>Ga0210040_10005149_pt1 | contig 16748 bp, 10 predicted proteins | sample CryGeyCG12114_NA_FD_185462 | JGI IMG/M metagenome (GOLD analysis project Ga0210040, IMG submission 185462) | Groundwater microbial communities from aquifer - Crystal Geyser CG19_WC_8/21/14_NA (SPAdes) (version 2) | ecosystem: Environmental > Aquatic > Deep subsurface > Groundwater | place: USA... | reverse complement strand
GCCTCATTATTTTATGCTCACTTTAACTGTAGCAAGCAAAAGTTTTTCATTCTGAAGAAAAATTTGTCTCTTGTCCGGTGTGACATTTACATCCACATTTTCATGGCAAGTTTTTATATGCAAGCAAACGAATGGACTTTGGCTACGACCAAATCCATGAAAAATTTCATTTATCAGACGGTTTACCTAGATTTCATTTTAAAAACGTTTTAAATGATGTTAATTTAAAATAGCTTTTTTGAGGTTTTTTTACCTTGGTAGGATCACAAGGCCGAGAATTTATAAAATAAAATTGCCGATCAGGAGCACTTCTGCCATGATGTGGTGCAGATATAAAACCATGCAAAGTATATTTAGGAGTGTAATTTTCTTCTTTGAGACCAAATTCTCCCAAAATTTCAACGTCTAGAGTATTGGAACTTTTTACTTCTAATAGATTTGACAGCTAGGTAAAATCCGAATAGATTACTAATAGTTTGGCATTAGATATATTATGCATACTGAGATTTTACCTGCTTACTACCAAAAAGTGCAGCGATTTTTTCCTTGAGTGTATCATACGCAGGTACAGATAAAATTTTGGAAACGGAGTTCCCAGTTCGATTTGTACAAATTATTCTGCAATGAGAAAAATCATTTATAATTCGTTTTGCATCACAAGATTAAGATAGAGTATTCCTAACTTCATATGCAAAAAAATATACACAGAAAAAATAGAATGGATCTAAAGTCAAATCAAAAAGCACCAAAAAAGTTCAAAGCTTCACATTTCTAAACATTAGATATTTTTTCTCAATTAGTTAGACCAAAAAATTCATTCAACTTTAAATTCTGAAGGACTATAAACTTTCCTAGTTTTAGACTCTAAAGTACCAAAAAAGCACCTGACCTATCCCGAAGCCTATAGTTCGATACTCAGCTATAAAACGATACCCAAAAAAAATCTCACCTAACCCCATCAGCCACCAAACAATAGCCATACAAAACTTGCACCATCTTATTGAACTCGCGTTTAAGATTCTTCAAAAACTCCCGTTGCCTTACAGGCAATGAGTGAAACAATTGACCCAAAGTTACGGTGGTCCCTTGGCCTCGTGCACATGCACTTTGCTCAACAAGCGTTCCATTTGAATCAAATTTCAATCGAAACCCTGATCGATTTTCCGCAGTTTTCGTCGTCACAGTTAAATCCGCCAGAGCACACAATGAACTCAAGGCTTCTCCTCGAAATCCAAATGTTTCCACACCGCATACATCTTCAAATTGTTCGATTTTCGATGTACAATGCTTGGATACTATGACATGAGAAATAGACAAACATTTGCATTCACTAATGATGAAAATTCTTGAAAAAATCGTTAAAAAATTATAATATTTGCCTAATCCTGAAAAATCTGATTGATTTACTCCACTCCCATTGTCTATAACTTGGATACTAGTAGCACCAGAATCTTCCAGCCGAATTTCAATTGAAGTAGCCCCAGCGTCCAGTGCATTTTCTACTAATTCTTTCACAGCGGTACTCAAACTTACTATGACCTGGAAAATCGGACAAAATTTATACAAAATTGAAAAAATCTCGAATATATACTGCAGGTTTTTTTTTACCTGTCCCGAGCAAATCTGATGTACAACACTTTTACTGATCGGTTTGATCCCACCTTCAGACTGTGTAGTATTTAGCTCCATGAGGAATCCATGGGTTGAAAATTTACCTGCAAAACAAAAGCTATGCATTGCATACACATTCTACAACTTTTAGGACAAATGTATATTATCCACGTGTAAACTGCTTTTAAACGGGGAAATCCCGAAATCTCGACAAACCATGTTTTACACGTGCTTGAAAACAAACTATACAATACAAATACATAATCTATAGCATGGGGTTTTAATGATGGGACCAGCATCTTTAGACCCCTTTTAGTAAGTTACGGTAAAAAATGTGGCCGAACCATTTCAGTTCAAGGACGAACTCTGTCTACATTATTTACAAGGAAGTTTTGGGAATCCCAGAAAAAGAATAGAAGAAAAAATTCAACCCTAGTTTGAGATTGCACTATGCTATAAAACCAGGTTTTATGGCATGATAAAAATCTAACCCTGCGCTAAAACAACAGTTTTTCATTTTACAATAAATTTTTCAATCTTAATACGCAATTTTCCACTAAAAATACCGTACACTACCGTAATATAATATAGCACAATGTGTTATATTATTTCATAGACTTCTTACCCTCGAAGTGTAATATAGGGTGAAGTTATGATTTACATTGGAATTTATACTGGATTTACAGTACTGTATTTGGTCATCAAGAGGTGAATACAATCCCTCGTACGAAAACGTACACTTCAACTAACTAACCGTGCAAAAAATTTGATAAATGACCGTTGGACAGCAAAGCAATTACGATAGGACATTCACACGAGCCATGACTATTAAATGGATGACATAATAATAATGTTGGTCACTAAATTATATCATTTTTAACAATGCGAAGATATATGAAGCAGACAGATCCGGGAGAAAGTTTTAACTAGACAATTTAATATCCGTTTCCACCACAAATTGTAGTTAGTTGGTTAGTCAGTTACTGTGAATTTTAAACACAAATTCTCACGATATATGCTTGCATAAGAATATTTTTGATGCAAATCAATACAGCAACTTACTATCTCTATAGTTCTTTCGCATAGGCGTATCCGGTTTAAGGTAGACTTTTAGCATGAGGACTGATGGGAATGCATGTATTATGATAGAAAAATAATGAAGGTAGGATTATTATGTAACGGAAGTAATAATAGGATCATTCCCATTCATAAATACTCTTTGAGTGACTAATTGGACTCAAGAATTCAGTCAAGCTTTTGGTAAGACTCTTGTTTGCAGCAGACAGTTCCTTAATCTAATGGATTCACAATTTATCACTAAAACTGCGCGCACAAAATATCATTGAAGACTAAAAAAAATGATAATGCTAAAATCCACAACCACAATGTCAAAAAATCAAAGTTGAAAAACGCCAAAAAAACGCTTAAAAAATTATCGAGCGAAAAAAAGTGACCTTTTATCTCATCCAATCCATATACCATACGCTATTTTTATTTTACAATTTTTAGCTCAAAAATTTGAAAATAACTCTTTTAACTTGAAACGCACTTAAAAAAAAAGCTGCTCTCATGAAGTGCATGAAACAATTTTCAACAATCTGTAAAAACTACTCACAAAAAGCTCACCTAGTTTTCACACTATACTATATCTATTTTGGACATCAATAAATCTCTGAAATAGGTTGGATAAAAATGGGAATCCCAAAAAAGGTAAACAAATCAGGTTTAGGGCAATCCCATATAGTATTAGGACACTCTTGAAATAAGGCCATCAAGCATTGAATTCCATGAAGTAAGCAAGTAAAATTCCCCAGAAAGATTCTTATTGTTATGACATAACAAGTAGTTGGTAGATCCTAAAGGCCGTTCATTCATTCCTATATCTTCAAGTAGCCAACTAACTAACCAACTAATAGGTAGCTATAATCATATAATAGATTGTAAAGATCCCACCATAATAGCATAGCACAAGACAGGTAAATGCACTCAGGTAAATCTTATTAATGGTGTAGCATACGAAGCATAATGCTTTTGTATTTATGTGTGTGAGTGAGTCAGTAGGGCTGCTGCACTTTACCGTAAATCATATATTTGGAATCATGTCTTTGCAAAGACTTAGTTCAATAGGAAATAAAGACGTGAAAAAAATGCGTCAATTCTACAAAAAATTCTTAAGCCGTCAAATCGCTTGAAGCTCTTAAAAAAAGGACAATTCACAAAACCTAACCAACATGTAATAATCCACACAGCTTTAAATTACAAACTACTAATTTTTAGTCCCAATCCAGAAAAAACATGTTTTGCTTCCAAACACATACATACCTAAAAAAACATCAATTCCTCAACCTCACTATCTAACTAACTAAACCCTTACTAACTAACTAACTAACTAACTAAGATACGCACTCAAACAAACGCACAATTTTTCGTTACGTCTGGTGCTCACCCTTTCACTCTCATTTGCCCATTGTTGCACAAACGGAATCCCCCATCCATTTACCTTGTGTGTATCTGTGTGCATTGTTGCATTCTCTTTTGGTAATTCCCAAAGGTTGCTCCTGTCCAAATCACCTTAGTGTATATAAAAGTAGTGGTCTGTTGACAACTCAAGTCAGTGTGTTCACAACTTCACACGAGTTCACAACATATAAAAGTTTACGTGAAAGAGAAAGTGATGATCGTTAATGGTGAGCCATAAAACTGTAACATCATCATCATCGGATTTGAAACATTTTTTTTTACCTCAGTTAGTTAGTTAGTTGCATTATACAAATCAGCAGTGCAACAAACAAACTATAACTCTACAGGTAAGAGAAATTTTTACTCACAAACAATTTATTCTCCTTTGCTCATGTGTGAATGTCATGCATGTAGTACATTATAAGTTTTGGCGTGACACGGTAGAAATTTTAGCAAAAAAGTTTGTTGCACATGTAGAAAATCGAAAGTATCTTTTGTTTCACGAAAAAAGGGAAATCCGTTTCTCTCTATTAATATATAAGGACACCCTTTGATTAAGCAACAATCAAGTTATTTTCGTATGTAGGTAGACTCAATTTTTTGGAGATGTCCATTATTCTTCTCTGCTAACTTCCTATATAGATTTCACACCTTGTACGGATATTACTTCATCCCAATTTGCATAGATTATAATATGCACTAGGTGGGCTTGTTGTAGAACTGACCATACAGATTTCTATTTGTGGCCCACCTTTGTTTTTTTTGGCAGACGTATTTAGTTTAGTTCCTGTTATGCAATTCATAAGTCATTCGCGTTAAATGATTTCTAATATTGAGTGGGTGTATTATAGTTAGTCAGCTATTAGGCTATGGGAGTTTATTTTTTTGTGGGCTACGTGATGTTCCCAATACAAGTTAATTATTTGACAATCTGAATAGTTTCTGGGCCCTCCCAACTAAAAAGGTCTTCACTTTGATTTTTCATATTATATTTTCATGCATACAAATGTCATCCTTCTACCGGCATGAAATACACAGGATTTAAAGTTCAATGCACTAATAATGTAAAAAATATTTCCCTTCTGCTTAGCCTTAACAACAACATGAAGACCAACTTGTGCCTACTAATATCTTTATCCCTGGTCTATTTGGCCACGGGAGCGCCAAATGGGACAACAAGAGCCAGAGGGAGTGGCCGATCTTTTTTCCCAGGGAGTGAAAATGTTCCCAAAACATTAGAAGTTACCAAAACTGATAAAGAACCTTACGTAGCCGAATCCACAGACTTTTTCCCATCATCAGCCTCTGCCGGTCTCAAGTTTCCCCAATCAGAGGAAAAAATGAATTCAATGGAATCTGAAGCTAATGAAGCTATTGATGTGATCTTGAAATCTGCAAGGACTGGAAAAAGTTTGAATTTGAGACAAGATGATGCAGAAGGTGAAGAATTAGCTAAAGTTGCTTCCGATCCTCATATTCAAGAGCAATTGGCTGCAGGAAATGAAGCTGAGGCTAGAGGCTACATTCGTAATAAATTGTGCAGTTTAGGACTCATGCCTGTAAGTTCTTACAAACGAATATTTTTATTGGTAGACATTATTTGGTTGTTCGGATTAATTGTTACTTTATTTAATTACGAATATTTGCCTTTTTTCACTTTCGTAGAAGTATTTTCTCTCATACCCAATGCATTCCATATTTGATACCCTAGAAAACAAGCATTTTAAACAAAAATTTCCCCCCACATTTTTAGTGCGGACCAAGCCGACCTGGACACTACAAAGGTCATCACGGAGGTCACCACGGGGGACACCACGGAGGTCACCAAGGTGGAATAAAAAAATTAGGATATGGACCACATCACCATGGAGGTGGAGGCTGGGGTGGACCACAAATCCCTGCCAAAGATGTTTCCCTTGTGCAGCCTGTAGCTATTAAACCAGTAGGTCACCCAATTTCGGCAATTCCTTTGGAACCAGGACACTATGGAGGCGGAGGATTTCAAGGTGGACACCATGGAGGTGGTGGATTCGGAGGCGGAAATTTTGGAGGGGGTCATCATGGACACCATGGAGGTGGTGGATATGGTCAAGGGATCGGACACATTCATTCCAAACATATCCCTCAACACGCTCCAGTGTATGAAAAGCCAGTGTACAAAGCCCAACCACTCCCAATCGGCATTCACGGCAAGGATGTTGTGGAGCATGTTCATCATCATGTGCATCACACCCCATCTGTCGGAGGAGGCCCAGGTGAATAAAAAAATGCTTTCGAAAAAGAGTAATAATTTTGTAGAGCAATTGAAACTGCTGTATAAAAGCTGCCTACAATTCTGAATCTACTGATAATTTTTGATAGCAATTTTAACATAAAAACCACAGTATCTTTTAGCTGTCTAAAATTTCATTAAACGAGCAAACCTTTGCCTTTGCGGTTAAGTTATCTTTCTTCAGAAGTTGAATTTTTTCGCCTAAAGTTCTAACCAGAGTAAACTCTAACATCCATGGTAGAATGTTTACGATAAAAAACTTTGTCTTCATTTTCAGCATACGAAACCGGAGTGTACGGAACCCTAGGTGAATACGGACTAGGAGCAAAAAATCAATTGTCCGTGGCCACACCCGAAGGAACAAAAATTGGAACATTCCCTCAAAACTCGGCAAACTTAGCCCGTGATCATGCAGGTCGTTACAACGATAACTGTGAATGTGTGCCAATTTCCCAATGTCCAAATTTCGACATTATCACCCAAGGAACCAATGGTCATGAATCCATCAGTGGATTCGGACAACCCAATTATGGAGCCGTAGGATACGGAATCGACCCTAGAAATAAACTTGGCTCAGGAATTGAATCCAATGCTACCGAAACCGAAGACACTGAATCCCGTGCTCGAACTGCTCTCGGCGGATCTGATGAAACTGAAATGACTACTGAAGTAGCCAAATCGGAATCAGGAGAAGAAATAACTCGTAAAAAGAGAGACACTGAGGAAAAAAGTGACGCTAAAAATGCTGCTCAAGGAGACGGAGTTTCTCAACCGGTATGAAACTTTTTCGCCAATCTTAAACTCGGCTATTAATTGGTGGATGAAATTAATTCAATCGTAACAGACTAAATTAAACCTGTATCGAATTTTCTTCGGTATCGGTATCAATACTGACACGTATTTATTATGCAGTGCCTAAAAAATCCTGACCAGACTAACTTACTTACTTAAGGTATTGTATTGAGAATTTTCTAAATTATTGACGATTTTACTCATCAACCTTGAATTCTAACGCGTACTCCATAATTATTGTATCAACTTGTGCTCCAACCACACTCGACTGACAACAAATGGACATTTTCGTTGCAAATAGCGAACGAAATACACAAAATACGACCCCGTGACCAAAACTCATTCTCCGTACTGTCCCCCTGGGGCTAGAACTGGGTCTTGCACCTCAAAATCCAAATACAGCAGTAGCAAAGCCAAAGGCACTTCATACCAGTACCAGACGGAGACGATGAACACAGCAGACACGAAAAATACAAACTATGCCATCGACTTGAACGCAATGATACGAGATAGCAACTTTATTCGAAACTTGACCAAATTCGCTGGCTTCGATTTCGGAGACGATCCCTCGACTCTAGTCAAAGTAGAAGGTCAACAACTTGTAAGTGTCACTTTATAGCAAACAAAAAATAACTGATGTCCGAGAAACAAAATCCGACCACTAACTAAAACAGTACACCTAAACGTTAGACAAAAAAATAGCAAACATTATGTTAAAATGTTTGGGTGACTATAGAGAATATTTGGGAAACTGCTCGGATTCGAGCCATCATTCGGGGTGTCCTTTGGACTGCCAGGCGGCTACCCTGGGGGAAATTACCCCTTAAATCCCCTCTCCCCTAACCCTTTAGTCAATCCTTACGGAGGTGGCGGAGTTGCCCTAGGGCCAGTAAATGTCAATCCTCTAGTCTCTTTACAAGTGGGCAAAGATGTTAAAAAGAATAAAATCATTCGACCCCAAGTTAATTTCCATATAACTCCTAACAGTCATCTTTTCAGCGGGGTTAAGGGATTGCTTCATGCTTTCAAAAAGGGTAAAGGCTACGGTTGGGGTTATGGGCATGGGCATCCTGGATATATTGCCCCAGTGGTCTCACACTACCCCCCACAAATTGGGGGCCATCACCATCACGATCATTTTCATCACCAAGCCCATCAGACTTCTGTTGGTTATGGAGATAGTAGCCCATATGGCGATTTGGGGTACACAGGCACACCTTACCAATCTAGTGAATTCGATTCTGTCCCTTATTACAAACAGGATAAAATTAGTGCTTATCCTTCAGACACATCCATTTTAAAAACTGCTGCAACACCTACCAGGGTTAGTGGGTTGACCCCTGCTCAAGAAGACTTATTACAAGCTTTACTTAGGGATGAGGCTAATGAAAATGGCAATACTAACAACCGTGGGCAATACCTTAGACCAGGCCTTCCTACTGCAGATGAATATCATAGAAAACGTAACAAAAAGGGGCGGACAGTTTTTCCTAATTCTGGGAGTAGTTATGCCCAACAAAGTCATCAGGGTTCACATGGATTTCATAGTAACCAAGGTAGCGGTAGTTACCAGGCAACAAGTAACCGTAACAACGGGAATGTAAGGTTTGAAGATGACTCAAATGATAATCGTAGGGAACGGGCTTTAGAATTTGGAGAACAAGGGGCAAATTCTGACACTAATACTCAGGGTATTATGCGAGATATTGAGACTAGGCTACCAGTGCACGCTTCCTCCATCCTTTCCTCACATTCCCCCTCCCAGAGTAGCAGTAGCACCCATTTCCCCACAGAGCAGGAGGAGGAAAATGAAAGAGGTAGATTTTTGGAGGTGGGTTCTCCAACCCTCAGTTTCCCAAGTGACACGATGAGAAGGAGACGCGAAATCACCAACCAATTCGAAACTGATGGTCGAATCGTTAACAAAAACCGGGAGGTAAGAGTGGGAAATTTTCATAGAGTTGGAAAAAGCCATTTTTTTCTATACCATTTTACATTACACACAGAACATGTTCACTGTACTAATTGGTGTGTGTAGTAGAATTTTTATGTAGATAGATAGTTTTTTTTCTGGCTTCAACAAAAGGCTTCACTTGTTTTGGTTGGTTGGTGGTTCCGTCGTCTTCAATATTTTTGGTATTTATTTATTTGTACTAAAATTTCGTACTGGTAACTCGTAATATTGTGTTGCTGTATTATTCAATAAGTGTATCGTTGCTTTGTTGCATACGTAATTTGTGTTGGTAAATTACAGGACAAGTCTACATTTTGGACACAAAAAGATCAATGTTACTTTATCTATTATTTAATTACGGACCAGGACACAAAATATTAATACGTTATCCTTACTCCAACTAATTTATAGTGGACTTTTAACAACATTTCACGAAAAACATGGACGAATTGTCACATATTGTACATAATGGTTTTTGTTTTTCTCACTGTAAATTTTGTACAGGAGCTTCACTACTTTAAAAAATGGGAGTTTTAAATTTTCTTTGTACTAATTTACAGAGACAATTGGATCTAGGCGGAAGCTGTCCAGGTGGATACGTTTGCTGCAGATCAAATAACAATAATGCTCACGCCAAATATCCCCATCAAAAACCATTCCAAAGTGGAGCTCAAAACTATCCACAAGTCAGTAAGAATCCTTTCAGCTCAGTAAACAATGGAATTGAAAATCCTTTCAACCCCGGATTCGGACAATGCGGAAAAAGAAATGCTCGGGGTATTACTGGCCGTGTAACTAACCCTGGATATGTTGATGGCGACACTGACTATGGTAAGACAAAATTACATACCGACCGCATGATAAATCAAATCTAACCAAAAAATCCCCCAAAACTAACTATATTTTCCATCTTCCATGCATTTATAGGCGAGTACCCATGGCAAGTGGCTATCTTGAAGAAAGACGGATATGATAATGTTTTCGTTTGTGGAGGTGCTTTAATCGACTCCAGGTAAAAACTCTAAAAACACAGCGGCAAATGTTTATTGAGGGTATAAAATATGATAGGATGGTGGGTAACGAAAATATTTGTTTATGCAGTCACATTTTGACTGCTGCTCACTGCATCAAAGGTCACTCCGCTTCTGAATTAAGAGTACGTTTAGGAGAATGGGATGTGAACCATGAGACTGAATTTTATCCCCATGTTGAGCGTGATGTAGCTGCCATTGTTTTGCATCCAGAATTCTATGCTGGAAACTTGTTCAACGATTTGGCTATAGTCAGAGTAGAAGGATCTGTAGACTTTCGTCAAAAGTAAGCAGTAGTAGATTTCGGATTCCATAATTTGAAAGAGACTCAGGAATTATAATGCTAACCATGCGAAATTTTCTTTTTAGCCCCCACATTTCACCGGTTTGTGTTCCTCAGAAATCTCATGAATTCACAGGACAAAGATGCTTTGTCACCGGATGGGGAAAAGACTCTTTTGGAACTATTGGGAAATACCAAAATGTTTTGAAAGAAGTAGATTTGCCAGTGTTGGGTCATTATGATTGTGAACAGAAATTGAGAAGGACTCGACTTGGTGCCGATTTTGTTTTGCACCCAGGATTCCTTTGTGCAGGAGGAGAGGAGGGCAAAGATGGTAAGTTTTTTTGAACGCGGTATTTTTAGGAAATATTTAGGGACTTGACTTTGACCAGTTTGTGTTTAATTACATTAAAATTTTAGCTTGCAAAGGAGATGGAGGTGGCCCATTGGTTTGTGAAAGTCGAGGCAATTGGCAAGTGGCTGGAATCGTGTCATGGGGAGTTGGTTGCGGAAAACGAGATGTTCCCGGAGTCTATGTCAAAGTGTCCCAATACAATGACTGGATTCAGAAGACCATCGGATATTAAACAATAACCTCTTTTGTTGTTATGTACTTGTAGGATGCAGTTTTGTATGAATGATCTCCGGTTTTAGTAGTATGACCGGCAAAAATGCAATTTCGAAGAAGCCACAACTCACTTCATGTTTTTTAAATTATAATGGTGGCTAAGTTAGTAAGTTAACTTAATTAGAATTGGACTTATTGATGGGGTAGTATATGCACGTATTGTTTAGTTTCAACGGTGCATGTATCAATTGTAGGCGAATTATTGTACGCCAAATGTAAATGTGTTGAGTGAATAAAGCAATATATTTTGAAGAAAAAGTGAGAACTTGAGATTTTGCTTACCGAATTTTGTAGCTGCTGAGATTAAAGCCGTCCTCGATTTTTGTCGTCCAGGGCATGTGTGGTACCAGTAGTTAAGTTTGTTGCACGCACTTCACGATACAGTTTAGTTTGGCTAACTAATAGAAAGTATCAATTTTGCCGAAAATCAAACACTAATTTTTTGAAAAAGCTTTACAGGGTTCTTCCTAAAACTTAATTCCATCGCCGACAAAGCAATGAAAAATGTCAACATACGTTTGGCGCCGTTCAGAAAAAAAAATCACATGACTTACAAATTATACTACAGCTTTAAATGGAAGCACTGAGCAAACAGCGCCAGCACTTGAATTTGCTCATGCCATACTGTTCGTATGAAATTTTGAAGTCTTTTGGAATTTTCACCGGAGGATTTTGTTTAATTAAGTAGTTTTAACTTCACATCTTAATCAGAATGGTAAGTGAATCATTGTTGAATATTTTTTTCAGTCTATGAGGAAAGTAAAGCTTCCTTGTGTTTTGTGCGTTAAAAAATGTCAATAACATGATGACTGAATGTTTTTTTTTCAGCCACGAGAAATTAAGGAAATTAAAGACTTTCTTTTGAAAGCCAGGAGGAAGGATGCTAAAAGCGTGAAGATCAAGAAAAATACGGAGAATGTAAAATTCAAAGTTAGATGCTCCCGATTTCTGTACACCTTAGTAATCACTGATAAGGAAAAGGCCGAGAAATTAAAGCAGTCTCTTCCTCCAGGTAAATTTTCCCCTTCGCCACAAAATATTGTGACTACACAATTTTGAGCAGTGTGCGGTTATAACTCAGTATTACCTCATTTTTTTCCTTAGGTTTACAAGTGAAGGAAAGGGCGTGAAAAGTTTTTCAAGAAATTTATCAACATTCTGTATTCCTTTTATTTGGGCCATCTTAATAAACATGTTTTGAGTTTCTTGAATAATCGGAGCGTGCGGTTTGCGTAAAATTATTTTATTTTCTCTTTTTGTCTACTCACATCACAAATGTTACTGACTAAACCTACTAACTTGACAAAAATAATTTTCTTTAGCACAAAACAAAGTACAAGAGAGAACTGAGTTGTCATGATTGATTAGACCGAAATCATATTGCGGCATTGCTCGTGAATTCAAAATTAATAACACATCATAGCTAATAATTCAACTCGAGTGAACAAAATACCCTGTACATAAGATTATAACTTATCATAATATCTTTTTTGGAATTTCAAAGCTCTCCTACTAATGGCACTGTCCATTGTCTAACTAAAATATTGAGAATGATTTTTGACTTACAAATATCACGAAAGGGACAAAAAAAATGCTCGAGATTACTGTTCCAAACCTAAATAAGAAGTAGTTGTACCGAACGCGGAGATACTAAATCTCATTTGTTCATATTGCTAGTCTTCGATTAGGCAAAATACATTTGTTATACATAAGAGCACACTGATGACTACCACAAGTTACGCTAACTATGCAATTTTCTGGTGATTTCATAACACCAGAAACACACAGGTACTAACTAACTAGTTCAAACTTATACCACTATCTTTTGGTCTTTGATTGGGGGGTAAAATCCGAAATGCTTTCGCAATTGCTCCAAGAAAAGGAAAATGAGCACCGTATGTGGTCCCAATCGGATGAAGGCCGGAACGAATCCTTTGAAAAATGCCGAGGGACCCCCTTTCGCTGTGTATGCGATCAGGTGGAATATACTCTGAAAAATTCAATGAAGAGCTTAATGAAATTCAAAACTTTCTTGCAATCACACCTATCAAAAAGTTATAGCAATTCAAAGTCTCACGCTGAATTCGCCAGGCTTAGCATTCATTTGTCTAGTTTTGATGACGTCCAAAGGTTGTGTCAAAAATGTAGCGGTAGCCCCCTGCATATAAAAATTGTATTCAATAAAACTGGATTTCAAAAATGGGTTGCACTTCGGGTCAAGCCAATGTACCTCAAATTAAGGCTTGATTATATAAGGTAAAATGTTTGTCTTACAGCAATCACACTGGCTGTGAAATGTGTGAGTACATTGTCGACAAAAAATCCTGTTTTCATAAGCATGCTTTTAGCTTGGTCATAGCAAGAAAGCTGACCAATTGTGACAAACACGGCACGAGTTGTGGCCGTCGAAGCGCCTGAAAAAAGACGGAAAAGTCCTTCTTCTCTCAAAATGCGAATTACACCATCTCCTGCGTGTTTATAACTGTAAAAAAATTCCGAAATTATTTAATTTTAGAAGGTCAATATTCGGGAAAGACAGGACAGCATGATTTCTACTCACTTTCTTCTTTGTTCAGTGGGCAGTTTAATGTCATTTTGCATCCGCACGTTGATCAAATCTCCAGGGGTGCCAACAAAGCCACCACAGGCTCCAGCTAGGGAAGCCAAACCGACTTTTTTGGCAAATGATAGTTCTTCGCCCGGTGCTTCTGCCATTAAATATTGCTTTCCCACCTAAAACAGGAAGCACAGGGGTTTTGATTTTATCGCTTTCTGTATTGTGATTTGCGGGTGGATTTAAAAAAAAAAATTGCCTCATAGATCCCAAATCTAGTAGTGGAATAAGTAAGTTGCCTTAGAAGTGAAGCAGATAGGCCATTATAGAGAGCAAGGAAACCCTGAGTTCGAATGATTTTCAGACTTTGACCTACGACTGTGACTTTTCCTTCTTGCTGCGTTTGCATGTGCACCTAAGAAGAATATATCGATAGAGTTTGGATCTAGTTCATAGAAATCTCATGAAAAACTGTATTAAGTCACCTTGATTAAATCCAAAGGATGAGTGACGCAAGCGGCGCCAGAGGAAGCCATCCCCCCAAAATACCAGCGGGCCAATTTTTTACTTCTTGGATCTTTGTCTGCCATTTTAGTAAGTCAAGTGTATTGTCGTCAATGTAATCTGAAAGTGGAAGTGTGGGCGTAGTCGCTATAAATAGAGCTATAGAATCATATGATAATGGGGGTTCGAAACCGAATACGCCACGTCAAAGGTTAAAGTGAGACAGTTAAAAATCGTACAGTATTAGTATTACACTTACAGTAAGAAAAATTTCAACAGAAGTTTCAGTCTAAGGTTCTCGATTAACTAGAAGGACCAGATCGAAATGAAATTGTCCAATTTCCAATGTCCATCCAGCAGTTTCTAAAACAAAAATACTTTAACTAAAACAAAACTTAGAGAGCCATTTTTACAAAATTTTCCTTATCTAATTAAAATTCGAATGCAATGGTTTCGCTCACTCACATGCTCTATAAACTACTCTCAATGGAACAGAGACCTTGCTTTTTCGTCTCCAGTTTTTCCACCGTGCATTCGATATTGGTTCACTTTTTAATCATATGATTTTTTAATGATTGCTCAAGTAATTAATTTATTCAAACATTAAATGTGTGGAGGTACAATTAGCGTGTCCTGGATGAAAATCGTCACCACATAAAGTTTTAATGCTTGGCTAGGCTCATAAAAAAAACGTGTGTGATATGACCAGAAAATTGTATTACAGTTAAACACACTTTTACACCGAAGCTTTTGCAAGGATAAATTTAAAAACTTCTCTTGGCAATCTCAAATCCTAAATAACCCAAATGCATGTGGTCATAGTGTGACTTACTACGAATTTTTTTTTGATGAGATAAAAGACACAACATCCCAACTTATGCAACTCATCTTTAGCATGCAATTTTTCACTCCAATTTTCTAAAAGACAGGACAGGCGTTTATCTTTTGGCTTTGTTTTTAGATACCATTAATACATTTGTGACAAATTATATTTGTAACTATTTGCATGACTTTGACTTACATGCAGTTGTACTATTTGTGCACGCACTTGGAGCAATATGGACGTGTAAAGTGTAAAGTCAGTGAATTTTCCATTGGATGTTGTGCATGAAGAATAAGCATAAGCATAATATATTTTAACCCTTTGAGTTTGAGCCCATTTTTCTGCATGCATTAATTCTATGAAATTTTTTTTATTGAATATGATGACTGGTTATCTCTTGCTATAACTCGCATGCATACACACAGCACTAAAACCTTAAGAACTTTAAAACCTATGCAAATCCTTTCAGAGATATCTCTATATAGTTATTTAATGTGATGGGTATGCGGAATGGGGGGAAATGAAATTGTACAAGTGCAACAAACTAGACACAGCCACAGTTGTCACTGCGAAAATAAGATGCACTGAAAGATTTCATATAATTGAGGCAGGATTCACATTACAATGAAATTAATGTTTTAACTATAATTAGCATTGTTTACTATTGGTAAATTATAAGTTAATTCATTAGTAAATTACTAATGAATATGATGTTTTTTACACATGATATTTCTTGACAGAACGCATTTTATTATTATTGTTCCATACTAATCACTGTCTATTGTGCTAATCCAGCGCCAGCTGGCCTAATAGCTATAATCAAACCTAACTTCAGAGGACTTCCGATACTTCAGAGTGCTTCAGATGTTAAGAAATGTAACCAGTGTAATGATCGTGTACACATTACACATCCAATGTATAGTATGAATTATCTGGATCATAAGGTATAAGTAGCGCGGAAATCACACAGCATGTGAATGTACACACTGTACATGCAACTAATTAGTTTAGATATTAAACAAGATTTTCGTCGAGTTGTCGGCCATCGCCACTATCGCCAGATAGATATTTTAATTTTATAAATATTTTTAGGTCAGATACAGATAACTGGATTACTTGATACACCAGCTCACGAAGAAGCAGAAAAGGTGAAAATTTGCAATGCTTGTTTTTGAAATTTCTCTCATTGCGCTATTGCGCATAATGCGCATTGTGCAAAACTGTAAAATTAATTGATCATGTTAACTTAACGCGTTGCATAATTGGGCGAGTGCAGATTTAAGAATCTGTATCTGTACCATCGCGCCCATAAGGATTTGCTGTGCCCAGTTTTCAAAAAATTATTACTGCCGTCAGCGCCACCTTTTCAGTCTGAATTTAAAATCTTAGATAGTTTATATAATTTTGAATCTTTTTCCTAACCTTGTATTAGTCAATTGGTGCAGTAGTTTCTGAGTTATATGGGTTTTAAAAAAAGTTGAAAAAAGTGCCAGAGGTCGGCGTACCACCTAAATCAATAAAAAAATATTTTCTGCCCAATCTTCTTGAAAATTTGCACAAATAAAGAATTTTTGATGTTTTTACATTATCTACACTCTGTCCGAAAAAAAAGTTTACACCTAGATTTTTGGGATATACAAATAACTAGGAGGGCAGAGATAGTAATTTTCATGTATTCTGTTACTACTAACAAGCAATGCATACATGTCAAGTTTCATCCCGATCGGATCAAGGGTTGGCGAGAAATTCTCAAAAAACTATTTTTTGGTGTCCGAAAAAAAAGTTTACACGTGTTAATTCCCATAAGGGGCGAAGTGAGAATCAGCGGTTTTTTCG
>Ga0210040_10005148_pt1 | contig 16749 bp, 17 predicted proteins | sample CryGeyCG12114_NA_FD_185462 | JGI IMG/M metagenome (GOLD analysis project Ga0210040, IMG submission 185462) | Groundwater microbial communities from aquifer - Crystal Geyser CG19_WC_8/21/14_NA (SPAdes) (version 2) | ecosystem: Environmental > Aquatic > Deep subsurface > Groundwater | place: USA... | reverse complement strand
TTTCAGGAGGACAAATTGGAGGTTGCATTTTGTTTTTGTAGTAGTTACAAGGGATTTTCCATTTTTTAATTGCAACTAAACAACGGCTACATGTTTTTACTCTATCAAACATATTTAGATTTTCATAGGGTTTAAATAATTGAATCATATTACTATTTATGTCAGCATACTTTACACTATGTTTATAATATGTTTTTTTGCAAAAATAACACACATGAGTTGCAAACTCATTCACATTTTTACTGAACTCGTTAGACAGTTCTAATGTTTTTTGATAATTGTTATTGGAAAAACTACTTGTTCCACTCTGGCAAAGAGCGGAACTACAATTTCTTAGAACTAAATTATCAAAAGAGTTAGAACCAAATGACATTACCGTTAGAAGTTCAGTAGTGGTGGTGGAGGTTGATTGACCAGAAGAAATGACTAGCTCCGTGACTAAATTGGGGATGTCATCATTCACTGATGCTAATTGTGAGTTCTGCTTTCGACGAATTCCTAAATCGGCTAGCTGGATTTTATGACTGAAATATCTGTTTTTGAGAGTAACAGCAACATTCCAAATTTTTTTGATTTTATCCTTTTTTTTTGAAAGTCTGCAGCTGAAGTTTCTGGGATACGGTTTTCCAGCAATCATAATTTTTGTCTTTGTTAACATTTCCTATGCACTCCAGGTCTTTCAATCCATGTATAGCGAGGAGAATTGCTTTTGCTCTGCAGGTTTGTTTTGTGTAATTGTAAGGCTTTTGCAAAGAACATAAGCAAAGATCGGTATCGTGCACTTTATTCAAGATTTGAGCATTTAGAACAGCCGTGAATCTCTTATCAACAACCAAACAGTCCTAAAAATATTAAAATTGATTAGAATTCCATATTGCCGGTTGTTTGTGGTTGACTGTATTGTGAAAAATATGAAAAATAATGTAACTAAAAAAACTACCTCTTGTATGGTTTTGTAAGTACAATATAGTTTGTTATGTGACACTTCTTGTTCACTTTCATCAGCCCTGCAAATGGAAATGATTCAAAATTCTTATTTGATGCAAATACTTTGAAAACTGCATTAATTACATTTGTATTTAAATCTTTGCAAATCAATTTGGACTTACTTTTTCCGCAAAAATCTTTGGAGTTTTGATTTATGCTTGATTTTAGGCATTGTGTAGTAATGTCAGGGCACATAAAATACGAAAATTACTTTTTCCGCAAAAATTTTTTCGAATGTAGATTTATGCTTGATTTTAGGTATTGTGTAGTAATGTTAGAGCACATTAAATAAGAAAATAACACGTATCTCTTTGCAAGTCAACTGAACGTAGTTAGTTAAATCTCATATTACAAACTAGTTGATAGTTGTTTATGAACATATCTGTTTAAAATGGTCAACTATGAACTAGCTATGAATGTGATTTGAAGCACTAAGACTAAAACGTGAGCATACAATTCTTAATATGTAAAATGCAAACGCTATATTTAGCCAATGAAAATTACGATAAATTATTTAAGCAAGCCAAATTTTCAGCGTCGGCGTTTTTTAGGCCCAGGCAATATAAACGAATTCATAATCATTTTAATGGGATGCAAAATGATCCGCATCGAACAAAAAAATTATTGTTTACATTAGTTTATTACATTTCTTTTTTTGTGAATTGTAAACAAACAACAAAACTGCAATACAGTCTACACTCGTCTACACGAACGCATTGCTAACGGATCAATTACCCGGTATCACCAGCCCAGCAGAACTAACTGCTGCAGAGGAACTTCGACTACTTGAGGAAATCGGATATATTGACGATGATGAGAAATTTGGAAAAGGAAACGTAACTACAACCACCGAAAAGGTGGTCCCGAGTAAAACAAAATCTTCATTAGTGATTTCTGAAATAGGAGACTATTATGAAGATGATCCTGGAAAATCTACGCCAAATATTTCCCATCCTACTGAAGCCAACTTAACAACAACTCCAGTCTCTACTAAAAACAATTTTACAGAATCGAGAAATCGTAGAATCTTAAAATTAAAGAGAAACTGGGATACTATGATGAAAATGAAGGAGAAAATGTTACTGCTAAAGCCATATCTAGTTTGCCCAAGCCAACCACGGTAGCTCCAGTCATCCTTTCATCAGTAAAAATTGTAATTTCAGCACTTCCTGGAAAGATCGCAACTACTCAATTTGCACATCAATCCACCACATCATTAAGTGTCACTAAACAGGTAGCCGAAATACAAATTCAGACGACAAAAATTTCTACAATGGATCCTTCTACAGTGACTGCGAAAATGATCAGCATTAGATCAGATAGGACTCCAACTAGTGAAATAGTTGACAAAGCTACTCCAGCTATATTTTCCACAGCTATCCCAATTGAAATTACTACAGCGACTGATAGTACTGAGTACAGAACTTACAAAATGTATAATCTTATATTCTACAAAGGGGAATACTCGGGAGAAGATTTGACTGGTACAAATAAAACCAAATTAGAGCCAAATGCAACGAGAAAAACAGAGTTTCCAGTATCACAAAATAATTCCTTGAATGATGTGGATAAAATACTTACTGCAACAGAATATCCAGTGTTTTCTACAACTTTGGTTCCACAATCCCCAGTAGACAGCACAACTGAACACACCACAAACAAATTACAGAGCACTAATAAAATCCCCAATGACGATAAAAAAATTGAACTCACACTAAATCATCAGCGTGAACGTTTGAATAATTTACATCGACTAGTCTAAAAGCTACAAATATTCCATCTAATGTAACTGATGATATAATTACTTCTGTGTCCCCAACGGGTGTAGTTACTCAAAGTGATAATGAAGACAAAACAGAACCTACAAACAATGCATTGACAACGGAAAGTCCTAATGATATACAAGGGGCTATGGCAAGATCATTTTTTGAAGACATGGATAAAACGGGAGAGGCAGAGTCTTTAAAAAATGAAAGTAAGAAAAAGCACTTTTCTGAAACGACAACAGAAAAACCAACCCTTGGGCAGACGAAATCTCCTCAACTTGTCAAAACCGAATTTGGCTACTACGAAAGCGATGAGAATCCAAGTAACTCCAAACAGTTACCTGGTAAAAAAGAAAGTGCAATCAAAGATGCACGAAAAAAAATGAACCATCTAAACTAAAAAACCATCCCGATTGGTTCGTACGGAGTTTGGCTACTATGAAAGTGATGAGAAGTCTGAGTCTGAGAAATCTGAAGAAAAAAACGATGAAACTGAAAATAATTCTTCTCAACTATTGATAACCACTTTGGGACATTATGATAGCAATGAATCTGAATTAACAAAGGAAAAATCAGATGAATCGCCAGAAATGCAAACGATGTTTGACTTTAACGACCAATCTTCAGAGGAAGATCCTGAAATCAATTGGCCAGGAGAACCAGAACCTACCGACAAATTCGATGGAAATTACGAAGTTTTTATATCAAGCTCTGATTTGAACCCACATGGAGGTTCTAAAAGAAGCAACAGAAGAGAAATCTCGGATTTTGTTCGACATCCTACAAATCCAATGAAGAGTCATTCGAGGTCCACGAATTGAGAAGAGGGCACAATCGGCATCTGTTGAATGAATTGTCCAAAAGACGCCTACGGATGCTTCCTTTAAATTCAACATGGATTCAAAAACATCCATGCTTTAAAAAGTTGGCTCGTAAAATCAATGGGTATTCACTACCATTAGTGTTTCACATAAACTCGAACGAACAGAAGAAATTTGTGAACGGCATCAAAGTAAGATACAAATCGAGTTAGCCTGATTTCGTTAATTTAAACAATATAAATCAAGAAAATGTAAATGGTTATTACGGATAGTCAGTAACTAACTTTGACAAAAGCATTTTACTGATATGATACCATGTCTTGGGGTGTATACGTTGCTGTGCGGAATCCCATTCATTTGCTACGGAGCTGTCGTTTTTTATTTGATTTTCAATATGTAGCCTTTTGCTATAGTTGTAGTTTCCATGGTTCGGATTCAAATAAAAATGAGGATGAAAAAATAATTGGGTTTAAAGTATTTTTTTCCAACTAATCTTTAATTGTAGACATTCCACAGTTTGATAGATCATAGATCAGACATTTCTGCACAACATATGCAAATTTGAAAAAAATCCTTAGGGCGGAATGTAGTTTTAATCAGTTTTCAAAAAATGTTGATAATTTTTTTTCTTCTACCAACTTTGAACACTAATGTATGTTGAATGACCAGTTAATGGTTCAAACTGATAAAATAGGTAGAAAGAACATTCAATTCCAAGCATTTTTTAAAAAACAATTTTTAATTTTGGTCAAAAATGAACTAATAGAAGCACCACGAAAAATAGTTAAAATTTTAGAAAAAAAAATCCGTAAAAAAAGTTCCCATAGTTACTAAGGACCAAACATGATGTTTCGCTTAATATCTCCCTAACTAAGACGAAATTTAAAAAAGTGGTCCACAGAATTGTGCGCACGGACTCGACATACCAATAACTTTTTGACCCGAAGCTCTAGCTTTAAAAATGAATGAGGAGATAGGTTTTTAAGTTTTGGTCGAGGGAGGTAACTCCATACTATGAAATGTTTTTTTCCAGCAAAAATCATTTGGAGAGGTGAGATATTCTCACGCTCGCCCATCCATAGAAAAATAAAGTTTATGGAACTCATCATCTTCCAAATCCTGAAAAAACGTTAAAGATAAAACTGTGTTTTGTTTTTTCATGCGCTCAATTTCCACAGTTACTGGATCGTCATCTTTTGGCTTATTTGGAGGAATAAAATCCCCTTCAATAAAAAGCTCATTTTTAAATGTTGCTCTGCTACAGGCAACATATAATCTTTCCCTAGTCATATACTTCGTTTTTTTATTCATTTCCACCACAACAAATGGTAGTGAGGAACCCTGGGCTTTATTAATCGTCATCCCACTAGCAGCAACTAAGGGAATTTGCTTCCTCACTATTAGCAAGCCATTGTGACGTCCAGTCTTACTAATATTTTTTTTAACGTGATCAACTGCAACTAAGGACAAATCAATATGGTTTTTTTCTTGATAACTTTTGGTTAACTCGCGTTTTTTCATTCCTATCAATGGATGATCAAACTTTAACCAAGCTCGTTTGGGCACCTTATGGAATTCGTCACTAAATACAAACAATTTTAAAACTCCTGTTGCACCATTAAATAAACCATCTTCCACATCGACATTTGTCGAGACAAAATAAACTGCACCAATTTGAAGGTTCGTTTCATATGGAATGCCATCTGATTGTTGAGCGTTCAAAGTTTTAGCAAACTGCAATAACGACTGTTTTTCTTTTGCTGAACCATTTCCTATAAAATTTAAAATATACGATATCAGTATTGTTTTAAAATTCAATATTTATTCACGTGAACAGCTTTTACCTTCTATCTTATCCAACGCTATCGATTTACACGACATTGTACCTAACTTGGAATGGACTTTTGCATTGTGAATCTGACATTCATTATTGGTACTGAATAAGTGAATAGCATCATCAGGAGGTACATTATTAGTTGTTACTTTTCGGGATCTCATTAGTTTAATGTCTTCATAATCCATGCACCCTTCGGACATGTTATTTAGTGCTTTGCAGAATTCTTTATCGCCTTTTTGACGCATTATTTCCGTCAATTCATACATACTGAATAATGGCCATAAGTGATTCTGCAACAGAGGTCCTAATAGTAAATGATTGGGATATGAAAAAATATAGCGACCAGCAACAGGTGGCAGTTGTCTTAGATGACCAACTAACAACATTGACTTATTTCCAAACGGTTCTGATGTATAAAAAATTTGTCTTAGTCTTTCATCAATATCATACAGTTGTCGGACGCTAACCATTGATATTTCATCAATTATAAATAACTTTGTTTGCTGAAATTTAACTCGCAAACTGTTAACCACACTGCTATCTAGTTGACACAATTTCCCGGCGTTTTGAGTCGGGGGTAACTTGAATATACAATGGAGAGTCATCCCAAAAACGTTGAACGCTGCTTTTCCGGTGGGAGCTCCAACCATGACTGGACAACACTCCGGGTTATGCACAGCACATTGATTTTCAAAGCGTAAAACGCTCTGAACAATAGCAAATATAACCTCACTTTTTCCAACCCCAGCACCTCCCGTTAAAAAATGTCTAGTAATCTTTCCTTCTTTGTAACAGTGCAAAATATGAAGAACAAACTTTCGCTGCTTCTCATTTAAACGTCTCATAACTTTCAAATACTCTCCTTCGTCAACTAACTTAGCCGGCATGAAGTTTTCAACGACTTTAGGGGCTTTATTTCCTGTGTAATCATGTTCAACAATATAATCAGACAATGGATCTTCATCATCATCACGTTTTCCTTCATCAGTGGCTTCATTAAATTCTTGAATCTGTTTTGCTTCCTCTAACAAAGAATGTACGACGTCATCATCGACTGAACGATTGTAGTAATATGGTTTACAATTAGCAAAAATTAGATCGTACAGCTGTTTTCCTTTTTCCAGCACATTAACATGGATTAATTCTTCATCTTCGTTCCGCCATGGTGTAAACAACATTAATTGTTCTCTCCAATAATTAACTTCATCGCGACATCTCGAGTAATTCCTAAATCTCAATATCTTCTGTGTCAATCTAAGACAACCAAGATATTTGTATTCACTTACAATTTCAAGAAGTTGGTTATTGTAGGTAAAACTGTCAGCTTTTTGAAGTCTTCCTGCTTTTCTGAATACCATCACTTGTGTCTTGCTGGTGTTAACTTTGAGGTCATTTTCCATCGCATATTCAGATAGGGCATTTAATTTTTTCTGAAGGCCTACTGGGTTTGTGGATAAAAGTACAATATCGTCCGCAAAAAGTAAGGCATGGATTGTACGCTTGTGTAACGTTATTCTAGTTCCACTTAGTTTGTCCATCTTTTCTATTAGATCGTTCAGGTATATATTAAATAGCGTCGGGCTTAAGGATTCCCCTTGGAGAACACCCCTGTTAATATTGAATTTTTTCGACATCCCAGCGTTAGTTTTGATTTGTGCTGTAGCATTTTTGTAGATGAAAGAAATCAGTTGTATAAAATTTTCGGGCACACCAATTTCACGTAATTTTTGCCATAGTTTTAAGTGGGGAACCGAGTCAAATGCTTTAGCAAAATCAACAAAACAATCATAAAGTCTTCCTTTTTTTCTTGCTATTTTGTACTGGATAATCGAGTTGAGGGTAAAAATGTGATCCTCGCAGCTGCGGCCTTTCCGGAATCCATTTTGAAAGTCGTTTAGTATCTTGGTTTCAGGGGAAGGAGCATCTACATATTTCAAAAGGCGGATGTTCAGGATAGTGGTAAATAATTTTAGTAGGGTAGAAATCAAACTAATTGGCCTGTAGTTGTTGGGACCCAGTTTACTTCCTTTTTTGTACATTAGAGTTATAACTGCTTCGCACCACTTTTTAGGAACTTCGCAAATTTTCAAAACATTTGTTAAAGAGTTGTTGCACGGTTGCAGCTACATTATAGGGCATAGACTTCAGAATTTCATTGAGGATTTTGTCCGCTCCGGGTGATTAATTTTTTTTTACATTCCCTGCTACCATTTGGATTTTCTTCTAGAGATATCTCTCCATCTAGCCCTTCTATCGATTTCTGAACTAGTGGTTGCTCTTCTATTTCGTTTTCTTCTAATGTCTGACTTTCCGTTTCATTATATACTGAACCGTAGTAGTCCTCCCATTCCTTTTTTGAGATTAAGGGAACACTTCTGTCTTTGTGTCTGACTTTTTTAATGGTTTTTCCAAAAGTCTGTTGGATTGGTCACGTTGAAGAATTTTGACATTTGAGCTTCCTTGCGTGAGATTTTTTTTTGTTCACAGATTTTACGATAGTGATTATTAGCTTCCCTAAAAATCCCAGCGGCTGCAATCCTATTTTCAATTGTTGATGATCTAAATCTCCTAAGCATTTTGTTTTTCTCCGTTTTCGCGATGTGACATTCTTGGTCGTATCATCGGGAGAAAAATCTTCTCTGTTTGTTCCCGAGAACTGTTTTGATAATTCCTGTTGTTTGTGCTGCACAGTGAATTAATTGCTGTAGTATTTGGTTAATACCCTCAATGCTGTGGTCATAAGTTGTATGGTCTTCGTAGTATTCATGCCAGCTTTTCATAAAGTCGATCCGTTCGTCTAAGGTTGCAAAACGTTTGTACCGGAAGTCAGAGTTTTGTTCGTTTACGCCTTCATTAATTTTCAATTTCTGGTTTTTAGTTGGAATATAGCACGAAATAGGGTGATGGTCGGAGTGTGTTAGAGCACCAACTTCGAACTTATTAATTTTTACCCCTCTATAGAAACAAAAGTCAGTTGTACTAAAACATTTACCGTTTCTGTGTATAAATGTGTATTCGCCCTCTACTTAACCGTTTAGTCCACCATTCGCAATTCGGAGCCCGAGCCATCTAAGTTTGTCTAAAATTAGTTGTCCACGTGGGTTTGTTTTTAAGTCTTCACTATTTCTACTGTCAACGTCAGTATTTTCGTTTCCTAACCTCGCGTTCATGTCTCCCAACACTACTATATCCTCATGCGCTGCGATAGGGTCAAGGCGATTAAAGAACTCCACACAATCCTTGTCAATAGATTTGTAAGGGGGAAAATATAGAAAGAAGAATGTGAACTTTTGCGTACCCTATTTTAGCTTTAACCTCACTACGTGCTCGTTTTCAAAAACCAAGAGATACAATGAAAAAAGATCGTTTTTCTATCCCAGAAGAAACCCTCTGGTTGCCTTTTAGTTTTCAGTCTTGACCCAAGCATCTCTCTCGTCTCATAAATTTCATTAATTTTATCGTTATTATAGTGTGTTTCATGATGAGTTTCTGAAAAGCAAAATACATCTACATTAAGTTGAAATATTGAAATATATTACTGCTACATTCGGGCGGCCGGATCTTCAGTTTTGTTGTTCATCACCAATCTGCCATTCCTAATTATCAACTTCTTTCCATCGATCAGTAGGAATTTTCCTTTCATGATGGCTTTTTTTCCTTCTTCTTCTGCTTGTTTTTTATGACCCCTGAGTAGTGCTCGTTCCTTTCTTACTCGGATAGGTAGATCTTCATTCAAGAAAATATTGGTTCCTTGGAGGTTTCGACGTTTGTTCAGACTTCATTTCTCTTACGCAGATACATAAAGGAGACTTTCACGGGTCTTGGTCTCTCCCCAGGCTTTCCCAGCCTATGAATAAGATCAAGGCTGTGATTTAAGTCCAGTTTTTCAGTAAAAAGATTTTTGACCAGAGCGGTTTTATTTTCATTTGGTTTTCAACTTAGCCTAATAATAATTAGATTTTTTTGGCCGCTATTCATTTCCACCCTCGTATATTTTTCATTGAGCTGCTGTAGCTCCCGCTTCAGGTTTATATTTTCTTTTTGGAGGGTTTTGATGTCCGTTTTAATGGCTAGTAAAGTTTCTCCTTGCTTTTTGACCTCATTTCTGTGGTCTAGAATTTCTTTTGAGAAACGAGGTTCCATTCGGTCAAGTTTCTCGAAGATCATTTCGGTGCCAGATTGGTCCTGATGTTTGGGATCTCCTTTTTTTGACTTTCTCCATTTCTTCTAGCTTTTGGAACAAGGAATTTTCTTGTTCCGTAGTGCTTGATCAGGAAATGTTGTGCATTGCTACGCACAGGATTCAAAACCCAATGTTGATAATAACTTTGTGATTGACATGTTTTTATAGTTAAATCATCGTATTTGGTAGATGCACAGTAGTAGTTCCCAGTTCCACCCAAAGGTTTTAAATTTAAGGCATAACTGAAACTACCGCTGGTAAATTTAAAGTGCTGATCAAGTGATATGGCTTGCCTGATTGAATGACTAAAAAAATGGGTTCAAATTTTGATGCATGGCATTTGTATTTTTCGGATTGGAGCAAATCACACTTTTTTGGGCTTTTTTTTTAAACACTGTGATTTTTGCGTGTTTGATGATTTCTGTGATGATCACAGTAATGATATTCACAGGCCCATTTTTTTATAACAGCGTGATTAAGTGTGATTTTCCTGTGAACTGTGTGTGTGTGTGTGTGTGACTTCTCATTATGCTGTCATGAATACATAGCAAGCTAAGCAAACCATAGAAAAAGAGGGTATCGGAATTACATTGCCGAAAAAAAGTCGGACTCAACTCCGTTAGGGGGGGAAATTAAAAATGCAATGCATTGGGAAGATAGGGGTATGACTAATTTTCAAATGAAATCTTTGGAATATGTATAATTGATGTTTTTTTACTAACTGAAACTAGTACCAGTGAAAAGAGAAAGATCTAGAAAATATTTTAAAAGTAAGTTGCTAAAGATTAACTCCCGTGTGGGAAGGGTTCTCTTACGCAGATACATAAAGGAGACTTTCACGGGTCTTGGTCTCTCCCCAGGCTTTCCCAGCCTATGAATAAGATCAAGGCTGTGATTTAAGTCCAGTTTTTCAGTAAAAAGATTTTTGACCAGAGCGGTTTTATTTTCATTTGGTTTTCAACTTAGCCTAATAATAATTAGATTTTTTTGGCCGCTATTCATTTCCACCCTCGTATATTTTTCATTGAGCTGCTGTAGCTCCCGCTTCAGGTTTATATTTTCTTTTTGGAGGGTTTTGATGTCCGTTTTAATGGCTAGTAAAGTTTCTCTTTGCTTTTTGACCTCATTTCTGTAGTCTAGAATTTTTTTTGAGAAACGAGGTTCCATTCGGTCAAGTTTCTCGAAGATCATTTCGGTGCCAGATTGGTCCTGATGTTTGGGATCTCCTTTTTTTGCCTACCCAAGTCTCGTTGTAGGTGATCGATAGCGAGGAGAGCCGACACCGATAGCGAGGAGCCGAAACCGACGGACAGTATCGACAGAAAATTGCCTATATCGATGAAATAATCACTCGAAAAATTGAAATGCTGGCATTGATGCAACTTAATTGACTGACCGTAGAATATCCTAAAAGCGACAAAAATAATGCGGACCATGAGAGTAAAAACAGTTTACTAGGAAAAAATTTCATTAAGAGTAAGGCAATGACAAAGAAAAAAAAATTATGTACCAATTTTTATTTTTATTTTAACAACAGCTTTATTTTTTTCATTACAAAGTTATATTTTTTTTAAACACTAACTCTAAGATAAACTTAATAGTTACTTGCAAGCTTATGTGTCATCTAACTTGCATGGTAACGTACAAGCCAACTTGCATGCTAACGTACAAGCCGACTTGCATGGTAACGTACAAGCCGACTTGCATGGTAACGTACAAACCGACTTGCATGGTAACGTGCATTCAACTTGCATGCTAACGTACAAGCCAACTTGCATGCTAACGTATAAGCCAACTTGCATGCTAACGTACAAGCCAACTTGCATGCTAACGTACAAGCCAACTTGCATGCTAACGTACAAGCCAACTTGCATGCACGTGAAATATTACTCATTGTTTTTCCGTTAAATTAATATTTGAATAATTATTCCAAAGTGTCTCAATCTAAATACAATTTATAATATAATTGTAATGTAACTAAGTAATTTCAACGGTGGGAAAAATTATTATTAATTAAGTGGCATCGATTTCAGTTTATGAATATCTCGAAAGTATGGATTTTGCAAAATACTTTTTGGAGCTTTCAATACACCTGCAATTAAAATGACCAGTGAACGTAACTGAACGAGAATTAACCTGTGACAAAAGTGCTTAACTACTGTTAGATAAATTCTTACCAGCCATCTCTTTGGAAAACTTTCGAAGCTGTTGCTTATCTCGATGTGCAACAACAATGAAAATTGTAGATTCGCTCCATGGATAATAGTTTATGAGATAGTTCACGAACATTTCACATTTTAAGGCATGATACTTCTGATAAAAGTGATCTGTAAAAAGTATGGTATAATAACAAAGGGTTGAAAACAAAAATACCTATAGTTTTAGTGGAATAGAAAATTCACCACTGTCACAGGTGTATGAGGTGTCAGCTCAGCATCAGTGTGGTACCATAACAAATCACCAGTTTGAGGATCCAAGAGTTGATACGATCTCTAATCTAGGAGACTCATTAAAAACAAGGTCTTCAGATCTTCAGATTTCATGAATGCTACCGCCTCATCAACACCAATAAAAGTTTGTCGCAACCCTTCATAGTAAAATTCATCTAAAAGCAGTTAAAACTCGTTTTTAAAAAACATTGATTTTGGGAAAAATGATGCGAATTCACTGTTCGAAAAAAATAAAAAATTACGCAAGTGTTCACTGTCTCCCTCTAAAGTGTTAACCTTTAAACGATCGGATGTGTTCAGCCAAGCGCTCACATTTTGATATTTTCTTCTACAGTGGTTTTGCATCCACAGCTTTTCTGAGCTGGCGTAAACACTGTAAGCACTGTCTCGTACATCCATGAACATTGCATTGCCCCCACTTATATCATGAGCTGTATTACTTCCAACATCTTCATGGTCTGTTGAGAAAAACATGTTTTAATTATATAATGGAATAATTGTTCATGATCAAGAGACAAACAAAAATATACTCTACCAAATATAGGCAGCCTTGCCATGCAAGCATTGCTCGATTGAACAAACAATGTGAAAAAGACGATGATTGAATAAATTAACATTTTACACAAACAAAACCAACCACAGTTGTCGACAATCGTTTCTGTGAATATTCACGTACGTGTTTCAAAGTGGATTTAATTCGGACTAGCTGTATTTCACAGATGCAACAGAGTACCTGTTAATTTTAATTGTTTTAATTTTTGTTAATGAAGCTTATAACATTGATTGCCTGGAATTATATTATTTCATGTTTATAAGCTTCTTCAGCACCTTTGAAAACATGGAAAAATAGTTTTTGGCGCTAATGATGGCAAACTCGATGGTTTCGGAGCTCCAAAAGTTAGCGCATTACTCAATTATCGAAACAGTCGGAATATATATAAGTTTCACTTGTATCGTAGGTAAAAGCAAAGGTGGTTGAGCGGTAAAGTCTGGGGCATACTTTCTCTATGTAGCGAGTTCGTATCCCAGATATGAAAATTTTTTTTCATGAGAAATTTTTGCATGCTTTCACTTTTTTCAACCACAAAGCCCGCGAATTAATTTCACATATTTGTTTTGTTTACATAATCTACGAAATAGTTAGAAGGAACAGTAAGTCATAATCCTCTTAAAATTTAATCATTAAATGAGGATCTATTGGCTGTGTTAAATTTTAGGTTAGTGAATATTCGAATTCAAGATCATAAAATTGAAGTCTGAACAGACTGTTAGAATAGTATGTTTTGATTTGTTTAGCTATAGTACTAATGGTAAGCTGGTACTTTGATTTTTATTCTGTAGTTACAAACAAAGAAATATCTGCACATGCGCTCAAGGTAAGACGCCGTTCTATCGTTCTTTATTTGACGTTGATTGCTAAACCCCACAATCCCAATTGTTTCCTTGTCCACAATTCTTATTAAAATGCCGTTAACTAATGTTAATCCTGTTGCTGTAGCCAAATTTCTTGTTTATTTATGTGAAACCGAATTCGAGTGCGACCATAGTGCCAGCCCCTCACATGAAGATAAAGAAGTGGCTTACTAGCTGTTTGAAAAATTTTCAAAGATTTCACACCAATATTGTTTTCAAGAAGTTGAGGAATATGACGAAGGAGGTAAGATAGTACATGAATCTCAAATTCACACCATCTATGCTAGTTCCGTTTTTATATCATGTGTATCAATTTGTGTGAAGGAATTCCTGAAGACATCAGATATAAGACTGACGACAGTCCAATTATTCCCGAAAAGACAAGAATATCCATTTCTCAAAAAAAAGAAAATTTTAGACTACATTGATTGCCATCCTAATCACAGTTTTAAAAGTATCAAAAAAAGACATCCTGCGTTTAAACACTCGTTCTATAAATCCCGATGGCGACATCAAATAGAATGTGGAGGGAGTGAGGAAGAAATTTTGCAGTCAATTGAGGAATATACATTGGAGCATTTCCGTGAAGCTAGAAAGCAATGCAAGTCCGTGCATGATATTGATTTGAAAAGATGGGCAGTTGAAAAATCCTTGGCATTCAGGTACAGATCAGAGTAAAATTATAACCCAACTAAACCTTTAAAGCTAAAGTTACCTAACCTATTTAAAGCTAAAGTTACCCAATCTATTTAAATCTTCAGTTACCTAACCTATTTAAAGCTGAAGTTCTTAATTAAAGCTGATTTTACCTTACTTATTTAAAGCTACTGTATTGATGGTTATAGGGGAAATGACATGATGATTTATCATGACTTTTAGATATGCAAAATTCAAAGCAAGCTTTGTGTGGATTAACAACTACAAGTTACGAAACGGAATAGTAAGTAGGAAAATTCAAAAAATCGTGAGTGTTAAAGAACTGGATAATCAACCCCAATTAGAAGAAAAAGCTGGAACTTTTAAACAAATTATGAAGAATTTGAGGAACACTTTTCCATCATCACTAATCTGGAATACGGATCAGATTGGATTTGCATATGAAATAGTGGATGGACGAACACTGTCATGGAAAGGAGAGCATTGCACTTTTGGATGTGGTTTTTCCCCGAAAAATAAAGCCACTCATTCATACACCGTGCAATACATAATAAGTCAGGATGGTGACATTGTTGGAGATGTTTTTATCTGCTTGCAGGAACCAACGGGGAGAAAAGGACCTAAAGTAGAAAGTACTTTATTTGCTGCACCAAATGTGAGCCTTACTTGCAGTGTGTCAGGCAAGCTCACAAAATCCCATGTGAAATATTACGTCGAAAATGTTCTCAAACCTAATGTTACAAAGTGTAGGCAAAACCAAAAAATTCTGTATTTTTAGGAGATCAAAACGTAAACTCAAGTTTTTTTTCCAGATCGTGATTTGCACAAAGAAAATGGACATTCTAAAGTCATTTACACTTTGGATCATTTGAGTGGACAAACTGACAGTGAGTTATACCAAAGACTAAAAGATGACATCCAAATTGAATTTGTCCCTGAGAAGACTACATCTACTTGTCAACCCCTTGATGTGTATTTTAATAGGCAGATGAAGTATCTCACTAGGAAAATATATAATTACGCAATGGTGCATGGCAATTATTTAGGGAAATCGGAAAAATTAACTGATAGAAATTCGATTATAAAAATTCAGTCCCTTGTTTATTTTACCCTTTCTGCGCCTGTTTTTAGAGACATAATAAGACATTCTTTTTTTAAGGCTGGTTACACTGCAGAAAAAACACTTTGTTCAAGTGTTCAACATGTTATATAAATGCATGTTTCTTCAGAGGTGTTATTTTCTGTAGTGAAGATTATTCGTGAAAACACTTTTATACTTTTGGAAATTCAAGCAAAAATATTAAACCGATTTTTCCAAACAGTTTTTTTTTATAAATACTTTATTTCTATTCCATACATGTTAATTACTGATAACACTTTTAACAATTGCCAACACGACGTAATTGGCATTTTGAATCTCTAGTTGCATGCTACGTCGCAAAGTAACTCGCATGCTATTGTGAAAGCCAGATTGCATGCCAATCAGATAGTCAACCTTCATGCAACTGTTGAAACCAACTCGTCTTCTAAAGTACAACAAACTTGCATGCTTATGTACAAGCCAACTTGCATGCAAACCTAAAGGCCAACTTGCATGTTAACGTACTAAGTTGCATGTTAACGTACTAAGTTGCATGCTTACGTACAAGCTAACTTGCATGTTCACGTACAAGCCAACTTGCATGCTAACGTACAAGCCAACTTGCATGCTAATATACAAGTCAACTTGCATGCTTACTTACAAGCCAACTTGCATGCTTACGTGCAAGCTAACTTGCGTGCTTACGTGCAAGCTAACTTGCGTGCTTACGTGCAAGCTAACTTGCATGCTTACGTGCAAGCTAACTTTATGGTTGTTCCATCGTATGCGCTCATGTGAACCACGGTAGCAAGTCTACCTCAAATGGTCCTAATTTATGTCCACTGACTGTATTTACGTATGATAGATTTTCTTCTGCATTGCATTTTTTGTGTGCTTTGTGAGTTGCATGCAACCTTGAAAGGCCCTTATTTATTTGGTAATTGTAGGTCGAAAGGGTACCTAAATCTGTCTTCATGCTGATGGGGAACACGGAAAAGGTATACAAAGATTTCAGCCCTAAAAACTGTACACCATATGGACCCTATTAAGGAAAAGAATGCAGTTCACTTTTTCCGGTTCATGTGTGAGCTGTGTTTAACCTACGTTTGTGAAACCAGATTTTCCAAAATGATGACCTACAAAAATACGTATCAACTTAAATGTGGAGGATTTGGCACAGTTTTTGCTGTAAATGAACTTTTTTTTATTGCATGGGGGCATTTTTGTTATTAGGGAATTAGGTCATTGTAAGACTATATGACAGTTTCGAAGAATAGTGAAACTGAGTAAGGACGAGAATCTTTTGGTTTTGTAAAACTGTTAGTAAATAACGATAAAGAATGAAATTATATCACTCAATGCTTGCATATGTTTCAAATTTGCTCCGTTTGATAAGAATTACATGGGGCTGATCTCTGAAATCAGAGCCATTTCTTCTAGCTTTTGGAACAAGGAATTTTCTTGTTCCGTAGTGCTTGATCAGGAAATGTTGTGCATTGCTACGCACAGGATTCAAAACCCAATGTTGATAATAACTTTGTGATTGACATGTTT
>Ga0210040_10005147_pt1 | contig 16750 bp, 12 predicted proteins | sample CryGeyCG12114_NA_FD_185462 | JGI IMG/M metagenome (GOLD analysis project Ga0210040, IMG submission 185462) | Groundwater microbial communities from aquifer - Crystal Geyser CG19_WC_8/21/14_NA (SPAdes) (version 2) | ecosystem: Environmental > Aquatic > Deep subsurface > Groundwater | place: USA... | reverse complement strand
TTTGTTGCTCGTCGGGCATTTGGAAGAAATTCCACCCCCGGGGGGGGGAAGATTAGATTCTAAGTTAGAATTGACATTGCACTTCATTATTTGCAGTACATGCACTCATATGATAGTTACGATATCAGAGATGGACAAAGGTGCTGCCGGAAATTTACTGGATCCAATAATGCCCGCTTTTATGGAAGCCTTCGTCGGGATTTTATTAGAAACGGGTGTTTCCTCTGGTGACTACACGCTGAAAAAAGATGTGATAAAATGCATCTCCCTTTTGTTACGACACGTGCCCAAAAAGATGTCCACTTATTTGCCTCATCTATTGAAACCAGCTTGGGCTCTGTTGACTTCCAGTACAGAGAAATTTCGAGAGATATTCAATGGGGAAGATGATGACCCAGAAATCGACTCGGATGGAGAAAAATGTGGAATTGAGGCCGTCATATTTTCAATATTTGAGCTAGTTCAAAATCTTATGGACACACCTTCCTCTGTGTCCAAGAAAATCATTAAAGATGGGCTTGTGGATCTTATTTACTATACTATTTTTTATATGCAGTTGCCACAGGTTAGTTTTTGACTTCTCTCCGTTAAAATATTTATCACTCTTTATTCCGTTTTAACTAATTTGGTGGACGTAGGATCGAGTAGAATCCTGGTCAGCTGACCCATCTGTATTTGCAAACGATGAGGACGAAGATGGCATGTCCTACACTTTACGAATTTGTGCTCAGGATTTATTGATAAATGCTTACGAGGCATATCCCGAGACGAGTATCAAAGCGTTAGGTCAAGCTGTAAATCGCCATTTGACTGAAGTTGGCCAGCACGACTGGAGACTCCAAGAAGCATGCTTATTTGCTGTATCTTCTTTAGGGAATCGCGTTGCAAAAACTTCATTGAAAAATCCTGCGCCTGGTGAAGTTTTTGATATTCATGGGTTTGTCCAGGTATTTGCCCCATGTCCCATTAACTTCAGTTTTTTGGCGACTTTATTTTGAGCATTGCTTTAAACCTCACAATTCTTTACTTTTCCATGCAGAATGTTGTTATTCCGGGATTGTCCTCAGCTGATATCTTATTAGTAGGCCGTTGCCTTGTACTAGGAAGTAATTTTTGCAACGTAATTGATCCAAGACTGACGGAAAATTTTATACGAGCCTCTGTAGAATGCTTGCAGTCTGATAAATCTGTGATTCTTAAAATTTTAGCTGTTAAAGCCTTGTCTAATTTCATTGACCAGTCGAATGAAAATCAACTTGTCCGGAAGGTACAAAATAACTTGATATGACGAATTATGCTCTTTTTTCTGTTAAATGATTATTTTAAATGGCCATTTTATTTCTTTTAGGGACTTTTGGAAGTATTGCCAGCCGGCATTGACTCCTTGCTAGCATTGGGAGCAACCCAATCTGTTGAAGTCCTTTCGACCGTTTTAATTACTGTAATTGGGATACTGGAGCTTGATGAACGATTCACAGCTTCAATCGGTCAAAAAATTACTACCTTAGCCATTGCATGCTTTGTAAAGTTCAATGGGGATCCTGTGATTTGTCCACATATTGAAGATATTGTACGAGCCTTGTGTAAAAATAGTGAATGTGTGGCAGCACTACAGGAACGTTTGACTCCCACATTAGTTTCAATCCTAAATAATGAAGAGGATTCCATGGGTGGACCCCAGGGAGAATCTTTGGATTTGTTGACTGCCATTGTACGTGCGTCTCCTATTCCTCTCAACAACATTCTTATTCAAGATGCCTTCCCTGCAGTTATTCATAGATTCAACAAATCAGAAGATCACACTGTCTTGCAAAATAGTGGGGAATGTCTTCGGGCATTCACTTCGGTGGCACCGGCTCAAGTCATAGCCTATAGGTATATATTTCAACCAATCAAGTTAGTTAATTTTGTTTGTGTAAACACTTAACGATTCACCTTTTATTTTCTGTCCAGGGACATGAGTGGGGTCTCAGGATTGGGTCACGTAGTACAAGTAGCTTGTAGACTTCTGGATCCTCAAACTTCAGAATTTTCTGCCTCCTTAGTAGGAAAATTAGTTACAACTCTAATTTTGAAAACTGGGGATCAACTGGGAGAACAGTTGGATCATCTATTGAGAGCAGTTTTGAGCAAACTACAAGCAGCAGATACTCTTAGCGTCATTCAAAATCTGTGTATGGTATATGCGCACTTGTTTAACGCTCAAATGGATGCGGCTTTGAATTTTCTGGATGGAGTGCCCGGGCCGACAGGTTTGAGAACAATTTTTGAACAAGTCTTGCCAAAAAAGGTTAAATATTTATCGTTAACTGTAATTCATTAAGTGCTAACCTTTTGTTTTCAGGTCAATCTGCCTTAAACTTTGTGATGACCGAATGGGTGTCACGTCAACATTTATTCTATGGTGTATTTGATCGAAAAGTGAGTTCTGTGGCCCTCAGCAAATTATTGTTACATGGAGTGAGTAATAATGATCCCAGATTGGCCGCTATTAAAGTAAAAGGGGAGCAAATTGTGGATCTGAATGACAAGTCGCGAGTGACACGGAGTAAAAAAAAGACGGAGCAATGGACCACGATTCCTCTTTTGGTTAAGATTTTTAAACTGTTGGTGAACGAGTTGGCATGTTGCGCTCTAGATACAACAGCTGAGGATTTTGAGGATGAGGAAAGTAATACAGAGTCGGAGGGAGATGATAAAAACAATGGAGTAAATGGGTTCAACATGGTGGGAGATGATTTATTTTTTGATGATGAAAGCGGACTGAATATTGATGATCAGGATGTGATTTCCGATCCTTTGTACTCATTGGATTTGGAAGCTTATCTCAAGGAGTTTGTTCAAGGGTTTAGCACACAAGTGTACTTTCGTGAGTTTGCTGCTCATTTGAATGCCGAAGAGCTCAAAGTTTTAGTCAAGTATGGAATTAATGTACCACAACCGGTCCTTGGTGCCTCAAGTTAGGAATAGTTTAATATCTGGCTAGGTTTATTTACTGCATTTATATTTGAAAGTTTTCGATTTTTTACCTCTAATCTAAAACTTGTTAAAATCTCTTTCATAATTGCATAGATGAATGAAGATAAAATAAATTTTCAAAATTCAAAATAGATACAATATTTTATTTCATTTATTCAGTAGTAAATTCCCGATGTTTGGACTGTTACAATACTACAGTAAGCTGTAATGTAATATGCTACATTAAATTATTGGCATCTTGGCAGTTTTATATTTTCATAAGTTTTATTGATTGTTCCAAAAGGTACATTTGTGATTACAATTCCAACGTATACGCTTTGTTAACAGCAACACAAACTAAATTCATGTCCCACAAATTCATTATTGACATTTTCTGGCTTTGCCATGGGTCTGCATAGTTTTGCTCTACCCTGGGATTCCAACACTATGGTGCATCGAAATGCTACTACATTGCAATTCGCACGGGAAGTCTTGTCATCATGCCGATTTCCATTACTGGCAAATTTTTGAGTTGGCATGATCGTAGTTTGTATTCCACGTTTATAATACGGTAAAACTGTCGTACTTGGCTGTTGCACGTAGTATGGTCGTCTTGTGGTGGCTGGAATTTGTCTGCTATATTCATATGGACGATAAGTTGGTCTAGATAAAGTTGTAGGCCTGTGGACATCCATGATAGGACTTTGAATAGTTGTAGTAATAGTACTATGGGGGAAATATTGACGATTCCCATTTTGTTGACTTCCATAGTTAGTTGAGTGTCCATTTTGAAGGTCAGTATAATTGTTATTTTCACTATTAGTCCTATGATTACTGTACGATGCACGAGAATTGTTATTACTTTTAGTGATGCTGTCCATCCTCCAATTATTTGGATCATTATAAATGCGATCTTGTGATGGAAGCAGTCGTGGGTTTGGTGAATAGTTGTTTGCATTTGGACTTCCTCTTGTTGTGTGCTGATCGGAGAAAATTTGCTGACTTTGATAATGTCCAGAATTTGAATGCTGTGGATAATATGTTTGAGCTTGTGCTTGACCACCGTATCCAATGGATGATGCATGGGCTTGTGGTATTGATCCAGTGTTTTGGGGAAATTGTCCAAATGAATGGCGATTTTCTCCATTTAGATGGGAAGTTTGCATATGTGCACGGGAATTTTCTCCTTGCGTGTGCGAACTTTGCTTATGTGAATGAGAATCTCTATGCAGATGGGAATTTTGACTATGCCGATGAGCATGTTGCTTATGTGAATAGGAATCTCTATGTGCATGGGAATTTTCACCATGCTGATGAGCATGTTGCCTATGTGAATGGGAATCTTCCCTATCCTTATGTTGATGTGAGATTTCTCCATGCAGATTTTGCTTGTGTGGTTCTATATTTGCTCCGTTTGAATAGGAATTTGCCCCACTTGGATGGAAATTTGCCCCGTTTAGATGGGAATTTGCGCTGCTTGCATGAGAATAACCCCCATTTGAGGAATATTTAAATTGCTCACGGTGAAAGCTATCCATATCTTGATTTTGAGACGGGGCGTAGTGAGAAGGACTTTGTTTCGGAAATGAATTACCATTACTTAGAGAATCGGATCCGCTTGCAAAGTTGTTTGGAAATCTGAAATTTGTAGAAGGGAATCGGGATGCAGGTAATGATGGCTGTAATTCCACAGCTGGCATTGAATTCCTATTTTGATTAACATCCGATCCATACGCTCCAAATGACAATCCATTATTGTTATAATTATTATTATAGCCGTCCGCCGAATGATAACTTTGTGGCCCATTATTAACAAAGGATTGACCATGATATTTTTTGTATGCATTAGCAAGACCCATCGTGGTTCCATTTGGCCCTCCCAGTCTAAATTGAATGTGTGAGTTGGATGCTCCAAAACCAGATGTGGAGGCTTCACCTGTTGCATCACTTTGACCCAGCGAGAGTTTCGTTCTCACGTCGTCTGCTAGACTACAAGCAAGTGTGAATTAATATTTCACCTTGGTCAATTAGCTTATTCTTTTATTTGACATACCTGGACAAACTTCCAGTCAATCCTGTTCCCATCAACTGAATTTGAGACTGACTATAGTGACCAAATTGGGATTGGGCTTGACCAGAGAAGTAGCCTGATCCCTGTAGTTGTCCTTGCATCTGAATTTGGCTACCTAGAATTTTATAAAATCTCCTTTATTTGTTCAAGGGTCTAAAGTGAGCACAGTTGTAGCACTAAATTACCTCTGGGAGAATCATTAGGAGAAGGATTACGATTTCGTTTTTGTCTATGTACTGCATTTTGATTCAGGATTGTAACTTCGTAGATAGGAAGTGATCCACAAAAACTTCGGATGAATTCAAGTTCTTTATATTTGTCCACTGTGATCACGTTTTGAGTGAAGTAGAATAGAGAGTTGATATTGGGGGATTCAATTTTATGAACTGACGGCGATTCCCTTTTCTCTAGGTAGCATGCTGGAATGTGGGGATCTTTGTATGCTGAGATTCCCTGTTATATTCAAGGAAGTAGCTGTACAAACAGAAATTTAATTGTTTTTTTTCTAGCGTTTTTCTTACGTTTTCATGGTCAAAATATGCAATAATGTCAACATTTCTTTGGTCAATTTGATCCGATTGGCCATTGGGCTCCTAGCATGTAATTTTTTAAACATAATCATGTAAAAACTTGAGACTAATGGAATTTGAGAAATGAAATTTATAAATCTCACCTCAGCAAATACCAGATGTGAATGGAGACAGGCCACTAGGATAATGAGTAGCAGTTTAAAACTGTTATGTGAAAAAAATCTCATTTTGAAGCATATGGCTCGCTTGGGAAGTGAACTAATCTGATTCTTGAACTAATTGATGCATGTACGTTTGATTCACTTGGTCTTCCTATCTAACTAAACTAGTCAGTCATTTAGTTAGTTAAAAATCTGTGAAATGAAATTCTGCAGCTAACTAACTAGTACTTCAAGTTGCTGCTGTAAACCTTTTGAAAATGGATGGGCGAGTGAGTAATATATTTGCAGCTGCTGAATTTCCAAATTGAATGGTTTCCAAAACTTGTATACATTCCGTTTCTTATATGACTGACTGAAGGTCTGAACGGTTTCTTTCATGTTCTAGTTTAAAAATACGCCACGCATTTGCTTTTGGCAACCAACTGCAACTTTTACTTGACTTCCCTCACATTATTCGCATCTTTCATCCACAATGTCATAGTATCATTCAGTCATCTCATTTCTCACATGTTGTGTCAAATTGACCCCTTCACTTTGTGATGGCTTCATTTTCTCACCTGTCTTGTTAATTTTTGGGGTATCTTGAGAATGACTGTCGTATGCTTGGAATGGGGAGAGTTGAGAATTTCGTATTTCATGAGTTCAACGACAAACTTCAAAACATAATTTGAAATTGTCGTCGAAATAATACCCTACAGCTCTAAAGAATAATTGGAAACAAATCGTACAAGTATAGAGACAAACAAACATTAGTGTTTTATTGCTGAATTTAGAAAACTACAAAATAGCATGTGTACAACCACTAAACCCTCGTGTTCCAAAAATTGTATACAAAACATCTACCGAAAATATGAACAGTAGCAGTGGTACATTTTCTTCAAAAATACTAATAAAAATGTCACTCAAAATAAGACATTGTAACTAACTACAAAATGGTCCAAAAAGTTTTGTAAAAAAACACGGACTGGGCTTCAAGATCTCTCTTAAAAAAAATACATGTGGAGATAATGTGCACCAGTTTGTTGCCTAAGTCATCATTCCTCAGTCACATCATTTCTTTCCTTCCAGATGTTTATCAACCTACCTACCTGTACTATAACTAAACTGACTAACTAACTAACTATGAAAAACGTCTACTCACGGTAGTAGTAATTGCATACTGTTGGTTCCTCTTTGGCAAGATCAAAAATGGCACAGTAAACACAAAAGGCACTCAAAATGGTATATTATGTAAAGTTACATACCGACTATAAGCAAGTTTTTACTAATTTGAGCTACTCTCATTATCCGATGATGATGATTGACTAACATTACAGAGACTACTATTGCTGCTACTACTTGTAGACGGACTAGTACTAGTGCTGTTATGGCTAGACTTTGATTTCATGTTGAGAGCTGTATATTTGGCAGTGTGGCCATTGGGAGGATGACGCTGAGTTCTGGAGGCTTTCATACATGAAGATTCAATATGCTTACACAAATAGGATTTTAAAGCAAATGGTTTCCCACATCTCGAGCAAATAAATGGCTTCTCAGATGAATGTGTTTGAGTGTGAGCTCGCAAGTTGGATTTGTCTGCAAACGCCTTCCCACAAATGTTGCATTTGAATGGCTTTTCACCTGAAAATCACACATTTCAAACACATTTTTACAGAAAATTCCACAAAATGTGCTGTAAAGATTAGGTGGACGCGCTATTCTATAATGCACACGTACCAGTGTGCGTTCGAAGATGTCCCTGAAGTAGCCAAGGTCGAGAAAATCCTTTTCCACAGTACATGCATTTGCAGCCCTGTATTCATCAGATGTGACAAAAAAATCATCAATCAAATTGTCTCCGAAACCACTATAGCTGTATAGCAAATAGAATGAGAAACTTTTTTGCAGTAAAAAAACCATGGGCTCATTTAGCTCATTGCCGTTTGTAAATGGTTTTACATGGCACTTGCTATGCTAACAAACCAGCCAAGTGGTTTTTTTAATGCCAGGCATACACACCAAGCCACTCCCTCAGCAAGTAATTGCAGCATAGTGATAGTAGGTAGGCATTGTGTAACCTGAAGCCAAAACAACTGACCTGGTTATGAGTGCGAAGATGCATTGAGAAAGCTGGCATGGACACATACATCTTGTCACAATGGGGACATTTCTTCACAGAGGATGAGCTCAAGCTGAGGTGCGTTTGTCGATGACGAGCCAAATTGCTGAGCGTGGAGAACCCTTTGCTACATTCACTACACACATGTCTCCCCCCATGGCCTTTACTTCCATCCCCACCACCACCATTCTTTTTCATCTTTTTCCCACTCTCCTCCTCACCCCCGTCTTCCCCCTTACTCTTGACAATCCCACCGTCAGTTTTCTCCTCCACAACAATGAACTCCTTTGTTGTCAAATCCACTTGTCTCAAATCTCGCTCTTTTATCTTCTCCAACAACTCACCTTTGGCTGCAGCCAAACTCACCTTATATATAACATACCATTCACATGTAAGGATCAGCCACATTTTGCATATACTATAAGACTCAGCAGAATCTAAAAGCTAGTTGCACTTACCTCAGCCAATTGAGTCAAATTGAATAAATCTACTTTCTTGACCGACAAATTCACAGGCTCCTCTTGAACCCCCTGGGGAAACGGTACATGTTTCAAATTCTCCCCTATTTCCACATCTTTTGGCCTCTCATTCTCATTTGGTGACGGGACTGGACTTTGCACAGCAGTACTATTATGATTCCCACTTTCCCTTTGCTCATCCTCGTACACTAGTCTCATAAGCCGTAGCTTTTTGGGTAACACAACATGTCGGATGCACTTTTTGCCACTCAACTTGCTTTCTCTTGGTGCACCACTGTGGGTTGATGGGTCGTTAGTATTGTTGTCTGTGTAATTGTAGCACGTTGTTGTCTTGGTTTGACCAGATTGGGATGTGAGACCATTGTTGTTGAAATATGGGAACAGATCATATCGTTTATTGGTGAACAAGAATGCTTTGGGCATATTAGTTTTGGAGGGCACAGTGTTTGTACTACTCATGTGGGAAGCTGTGATGGAAGTCAACTGCGCTACGTTGGCTTATTGTTGGTTGTACGTAATAAGATTTGAGTCAGTCGGTGGTTGGTTTCGTTTGGGTTTGAGATCTGAAGAAAAGGAAGGGAAACGGAAGACGGGAAGTTTGAATGGAGAATGTGTGTGCCAGCAAGTTGTTCTCCCATCTTATAGTTAGTTGGTGGAATAAATATGAGAAGTAACTACCACTGACTGACTGACTGTGCATGGATTCTGGTGCATGGCTGAGAATAGATCTCCACTCTGTCTCCGAAAATAGCTTAAGAGGGGGGATCTTATCCCATATGCACATGTAGTGAGTTAACAGGCTTGTGCTCCACATATTAGTCTTGTTTGTTATGCTATAGCATCATAAAAATCCATTTTCCCGAACTTACGTATGCATGTCGTTGGTTAGTTAGTTGGTTAGTTAGCATTGGTACTTTTTCAGTTGCGTCATTCATTTATCCCTACCTATGCTAATATTCAAGATTCATAAAAGTCAATCGTTTGTTGGTAAGTTAGTGAAATACATTGATAAATGTTTGATGTGGAAAAAGAATATTGACAGAGAATGGATTCTTATATGTTTACTGTAAAGCATGAAAATGAAAATTTACTGGGGGATGAAAGCCCACTATGGGAATACTTTAGATATAGATTTCGTTGTGACTTTATGAGAACGGAAGCTTATAAAAAAGAAGAATGCAATAATTGTGTACCAATGGTTGAGTTTGTAATTTACGAGCTGCATGGATGTATTCTGCTGGATGGATGTGGCTGAATCTGTGCGCTACAAACATCCCGTGTGTATACTATGGTGTAATTTGTAATTGTACGCAGTGTAAATGATGAGTTCATAGACACTTGAATAGATTAGGAATGAATGTGTCATGAGGATTGAAAAATGTTTTTCACATTAATCTGCCAAGATTATGGAACTAAAATGGTCGTTGTAGTGAATCGTAATTAAAAATGTTTGCGGAGAGCCAAAAATTAAGTCTGGTGAGTGGGGGAAAAGGAATCCATCTGGAGACGGAGAGAATAAAAAAATGTGTACAGAGATAGTTCGTTTGAAGACACCTGCGAGTTGTCTCACACAGTGGTTCCATTTTTGGCAGAGTTCCTAAAAAATGATAAGAAGCCTCTAAAAATTTGATTCACTGCCAATAGCAAAGCATGCATGACAAACGGGCTCGTCGCTCTTCTAACATAGTTAGTTACTTGTAGTTAAGTTAGTCATTATACCCGCTTAGATTATCTGTACTTTGAAAACAGTCCGACTTGTTGCTACTCATTATCAGCCAGCACAGTTTACGTATGTACAAACTCATAGTGTTTCCCGTCCCGTATGGCATTTCCCAAAAAAAGTTGGCTCCTTAATTATCTGATCATAAGTAAAAACGTGGAGTTTTTGGAAAATAACTATAACCGACCAATTTTTTTACCTAGCTATTGTGAGCCATAAACTTTGTATTAAAAATTCAATCTATTGCCCAGCAATTTTTTTTCTTGATGAAAACCCCGCCTGGCTTTTTGCATCGGAACACTACGGCAAGTAAAGCTTGTGTGTTTTTAAAAGTACATAACGTACTTATTTTGAACAAGCAGCGAAAAAAATCCACTGACGAAGTCACAAACGCACGGAACATATCTCACTTTTCATATACGTCATCCCATGTGTCCCGAAATTGAAATTGACGACAATTCGGGAACATCATAAACTAGAGACTCAACCATGAAAACAACTCATTTGGCTCATTTACCAGAATGTTTTCATACGAGTCATTCTATTGACTGTTTATTTTGTCTCACGATCTTTTAGCCAATGTGCCACATTAGTCATCTTATGCATATAAGGAAGTTAGTTTGTCAATTTTCAAGCAAGGGTTCATTCCGGAAATCAGAATATACTGCAGACATGACCAATGCACGTAGCACGGGGGTACTTTACATATAGTACACACTTACTTACTTACTAATGCATGTGGATTTTAAAGTTTGTAGTACGTTGCAGCTGTATGCCACACTTTTCTTTCAAAACTACATGTTCTCACTCACTCACTACTTTACTAACTCTCATACATACACAGATAGCGATTGCTAGTTAGTTAGTTAGTTAGCAAGAACAACTGTAATAAATCGGGGAGTATGAAGTTGAAAATGAAAAACGGGAGAAGTTAGTCGACCACACATCTGGCAGTGAGGGCAAAAAAATCTTTTCTCTCATCTCATCATCACATCATCATCATATGGAATGCATTTCACTATGTAGGGAGTTAAGCAGGCAGATTATACATAGAAAGGAATGAATGGATGGGGAATCCTGCATTTAAAAGACAGGAAGGAAGTTACGTTATATACAAGAATGATTATTGTTACTGGCTGACTTATATTTTGTTAGTAAGTTAGTGACTTATTCCTAACTTTCTGCATACAACTTGTTTTTTGCTCTCTTTTTGAATCGGTTCTGCTTTGGCTCTTCAATTGAAATAAGTTAGTTGACAGCATTATTGTTTGGAACTATATGTTTAAAAGGTATGTAAATTCGGATTCGAAATAAAGGTGTTTAATTCATTAAAATTAGTACCAATGTTCTAGAATCATTTAAGAACATTAGTTAAACTATAGGAGATACAAAGATGCTAAACATAATCTTTCATTGCCCCAAAGTCAATCTCACGGATTTCACAGAGCACTCTTATAAAGCAGATTGGGAGAGTTTGAAAAAAATGAAGAATTGAGTCCATGTTAAGTTGTAGCTAACTAAAGCTAACTGATTATAACTTGTTGATTACTATACGAATGGAGCCTTCGTTAGTTAAGTTAGCCAGTAGCGGATATTTCGAGTTCCTGTAATACACAAAGTGTGATGATGTAAGATCTACTGTGAGTGAGTTTCCGTACTTGGTTCAAAAAACAAACAATTCCCATTGCCATATGCATGTTATAGCAGTTTATCCTCTGGAATGATAACAAACACCTTACTTGTATTCTCATCTCAGACTATTTGGATTGCTTGCGTGCGTGTGGTGCATTTTTGTTATTCTTTCCTCTCCGTTATGTAAACTTTCTCATTTCATCCAATCATTTGCACCACGTGTTGAAAATGACAGTTTTCAAAATTTAAAAACTCACTTACTTACTCATTCATACAATAAACTGAGAAAAATTAGTACTCCATCAATGACTTTGGGGTTTTCTCATATGGCAAAGTCAATGAGGCATTAAGAACTTACGTACAGGAGTATAAGTAAGTAGCGCTCGTGCACAATAAATATTGTTTGGGACAAAAGGGAAGAAAAAGCCACCGTCTCGGGGAAAACATCTATATTTAGCATGAATGAATAGTAGTCGTGCACACTGGTTGAGCAACACATGGATAATTTCTTGGTCCTACAAACTAACTAACTAACTAAAGGATGACCCTACCAATATTTTCGTCTTCGCTTAAGGCACGTGCCCCTTACTTGTGTATAGTTAGTTAGTAACTAACGAGTGACATATGACATTTGGACTTCAAAAGCGTGCCATTCCTCACTAAGTAATACGATCTAGTAATTATGGACCTCTGTTGTTGTCTAATAATAATGGCCATAGGGTTAGAGAATAAAATTAGGTAAGATTGACTTTAATAGTTCGTTTGGAATGTGAAAAACACGGAACTTGTGTTTCCGTATTCGTATTTTTGGACTAAAGGGCAGGGGAACGACAATTTTAGTTAGACGGGTGATGGCCACATGACTTTTAGCTATGGCCCGTGTCCACTCTAGGTTTATGTGCAGTTGTTGTAAACATGTCAACATATTTGGTTACATGTGTGCATGCTATTGTATTGTAAATAATTTTGTAAGTTAAAACATATAATATTGCACGCTAAATTTGACGTAGCGAAATGAGTGTTAAATGTATATATTGGCATAAATATTGAGCTTCATTGTAGCGGTAAAGTTTTAAGGTTTAGCTATAGTAATTGCACGTAAAGCTATATACATGAGCAATAAAGTCACTATAAAACTAAATTAGTTCATTGACGCTTATTGAGACCAATCTGACTAGGTTTGTATTTATGGTGTACTTAAAAACAGATTAAAATACATACATATGGCTACTAAAAATAGTCATGAAAAGTGCTAAAAACAATCCATTGCACGCAAATCATTATTACATGGTCCTTAGCAATAAAACTCATGAAAATATATAAAATGAGCATATAATGATTCCAAAAAAGTCTTTTTTACAATTGGGTCGCTTCTGGAGATGAGTTTTCTCCATCTTGTGCATCATCTGCTTTGGTTTCGTTTTTGTTCTGAATATTTTCTGCTTCAGGTTTCGTAGATTCAACTAATTCAACAGTTTCTTCATCTACTTTGACTTTTTCAGAAGATTCTACTAGCATTATATTCTTTTCTGAACTTTCTTCCGTTTTTAATTTTTCTTCCACTTTATTCTCAGTGTCTACTCCATCCTTATTGGTTTCCACAGGTTCATATTTTTTCTCCTCCGTTTCTTCTGTCTTACCCTTGACTTCGCATTTCTCAAAATGTTCAGATTTTTCACAATTTTTTTCAATTTCTTCATTCAGAACTTCCTTGTCCATTTCAGATCCAACATTGGTTTCAATACACTGTTCTTTTTCTTCTATTACGTCACACTCTTTTGATTTCGCTAGTTTGTCTACCTTCTCAGTTTCCCCTTGAGAAGATTCCACTTTCTCTTCATTGTTCAATTTCTTCACTGGTTCCAATGTTGGCTTTAAATCGGAACTACTTTCCTCTTTTTTGGAATCTTTATCTACGTCTTTAAAACAGTCGGCTACGGGAGGCTCTGATTCCTTTTCATTGTCAACTACTTCTGGGGTTGGGGAAGAAACTATTTTTACAATTTCTGGTGTACACACTTTTTCTTCCAGTTCTGGTTCAGAGTCAATATTTTCCGTTTTGTCATCCCCATCAATTTCCTTGGAAGGACTCTTTGTCTTTTCCTCACTATCAATTTCTTCGGAACCAATTTCTAGTAAAGTTTGTTCATCAACGGATGACTCCAGGTCACATCCATTTTCCACGACGAGGGAATCAGAAAACTCAGCATTCAAACTATCAGATTGCAAAACTTGGTTGCACTTATTACCATCTTGAGCAATTACTCCATTTCTGGACTCTTCACACATTATGGAACTAACATCCAACATGGATTCGTTATTATGATTGTATGCAAACATTTCACTTATACTACGGTCTTCATCTCGCCCATTTATTTCACTAATTTCTTTTTTCAGACTTTCGTACAAATCTTGAAAGTCGGTCAAATCTCTCTCTAGTTTTTCTATCGCATGGAGTAGGTTCAGTTTTTCCCTAAAATCAAAAATAACATTTTTTAAATACATGAAATTCATATGAAACCGTGCATAAAGTTAAATTCTTACGTACTCTCTCTCAAATGATATGGTACGATTAGCAGCTTCCAGCCGACTCGAAAGTTTTGCAACTTTTTGCTCCAGTTCTGACTTGTCTCCCCCAAGTCCAGAGGTGATCTCTTCAGTTTGAATAGGAATAGTTCTGCTACTGATTGGAGGATTTCTGGGCACAATAGGAATATTTGCATATTCCCCCAGGATTGTAGAAGTGGGGGGCGGGGGTTGTGGTTGTGTCGGAGGTGTTGAGGCAGCTTTCGAATCTGATAAAGCTTTCAACGTGTGAAATTGGGCTGCTAAGTCATGCAATCTGGCTTGAGCAAGTTTCAACTCCTTTCGTGCCGTATTTCGTTCTTGTCTCATTTGACTCCATTTTTCACGCCAATTGGAAGTACAGTCGGACCACCATCGCATTGTTTTCTCCATTTGAGCGGCTCTTGCTTTCGCTTCCATTAGTTCTTTCTGCAATTAACAGAAAATAAAATAGAAGAAATCTTTACAGCTTTCTTATCAAATTATGTTTTTCATGCAAAGTAAAAAAGTCGATACGCATACTTCTTTAATTTCCCATTCGTTTTCATATCTACTGGAGGGATATGAGTCACAACCCTCTTTGCGACTTTGATGTGGATTTGGGGAGGAGGAACCCCCAGACATTATTTGCGACTTGGGTCGGCTTCGTTTTTCATTCATTTTAATGGAATGCTAATCTAAAGGAAGAAAAAAATTAATTTATCCGACATTTAACAACTAGCATAACCATACCATATGCCACTGTCAAAAAAACAAAAAAACAACAACAACAAAAACAGAAAAGTGTATGCGAAACTAATAACACTTATACTTACCACTTGGGAGGAAAAAATTGCAAATCGCAGTCACAACTTCAGAGATCCAATTATTTTAAGACTAAATAATGAGTAAATGGGTCAAAATTCCACTTCAGTCCGAAAATATTATCACCCGAAATCATATGAATTGAGCATACTGCATGAGGGAAGTTCAATACTACACCGAAGCAAACCGAAAATACCCGAATGTTTTGCATGTAGTACTAATAGTTACAATGTACTATGCAGATGCTGCAGACACCACCGAAAATAGACTCACAAAATCAAAGTAATTAATTTCAAGTAATTTCATTTCAGGATATACAGCGAATTCCTCCAAGGTTTGAAAGTAAACAGATGTTTTGGACAAATACAAATCCCACTGCAATAAACCTCATGAATGTAAGGAGTACGGATGAAGGGCTCTCAGGTTGTCGCGTGATTTAGCCGCTTATGAAGTACCCATGTAGTCGGTCTAGGACTTCGTGCAGTACATTTTACCGGCTTTGTAAGGATAACCATAATGCACATTATGCATACACCGTCACGGTGCAAAAACATAATTGTAAAATTCTACATTGGTAAAGGGGGATATAATTCACGTTATTTAATATAATCGTAATACCATTTAGGATAAAAAATGCTCACTCAGTAACAATATTAAATATTTAAGCCAGCATGCAATCTTAGAGTTGGAACGACTGATTACTTACAAATAGGAAATATTCGAAATATTATTTTTGACGAATTTGATTTGATAGCTTATTCTTAATACTAATCTTAACTAATAACACTAATCAAAAATACATTTATCACAAGAAGCATAAGTAGAACCCATGCTTAAACAAACCACACGTAATTTTTTATGCAATGCAATAATAATCACGTATTGGTCCAAATAGTTTTTTGTTTTTCCTTCGGTCAGACTTAGCTAAAGTTAATGCTAGTGAAAAAACTTGACACCCTCTTCACCCATGATTTCCACTCGATCAGCAAGAGTTCGTAAACATATGATCATCATTGATTTACTCATTCCCTGAAACTCTTGACCAGACTCTAGCAGTTCTGTAAATGTGGCTACACTGTTGGACAAACCGTTCTCATCTGCATATTTGTGTATCAATGTTGCCCATTGAGTCGGACTATACCAAAATACGTAGCACCTATAAACACCGAAGTAAATTATTGGCAATGAATACAAGGCTGACTGCCAGTTAGAATTAAGGGGGGTTCAAGATTGCATTGACAAAAGTGCTAACCGATTTTGAGTAGAGTCGACCCACTGGATCAATTCTTTGGATTTCATATAATTCAAGACGACCCCAACAGCCTCTATTGAAAGCTGACGAGAGATTTTCTGATTATTGAACAAGGAGAGGCTCGTGTCCGTTTTGTCAATTATGAACATTTTATGGGCTTTACAATAGTCCAGCACAAGTTGCGCCCACATATCCAACTGAATTTTTTTCGTCTCATCGTTAATCTGAATCCTGTATTGAAAAAAATTCCAACCAAATTTATTAACCATCTTACTTGTTTGCGGTCAAACAATGTTTACTTTTTTCAAAGTGAACTGAAAGTTACACACGTAAAAAATGGGGGGAAGTTGTACAAGGTCGGCCATTCGAATCCAGCGGACTCCATCAAATCGAAAAAGTTAATTACTCGGACGAATAGTCAAACAATTAAAACTTTTAACTGTTGATTACAAAAGTTAACAGTTTCACCATTTCACACAT
>Ga0210040_10005145_pt1 | contig 16752 bp, 18 predicted proteins | sample CryGeyCG12114_NA_FD_185462 | JGI IMG/M metagenome (GOLD analysis project Ga0210040, IMG submission 185462) | Groundwater microbial communities from aquifer - Crystal Geyser CG19_WC_8/21/14_NA (SPAdes) (version 2) | ecosystem: Environmental > Aquatic > Deep subsurface > Groundwater | place: USA... | reverse complement strand
CAACTATTGTGGACTCAAGTTAAGTACCAGATTGATGAGTCGACATGAGAGAGTTCATGCCAATGTGTTTCCTTTTGTTTGCGAAAAATGTGGATCCGGCTTTTATGACATCGCGGGATTAAGTCAACATCAGAAGAGATGTACTGGAAAGTGTGCCGAAAATAAAGAATTTAGGGAAAAACTACGAAATCGCTATGTGGAGAGACGGAAACAAAAAGTGCAAGGGGGGGCCCACCAATCTGAAGTCGACTGAGCATGGGATGTCGTTTCTTTGCAAGTAACAATACGTAATGCTTATAGTTAGTTCTCACAGTCTTGTAAAAATGTTGCAGGAATGATTATAGAACTAGTACAACCAATATAGTTCAAAAAGATTTTCTAAACTCAAGTTTGCACACCAATTTAAAATTGCACACAAATTGATGAGCGGAACAAGCCGCCGCTTTCCCATTATTGCCTGTTTTCGTTTTCCTCAAGAAGCTGCATGGTAAACATGAAATCATGTAACAAGTAACAATGAATTGAAAGGTGGCTCACTATGACATACTCGTCCGCGGGTAAGAATTGTCGGGTAGCTCAGAGGGTTCAACAGAGGGTTTTGATGCCAATTTGACAACGTTTGAGAATCATAGCTTCGTGTTAAAAGATAAATGAATGTCAATCAACCCTAATTATAAAACGGTATTAAACGACTTGGGTAGTTGTCTTAAACATTCACAATGTTATTGTGTTCTATAATGAGAAGGAATCATATACACGGGAGCCACCTTTTCATTTTTACTGATTCGAATGCGGTGAATCTCATCATACGTGTGAGGTTTTTAGTAAAAGTGAAGAAGTTTTTATTCAAGCATCTTTTTATAGTACACAAAATGATTGAATATTTTATTTAAACAATGTTAAATAATGGTTCTAAGTTCTTACCCTAACTAATCTCAAAAGAGTCATAATATTGTCACCGGGTATTTTGTAGTATTTTGAATCACGTATTGCGGTGGTGTAAATCTTTGTGGTACGATTATGAATAGATGAGAATCCAAAACAAAACCAAATAACCGTAAAACACACGGAATTAGTTGCCACAGAAGTCAGTTGATTTCTTGGGTTGATTGCAATATTATCGTATTTCAAGATGACAAGACGAAAGCTCGAATCCTAATAATTCTTTACTTTATATCCACCCACGCATTTACAACCAGTAGCTACCCTATTCTTATTCTAGGTACCCTAATTTTTACTACTCTATTCATACATTGTATGGAGTACGCATTACCAAGTCATTTGTTTGTCACTTACTTTTTCCAGTGTCATTTGTCGTAACACGTACATAACAACATATTACTGATGTTAAATCTCTGTTAGATCTCATTTTACCCGTCACATTACGTCATCCATGACACCCCCCGAACCAAACTTTAAGTCACTGATTTAAAGTTAGCAATAATCATCCAATTGACACATATATATAACTAACCTAATGCGTGGGGGTTACCTACTACTGACCGCAGCTTTTGCTGTATGAAGAGCCGACGCGGTAATAAAAACACCAGGAATATAAAATAAAATAAAAGAAATTTTATTTCCCGAAATTTGACACTACAAGAATTGAACTTAAAGCTTATTTAAGATCTAAACAATGAATGGTGGCAATTGGTTTTTACCACCCTTATATACTATCTTAATTCTTAACTTTATCTTAAAGTTAATCCCTACAAATATTGATGCATCATCATTTCCATGAGGGCATCATACGAAATGTCCTATCTAATTACATGGGGAAATTATGGTCTACCTGCTAAAAGTGCATGCAGCAATGCATACACAAGATGATCATAATTTAACATGTGGGACTCCATAAGAGCCACACACATGCACTCACATATTGTATGTTAAGTAGATAAGCCAGCTCGTGGCATGGCGACCTTGCCATATCTATATTCCTATTAACTATTATCTAACTATACTATGCATATGCATTTTATGAATGAAACATAGAACCATACATTCTGGGCTCTTCATTTGCCCCAAACAAAACATTGGCAAACTAGAAGAGTTTGCAAATGAATTTAATGATTATAGTACTTATCTATAGTGTCAATCCAGTGTCCCAAAAATAAATTTACAAGTTCCAGCCTTCCTCATTCCAGCCATCCAGGATGTCGTCCCAATCCATGTCCAGTAGTTCCATGAGCGATGTTCCATCTGTTGCTCTTGGGAAGGGCAAAGTTCCATTGGATGACACCTCGTCATCATTTGCTGAACCGGACATAAGATTAGTACATACTCCTTGAGTATTGGTCCAGTCATTGATCAAAGGACCGGGCGTGAAAAAACTGGTTTCGTCTCCTCTCCCAGACATCGGCACTGCACCACTTTCATAACCACTATCAGAATTTTCCACAGCATTCCTTTCCTGCACGGCTTGCTCAAAATTATGAAGGGCTCTTGTTCCCTCTTGTATTAGTTCCTCGAGTAAGGTCTCCGGAGCGTCTTCCAGTGCGTGGACGGCAACAAAACCTTTGTGGCGAAGAAATTTTTGGGGCTTATACCTCCAATGGGTCATATTGGCGACGGTATCGTTCAGGGGTTGGTCCCAAAATATTTCCGGAAACTTTTGATTTAACACCGCCGTCATCAAGGGAAATGCTTCTTTATGCTGGAGAAGCAGATTGGCCCACACGTTTAATTTTCTACTTCGCACCATTGCTCTCACATACCCCTGTAAATTCACGGCACCGTTCTCCGTGAATCGTTTGTTAATTTTTATTTGGGTTGTCACTGGTATTGCCCCTAAGTATAGGGCATCTACCAGTCTGGTGAGGACTGGTTGGGCTTCCAGGATTTCAGAGGTGGAAATCACCACTGATTTGGGGAAGATTTTCTTCATTCTATTCAGAGTTTCTTTATAGGGGTCCACCAATACAATGAGCGGAGCACATTTAACACGTGTAGTATATCGGAGAGAGTGATTTCGGTAGTTGGTTCCTCTCACCCAAAGAGTATGAATGAATTAAAAATTGATTTCTTCTCTGGCTGATAAGAACTAGCCCAGCCACAATAGGACACTTAACTTCAGAGTTTACAGATTTGAGGGACATGATTTGTGTTTACAAGAATTGACACTAGACTACAAGAGTAAGGAGTGTGAATGAAGAAAAAAAGTGAATTCACGTACTTATATACTAATTATATAAGCTTCAAACATGCTTCAACATAAGTATCAAACATGGTTGATAAATGACGGTTTAGGCACTCTGTTCACATCTAAGAGCTCGCGCTTACCTGCTAAAATTTCATTCCTAATCTTACCTAGTGTATGAGTAATCCTAGCATCCGCAATTGCGGAATGCGCTCCGGACTGAAAATTCACGTTCCCTAGATACGCATGTGCTAAGCTCTTGAGACCATATGGCTGGCCCTTATGGTTTCAAGAGTAAAAATCCTGTAAGTCCTCACAAGAACGAATAGGATATACTAAGTCCAGTGCTTTATAATCCGATCTTGAATTATGCCCGATAATATTACACTCACCAACCAAAAATTTTAGACTACTCTTGACAATGTCAAATGGTGTGCCATAATCTAAGTCTCCTTTTTCTATTCCTGTTATCCGAGAATTATAAATACATACTTGTTCATCGGGCCATCTAATCCGGGCCCAAAATAATAGAGTTCGATCATCGTCCACTAACGCTACCTCTGCTGCTACCTGTTTATGAGTGCCGTGTGTATCAGCAACTTAAACTACCATTTCACAGTCTAAATAATGATTCATACCAGTTCTAATTCTTTCTTCCTTAAAAATAAATGATGGTTTCTTAGCCTTGCCTTCTCGCTGTTCGTGAGGCAAAATACTTGGTGAAAACTCTACTTCGGAGTTATGGGCGTGTTTATCTAACCTTTTAACTTCCTTGCGTTGCTTTTTCTCCTGCCTAGTCCAAAAAGCTCTGGATCTATGCAACCTATTGGTAGATGCAGTTTCTCTGATTTTCCTAACTAACTCGATGACTAAGTCATCTGTTAACGAGGCAACAAAGTCCCGTAAATATGAAAAGTCCATATTTATAAGGCACGTTTTAACGCACGTAGTTTACTAATAACTATTATCGCGTATTATTTACGCTTCCCTAGCTAAAGAATGCCGATGACACACCTATTTACCAGTGGCCTTCAGCAAAACGCGTAATACACAGATAGTTCTTCAAATCTAGAGGACCAATATATTTTCTATTCTATGTTATCACTTACACTATTATTAACAAATTAGGTAGCTACTACTATACGATGATTAGATAAAATATTTGATATAAATTAACTTAACCACTAAGACATTAAACTGACGCTTTGCGCGACCCTTCTTCCAGTCGGCTACGCGGTCTTCAAGAAATTATTGCTTATGATGCTTTGCGCAACCTTTTCTCCACCTGGCTGTGGCAATCATTTACCTAAGACAGAAATACACGACAATTGCTTACTGTATACCTGTATGTCTTGAACACATTTTGCTCAAAATACAACAGTAAATTGACATGACATGACATTGACACCAACTACATAATGTGGTCCACATTCAAATAGTTGATCAGGAAAAAATCAATCGGGGCCCACCTGTACATGGGCGTCACCTACAGCCTCAGCTTGCCGTAAATTAAAATTGAAAAAGAACATACCGATATAAAAGATAACCTTATTACGAGCAAAGCAAAGTATTACCGTAGTTACCATACAAAATACAATGAAAAATTTAAACTGAGCAACCGAAGCCACTTCAATAGGGAAAGGAATCTCTTTGGTGGGGTATTCCTTTTGTTCTTTGGGTTTTTGTGTAACATTTAATTTCACTGTCCCCATAACTACAGGTCGTCGTATAATTGCAGGGGGAAGATTTGGAGTATCAATCTTTTTAGTTTTTAACAAAACATTACCTCTATAAAACCAGGGATCAGAACGTTTTCCTGGAATACCGATAGTCAGTTACTTTGTATGGACCCTTACACTTAGGTTGTAATTTATCTGGGACTCCTTTCTAACGAATGGGGATACGGTAGAGAAGTAGATCTCTTCTTGTAGATTTTTATCGAATCTCTTCTTTTGCTTAACTTGACCGTTTGTCAAGTTGTTCTCAGCATTCTCGAAAGCTCTTTTTAGCCTTGTCAGCATATCATCAGCACTTGATGCCGTTGGTAGGTTCATAGCCACATCCATTGGTAATTTTGGATCCCGGCCGAACATTAAAAAGTATGGGATCTCTAGCAACGTTGAATGTACACTAGTATTATGGGCAAAAACAACCGCTGGAATGTTTTTATGCCAGTTTGTAAAAGAAGTCTCAGGGATGAATGCCGCTAGCATTTTTGCAAGAGTTGCGTTAAACTTTTCAGTTAAACCATTACATTCTGGGGAGTAGGGATTCGTAAATCTCTATGCTCTATTTCTAATGCCTTCTTTAATTCTTTGAGTAATTTAGCCCTAAAACATAAGCCATTATCCGTAAGTACAACCTTAAAAGCTCCATATATACAAACTACATCAAGAAATTTGCTACTCAGCCGTGCCATTGGGAACCGCGCCACAGATAACATAACGTGTGAAGAGGTCTGTTACTACGACGATCATTCAATTACCTCTGAAACGGGGAATGGACCTAACAAGTCTGCGGAAATACATTCGTCGGGCTGCATACGCTTCGGAAAAGGGTTTATTGGTTTCAGTTTACCATACATTTGCCTTGATCGTAGTTTATGCAATTTGCAATTCAAGCATTTTCCAACACAATCTCTAATATTCTTTACCATGCCAGGCCAGAAGAATCGGGATTGAAGTTTATGAGTTGTTTTATCTCGGCCCAAATTTGCAGCGAAAATTGTGCAGTGATAAAGTTCTATACTGCTACCTCGTAAAGTGAGTGGGACTGCGAACTTATTTTTATGAAACAAAATACCATCTTTGATGTTAAAATCACTGTATTCAGGCTGATCTAAAGCGTGATGGCAAATTTGCACCAGTCATCTAACAACTGATGTTGTACCAGATCGACCCCTTATTTTCTCGCTGACCATAAATGATCTACATTTTCCTCGTTTTCAGCGCAAGTTCCTCTAATAGCAAAAGTCGGGATCTCTATAACTTATTCAGTACCTAAGACTTTTTCGAACGGATTTCTAGACAAACAGTCGGCTACTTTGTTTGTTGAACCAGCTCTTTAAACTATTTCGCAATCAAATTCTTGTAATTTCAATGCCCACCTGCCAATACGGGTTTTAATAGGATTCCTTTAGTTTTTCAAATATGTCCACGCAATGTTATCTGTCCTTACGATAAATCTCGTCATGGTTAAATATGGATGAAAGGTAGTTAAAGCGAACTCATGTTCCTGTGACCTAACATTTCTTTCTCAGGGATTGACCAATTTAACTCGGAACCTTTATGTATGTGGCTCGCATATTGTATAGGGAGCTCTCTTTTTCTGCGCTTACCCTTATCAGTTGTTCAAAATGTCAAATGCTGCTGAATAAATGATGGCCAAATGGGGTTCGTTTGATCCTAAACTTGATTGTGCATGCATTTTTGTCATCCTATGGGAAAATGTCAGTCCACTCTCACTTGACTTTTGGTTGCATTTGAAGATTTCTGTTGTTCTGTCCGCACCGAACTCTTTAGCAAAGAGTTCTTTTAATTCGTCCCAAGTAATTTCATTCCATTCGTTGCTCTGAACTCCATCTGCGTCCATTGTTACTTCGTTTTGTAGTTCATTTCGCAGAACCGTGAGCTAATCCCACGTTGCTGCTTCTAGGTGTTGTGCAAAATTTTTGACCCGTTCTTTTGGGTCCAAATATATTGTATGCCGTTCATACTTTTCAATAAATCCTCTAGCATCTTCTCTTGGAAGGTGAGAGTAGGATTTAAGGTATTTTTGATGCAGAAAGTTCAAAAGTAGGGGTGCTGTGTGAGTGTTCCAACTTGACTGGCTATCGCCAGGTATTGTGAGGTTCGCTTGTCTTGGTTCTGGGGTATTGTCTCTTGGAGTCGGTTGTTTGGCGCCATGGGATCGCCGTCGTTGAGCCCTCTGCCTGTTCAATTCTTCCTCAAAAGCTGCGTAACGTTGGTGGAGTTGGCGAACGCTCAACGCTAATTCCTCGCCCCTCTCCGCGATCCGCTGATTGGTGCTAATGATCTCTCTTACGTTAAGGACGCGCTCGCCTTCTCCTGCACGCTCTTCATTTTGAACGCGTTCATCTTGATGCCCATGGGCGTCCCTATATTCGTCGTCCGACATATTAGCTCTTTGTCTAGGCCGACGCTGAAAAGTAACTCGCCGGGCTCTACTTGTACTGGGATACCCGATGGAATAACCCGATGTGTCTAAAATCCTACTTCAAGGAGTGGATGTACTTGGAGCACTCTTATCTCTACCCTGAAGTTGGAACCATGTAACTAAGTATCTACGCATAAGGTTAGGGATCGCAGCGTGGTTAGTACGCTAATCTAGTCAAAGCTAGTCAAAGAAGGGTTTTAGCTTTTATAAATAGATTAAGTTTCAAGATCAGGGATGTCTGAATCAGGGCTATTGTCGGTTGCAGGAGGCCTATGGGAGACACAAGGCGGTACAACTTTTCGATAAGTTTTAAACAACTCTTTTTCGGTAAGCGGAAGATGAGGGGTCGGGATTTTCTCAAGTTTATTTCTAAATGTGGTCATACAATCAAGCCCGTGAGAGAACTGCACTTCCACGCAAGGGTAGTTTTGCCATGGGCTTTTTTCGTAAAAATATAGAATTTTCACGGGTTCCTTATCTGTTACAGTCATGTGATAAACTGCTTCGTCTTCATGGAACTTTGGGCAGATACTACAATGAAGCATAAAATGTTTGTCCGCCTGTTCAGGAATTTTAAATTTACGCTGTGCTAACGAGTGTCCGTTTTCACCAAACTGCAACATTTCAATACTTCGCTAAAGAATATAGTTCACAACACGGTCACTGAATGTCTCTACCGTAGAAGCCTCTGTAGACCTTTCATATGCCGATAAAATTCGAGAATGCAGTTTATTATGCACCTACTTATGCTTGTATTCTATTCCCAATAGAGTCGACGAAAAGTTCTAAAATTGGGCAGGACAGTATGTCAATGGGCATATACCTCTGAATATTCGAGTGAATCATCCGTACTGAGTCTATTTTCCTAACAGCGTATTCAAATTTTCCATAAGGCTGAGGAATGTCGAGCAGAACGAAATAATTTGCGGGTACTAAGTCTAACCTTTCATGAAACTCTAAGAGTAAGGAGCACAAGTCGAAAAGGTAATTTATTCGATGCTCCTTATATTTCTGGGTTTCATTAAAACACAACTCTGTAAACTTCGTACAGATTTGATTAGCTCGCAAACTCTACAAGCAACGTAAATTTGAATCCATAGTTAAAAAGTTCGGTAATAAATATGCAGTCCGTACTCATCGCATTTTAACATTCACATGTTAAGCGCCTGGTGTTTTAAGAACCTAGTTATCCTGACCAGCGGATTCTGACCGCTAAATCCCTCGAAGTTTTTTATGTTGTTAATTATGTAATCTTCAAGATAGCTATTTTTAAAATTAGGATAGAGTTCAATAAGAATATTCTTTTGGATGAGGATGAGACTCTTTAGTTGCGAGGTATAGCTTCTAAGAGTTATCAGCCTATACAAGCAGCAGAAAAATTGATCCTTTGTCGTGGAATTCACGAATATTTCTAACCATAAGTCGTGGAGGATCGAAACCAACTCGATAGCCTCTCCAAGAATTAAAAAATCACCGACGAATTCCAAAGCTAATGCTTCTATCAATTGTCTTTATCTGTTTAAGCCTGAATTCATTGGGTAATATAATATATTTTCTCTCACGTTATGGTATAATACTGTTCCCCGGCAACGCTCCCAATCGCCGTTACGTGACCGCGCGCGTGCGGTCTATTTGTCCTTAGCACTTCGACGTATTCGTCGAGTTGGAATTGTTTGTACGGGAAGTCAGGATCGCTAATGTCCGTAGACTCGTACTTGGTACTCGGACGGCTCGCCATCGTTGTTGGATTCAACCCAACTTGATCAGCTATTGGTAGATTCCTTATACCTTTGTTGCTCGTCTCTATCAAGGATCGTACACGGAATTTTTTGTTTTGCTAGTTCTCAAGGCAGAGTCACAATATATTTTCCACAGGTGTCACTCACTAAGTGTATTGCTACCAACTTTTCAGACCAGTGGATAGTGCGTAGAACTCACATCATTTTGTCTAACTGTTATTCACTTTTCTGGCTTTCCTGGCCATCGCAACATATTTTGTCACCGTGTATTTTGTAGTATTTTGAATCACGTATTGCGGTGGTGTAAATCTTTGTGGTACGATTATGAATAGATGATAATCCAAAACAAAACCAAAATAACCGTAAAACACACGGAATTAGTTGCCAAAGAAGTCAGTTGATTTCTTCGGTTGATTGCAATATTATCGTATTTCAAGATGACAAGACGAAAGCTCTACTATTACTGATGTTAAATCTCTGTTAGATCTCATTTTACCTGTCACATTATGTCACGCATGACAATATGCTTGAATGCATGCACACATGTATACTTATTTAACTATATCCAATACCCTCCCTTAGTTGTATGAAGAATGAGTATTGATAACTTCTAAAATCATCCATAGCTGTCTGGTCTGTGTGTCATGGGCTGCTTTTATTCAACACTGCTATCAGATGTACTGGGGGTTTCTGAATCTGAAATTGTTCAGTCTGAAATTGATAGTGAATGTCAGGAACATTTTTGTCACCATCCGGAGCTTCTTTGCGTTTTGAAATATTTTGCTTGTCCTGCATTTTTGCTCTCTTGGATGTAGACGATTTGGGGTCTTCGAGACTTTCTTATCTTTTGGTTCCATGAGTGGCATTGGTAGAATGGACCCATCTTCTCATTAAATCTTGGAGGAGGTTTATCCTCCAACACTAGTCTTCTCAAGTCTTGATTTGAAAGTTTAATTTCTTGAGAAGTAAAAGTAGAAGGGGGAACAGAAATTTCCGACTTCACGGCCGACTGGTACTTCAAGGAAACTTGAGCTGGCTGGGAAGGCTAGGACGTATCCCGGCGTAAAAATGATACACACTTGGGCAATTGCTCGTTTGAAAATTTTCATTTGGGCTTCATTTGGTCCTTCATCAGTGTAACCGACGAGTTTTGTCAAAATGGTATCCAACAATCTGTCCGCCAACTCTTCTTCAAGTTTTTGGTGTGTTTTCACATTTTCCTTTTTATGGTGTCAAGCTTGAATTTGGAAGCTATGAATTTATATTTTCTTGAGTATGAAAAAAAAACTTGTAAATATCCCCAGTGGCTTGGGATTTGAGTACTTTGCGTACTCAGAAAACGAATCGCGTCAGCCACAATAGTGCCGGTTGGCCCCAGAGTCATTAATCCAATGGTCACTTAGCAGTCCAACTGCATACGCACCTTCTATTTTATCATTTTTCGGGTATGGCCTACTGTCCTTGTTTTTCTCTGGCTTTTCGGATTTCCAGTGTCCCCCTGTTTTAAAAAAATGACATTCGGTTTTCTTCTTCATTTCTGCAATCTCCTGCCTTGTCTTCTTGGGCTTGTACTGCTTCGCGCATTATGCCTCATGGTTCACATCTTCGACACTATTGGGTTTACACATTCTCCATCTTCTAGCTCTCTTTTGCCTGGACAGCAAAAGTGCTGTGCTCAGCTTTCTGGTGTCCACGGATCTCTAGGCTTCCCAAAACTGCCTTTACTTTTCTTCGAGCGTTACGCGGGCGATCTCCATTTCTTTATCAATGACAGCTCCCATTGTTCGGAGCTGTGCAGCATAGTTTTGAATTTCAATCATGGTCTTGACTGGAGATTTATTCTCATTCGCCATTATACTGTAGTATTTTGCCATAGTACCTGCTTGGAGGCCCCACTACTGCTTTCGTACATAGTGTTAAGTTTGTTCCAGATTTTATGTGCTGTCATTCAGCCAGAAATTCCCTCGACTTCATCCATCGTTAGGTATAACGATGTCAGGGTTACATGATTGGTTTGGTCCCATAGTTGCTGCTTGTCAACGTCAGTCAAATGGCGATTAATGGTCCCATCCACTATTCCCATGATGGCATAGATGGTAAACAGACTTTGCATCCGTACCTTCCATACCATGTCACCATTTATTTTGGCGATGCTACCAGTGTTTAACTTTTAACTAGTTATGATGGTAGTAGTTGTACTCGTTCCACTAGCTGTAGTAGCTGGAATTGTGGTAGTTATATTTTTGAAATTACTTCAAACTGAATAAAAATATCAATATTTATATAATATAATATATATAATATATCAAATTACAAAATGATCAGTTGTACTTTAAGTTGCTGATAACGTGTTCGAAAAAAAGTTAAGTTAGTGGTGTGGCGGTCGAATAATTCTAGGGGCCACCCTTATGATAGGAATGTGTCTCGACGTTGGTTGTAGCAATTCGGAAGGGTGTTGAGCTAATCGTCTTTCTAAAACTGCTACGCGATCCATAGCAGAATGCAATTCTTCTCTCATCCCTTTTTTTTCTTTAAAACAACGCGATGACGAGCATCGTTTTTTGCCTCTGCGGGCAACTTGTACGCGACTTATGTTAGGGGTGGGGGTGTGTTCCGTTGCTGCGATAAAGCAGCAGAAGATGTGCTGGTTTGGGGAGAGGGAGGAGAAGTGTGTGGAGGGGAACCTACCACAGCTATATCACTGCGGGGAGGGGAATCAGGGGATTGGTAAGTTGGTTTTTTTCGGTTTGGTTAGAGGTTGGTGATTGGTTGATTGGGTTGGTAAGATGGAGGGAGAATTTGAAGAAGAAGAGGAAATAGGAGAATATTGATCTCTACTATCGTAGAGAATTTCAATGGAATCAGATGAATCAGATGAATGACTCATTTTATCTGGTCTATTTCCAACGTGAGCTTTCACAAGAGAATGTTTTATTCAAGAGAATTCATTCTCATTAAAGAGAGAATGTTTGATTTTAATAAGGGAAACAAACGGCAGACTATATAGATAAAAATCGAGTTTAATTACTCTCAACACTGATTTGTGAATCATATTTCTCACGGTAAAAAAAGGTTTTTTTCTCATAAAAATTCATTAACTAGCGTTCATAACATAGTATTCGTTGATTGTACGAGTGGTAATTATGTTGCGTAAGTTTGCCGTTTTACGGCAAAATGAATGGGAAAGCTATTTTTTGCGAACTAACTAACCAACTTAAAGTTTATCACAATTTGAAGTGCCAGCCAGATACTGGTCTCGCAATGAAAACTGGAAAAGTGATGCTCATGCTACACGGTCATGCCCATATTTGATGGGAAGAGACCTGCAGCAATGGACATGCCATTTACTTATAGCATGACCGCAACGCTAATGAGTGTGCCGTAAGCGAGCGTTGCACAGCCCTGGAAAAAAAAAGGCAACGGAGCAGCAGAATCTAGCGAAAAGGAATGGCAAACGCGAGCTTACAAAAATAAAACAAAGCGCCTCGAAAATTAAGATAATAAAAAAAGAGACTATAAAAGTTAAAATGATGCAAATGTGTAATTAGAAGTATTTGACGAACTAAGATGTAGGAGCATCTCAGGCGCGGCCTCAGTGTTTGGGCGTGTCCAGCGAAGGATCTGCTTCGGAAGAGTATGCAAGCTCGCCAGGGGCCGGTTGCTGTGACATGAGAAGGCCCATGTCCAGGGTATTCGTTCCGGAGAACAGGTAGGCCTCCATGGCTGAGAATGAGCAAAAGGTTCTTTCACTGGGCCGGGATCGCCGAAAGGCACTAAGTCCAAGTTAGGGCTGCCCGGAGTAACGGCTCCCACGGCGTTAGGATCCCGCTGAGGGTCCACATTGATAGTAGCAGCATCAGCGGCCCATGCCAAAATGGAAGGCGACCGTTATGGTTGGAAGTCGGTGGAAGTACCTTTTGGTAGCTAAAAATGCTCACAGAAAATTCTACATTCCAAGACTCAAACCGTCATATATTTTCTAAAGAAACACCATCTTCCCGAAGGCTCGAAAAGTCTATCAATTTTTGGTCAATGTTTTTTGTGAAAAAAGATTTATATCTTGTCATAGTTTCTGCTTTTCTTTTAGTTTTGTAACCTAAAAAAGAACATGCTATACAACATTTGAAACAGTCCTTTCCGAGGTGTTCAATATTAAAAAGCCCTTTCCGCTTTTTAAAACCAAATGGAATTTTAAAGCTTTTGTACATAATCCAACAGATTTTAATATATTCCGCACATTGAATAAAAATATATTTAATTTCTTTTAAAGTCCAACAACTGCCATTATTATTAAATATATTTATCTGCTCAATAATATTTGATATTGAGCAAACATTTATTTCTTGTATCGCTGTGGGATGCAGCATGACATGAAACAAACCGTCTAAGTAAACATTTCTGGGTATTTCATCCTTGTTTTCTTTTCCCAAGTCAACGACGTATTTAATTTGTATTCTGGAACCTCCTTGAGATTCTAAAATTGAACGAAGGAAACGCACAACATGTGTTTCATTTTTTGCGTATGCATCAACTATTTCATCCCATATGTCTCCGATGTGTCTGAAACATCAAGTTTTAACACCCAAAAAACGCCTAGATGGGCTTCTTGTGCAATTGTCAACGGATGTATATCAACTGAATTTATTCCTCCTCCAAATTTTATTCTATTGCACTCATGATATACGTTGGGGTCGTTAAATCTTTGGCCACACTGTACACAAGTGCGCGCTGTAGTAGTGATTAAAAGCGCACTTTGCAGCTTTTTAGATGGGTTTCCCTATCTAACTGCTGAGATGGGGTTTACATGCATCTTAGGTGTGGGTTGGGATTTGTTTGCAATCTATGTTGGGTAAGTATATGAAAACACAGATGTCGCAGGTATAGCTTTATTGTATATGATGGATGCAATCATGAAAAATTAACTATCTTTCTATTTTTACACGCTCATGCTGGATGTGAGTGAAGTGGTATATGTATACGTGTTGTTGGAAGGTGCAAATGTAGGATGAATAGTGTTTGGTGAAATGTGAATGATGAGCCAGAATGCATGGATTATTTATAAAAAGTAATAAATTGTTTAACTGGTTCCAATTATTTTTCATTTTACCATTTATAGAGAGAGGATCAACTAAAAGTGAGTAGTATTATGATATAAAACTGAGGCCAGGTCTTCATAGAATTACAAAGATAAGAAAATAGAAAAAAATAAGATAAAAGAATCATTTATGCTGGTAGGGAGGAGTGAATGGATTGCGTGCGTTTTGATTTCAAAAATCGTATTCCACATCAGCTAAATGCTCTTTTTTGCATTCTTCAATGATGGTTTGAATCCCTTTGAACTGGTCTTCATTCACTGGTGTGTTTGAGCATCGCTGCATTTTTTCATCTTTAAAAATTTGGAGGTTAGCAGTTGGATGGCCTTCATCCATCTCGAGTATTTTTCGTTTGTGTAGATAACTGTAAAGAAATACAGTTTAGATTGGACTTTTAAATTCAATAGCATAGCTATTACTAAAGCTATTTCAATAACTTCGCTAAATAAACTACTGAATCTATCGTACTTGGTTTTGTTTCGTTTAATCGTTTTAAAGAATTAGCTGATTGATGAAACACGGGAATCATTTTAACTGCTGGATCATCTTTTTTAACGTTCGGTTTCTCCATTTCACCAACCTGACGTCGGTTGGGATTCTGTGATAATGTGCTTAGGGAAGAAACATAACTTGCAGAAAAACTGGTACTCTGATTTCACAAGGCCAGTGATTGCTGTGGAACTTTGTATACACTGTACAATTGAGAGTTTGTGACTGATTATAGAGTCCTTCTTTTAATTCTCACAGAAAAAAACTGATACTGGCAAATAAGAACAAGCAAAGTCTAACTCAGCCTTAGCTAAGAAAGGATTCTGAACTTGGTTTTTGCTCGAATGGTCGAACTCAAACTTAACAATTAAACTGGTATTTTTTATGAAAACAGTTTCAGACAGATGCGCCATAATAATGACAAAAAGTGAAGTAAATAAAGAATGGCTGCTCGGTTGGTTGGACATTGCGGAATAAGCTGATAATATGGTATTGTCTGTTTTTGAGTTGTTGTCCCAAAAACTACTATTTTTCATTGGCAGAAATGTTCAAATCTTCTGAAATTAAACTTACTGAGCTGTGTTAAGACTTTTTGGATTTGCATACAAGAAAAAATTTAGTTATGCATACAAGTTTTATTGAAAAATCTGAATAGAGAATCACCATCTAAGAAAGTGTTTCTAAACAGTTTTGCACATCGTTTGCTTAGTTATAGTTTCATAGATGATGTCATGTTTAGTTGTCAGTCAAATTAAGCATCAGTTAAATGTGTACTCTGAGCTAGGCTCATCATGGGAATTTGAGTCAATAGTGAAAGTGCAAATAAAAGTGATTAAGTACCAACGAATACAAGTAATGGGAGGCATTCGTTTACCAGAATACTTGAAAAAAAGGAAAGCTCTGATAAACATTGATTCTGCTTCTCAAAATTGCTTCAAATATTGCGTGCTTGCATAATTTTACATAGAAAAGTACGGCAATATTCGTAAATTCAAATTTACGGAATACTTTGATGACTGTGGCTTCGATATGTTTGACAAAACTGAAATGAAAGCGAAACCTAATTTTGCGTGCTTACCAAAATCTGGCGGAGTTTGTTTAGATTATGTGATCAAGTTTGAAGACAGGAATAAAAACATTTCGATTTCAATTTCTGTGTTTGCTTGTTCTCGGCCAGAAAAAAAAATCTAAAATGTCAAAAATGATCATTTTAAACTTTTGCTGGTTAGGTATGAAGAATTTCATCACTTTTTTAATCAGTAATTTTGATTTATTCATGGGAACACTCTTGATACTGGTGTGAATCTTTATTATAGCACGAGAAATCGTTGGTCGAGTTGTTTGGTTGCTTGGTCTACACAATACGTTGTGAACTTTTAGATTTTTCTTGAACTATATCCATCTATTTTTTCATCATTTTCACGTGCTTGCTTTTTAACATCAGCTTCGTTAGGATGTCTGCTGTATTTTCGGAACTTTTGTATATTCAACGCTAATATGTCCGTCTGGAATACACTTTTTCTTGTAATGATATTAATATAATATATTGATATATTCTTGTAATCTAAATCTGTGTATCCATGAAGGATCACTTTTCAAGATGGCTTATAAACCAAACCGTTTTGTTTTGAACTATTTAAATTGCGATGAATTTCTATCGCTGCTCTTAAAAGCGTGTTGCTAAGATTTTTAGTTAATTGAGCCAATTTGGATGCTGAAAAATTTATATCTGGTCTTGTTGTTTTGGCTAGAGAAATGAGACATCCAACTTTTGCTCTGTATTTAGTGTAACGGACGGACGGTGTGCGAACGGAAAGCCAGGTTCATAGGAAGGAAAATGGTGCGAATTTAGCCCGCTCCCTTAAAATGTTTTTATATGTGATATGCCTCAGCTTCTCCTTCATTTTTGAGTATTTTGTTTTGGCCAAGGGTTTTTTTACGATTTCTGCTGCCTTGTTAGCTGGGAAGACATGTTGAATGTCTATTTAATGATTTGACACCAGTTCCCGTGTGAAATGGAATCTGACATCTATATGTTTACTTCTCTTATGGAATTCTGGGTTTTCTGCAAGACGTATTGCGCTTGTTTTCTCCATAGTGGTAGGGGTGTTTTGTT
>Ga0210040_10005144_pt1 | contig 16754 bp, 11 predicted proteins | sample CryGeyCG12114_NA_FD_185462 | JGI IMG/M metagenome (GOLD analysis project Ga0210040, IMG submission 185462) | Groundwater microbial communities from aquifer - Crystal Geyser CG19_WC_8/21/14_NA (SPAdes) (version 2) | ecosystem: Environmental > Aquatic > Deep subsurface > Groundwater | place: USA... | reverse complement strand
CGCTGCAGAGCGTCGGCATGGACATCGGCTCGTCCGGCACGCAGGTGCTGTTCAGCCGGCTGCACCTGCGCCGGATCGGCGAGGACCTCACCAGCCGGTACGTCGTCGTGGAGCGCGACACGGTCTACCGCTCCCCCGTCGCGCTCACCCCGTACGCCGGCGACCTCGTGGACGCCGAGGCGCTCGGGGCGATCATCGACCGGGCGTACGCCGAGGCGGGCGTCGCGCCCGACGACATCGACACCGGCGTGGTGATCCTCACCGGCGAGGCGCTGCGCCGCCGCAACGCCGAGGCGATCGCCGGGGTGCTCGCCGAGCGCGGCGGCGAGCTGGTGACGGCCACCGCCGGGCACCACATGGAGGCGATGCTCGCGGCGTACGGCTCGGGCGCCGCGCGGGTGTCGTACGACAGCGGGCAGCGCATCCTCAACGTCGACATCGGCGGGGGAACGACCAAGCTGGCCGTGCTCGACCGCGGCCGGGTCGTCGCCACCGCCGCCGTGCACGTCGGCGGGCGCCTGCAGGTCGTCGGACCGGGCGGCCGCATCCAGCGCCTCGAGCCGGCCGGGGCCGAGCACGCCCGACGGGCGGGGTACGCCTGGCAGCTCGGCGACGTGGTGCGCGACGAGGACGTCACGCGCGTCGCCGAGGGGATGGCCGACACGCTCGTCGCGGCCCTCACCGTCGCGGAGCCCGCCGAGGACGTGGCCGCGCTGTACCTCACCGAGCGGCTGGGCGCGCTCGGGGACGTGGACGGCGTGATGTTCTCCGGTGGGGTCGCCGAGTACGTCTACGGCCGCGAGACCGAGCGGTTCGGGGACCTCGGCGCGGCCCTCGGGCAGGCCGTGCGCCGGCGGGCGGACTCCGGCGCGCTCCCCTGGCCGCTGCTGCCGGCCGGCGAGTGCATCCGGGCCACCGCCCTCGGCGCGTCGGAGTACAGCGTCCAGCTGAGCGGCAACACGGGCTGCATCACCGACCCGGACGCCCTGCTCCCGCGGCGCAACCTCCAGGTCGTCCGCCCGCCGTACGAGCTCGGCGGGCAGGTCGACGCGGCGGCGCTGGCACGGGCCGTGCGCCGGCACCTGGACGCGCTGGCGTCCCCGGACGCCGACGTGGCCCTCGCCCTGGAGTGGAGCGGACTGCCGAGCTACGAGCGGCTGCTGCCGTTCGCCACCGGCCTGCGCGACGGGCTGGCCGCGCGGCTGGCGGCCGGCTCGGCGGTGTACGTCCTCCTGGACGGCGACGTCGCCATGAGCCTCGGCCGGCTGCTGCGCGAGGAGCTCGGGGTCCGCAGCCCCCTGCTCGTCGTGGACGGCCTGAGCCTGCGCGACTTCGACTACATCGACCTGGGCCGGGTCCGCCACCCGTCCGGCACGGTGCCGGTGACCATCAAGTCGCTGGTGTTCTCCGAGGACCGGGCGCCCGTCGGCTAGCTCGGGTGTGGCCCTTGCCACAGTCCTCGCCGATGTGGTTGTTTGGTCAGACCATTAGCCAGGAGGCCGCATGTCGACGAAGACCACCACCGGCGTCACCCACTACCACGTCCAGAAGAAGCGCCGCGCGGACTTCCTGGAGCAGTGGCGGCAGTACCGCAACACCGTGGTCCGGCTCGGGGACGTGGAGATGCACGACACCGCACGCGGGATGCGCCGCGGCGTGTACGTCGGGGCCGACGGCGACCGGCCCACCCGCTCCATGGACGCCCTCGTCCACGAGATCGACCCCGGCACGACCTCCACGGTCCACCGGCACTCCTGGGACGCCATGCTCTTCGTGGTCGCCGGCTGGGGCTGGACCGAGATCGACGGCGAGCGCATCGAGTGGGGCCCGGGCGACTCGATGCACCTGCCGTCGTGGGCGTGGCACCGGCACGGCAACGAGGGCACCGAGACCGCCCGCTTCCTGAGCTTCTCCAGCGAGCCGATGCTCGAGACGATGGGCATGGCCGCCATGGAGGACGCGGGAACCGCCTCCCCCGCCGAGCTCGCCTCGCGGCCGGCCTACTCCGCCGGGATCGCCGGGGACGACCCGTACGCCCGCCGGGTGCGCCGGCTGGCCAAGGACCAGGACGCCCGGCGCTCCGGCCGCCTGCACACCAGCTGGGACGAGCTCGAGCTGCTGCCCACCCCGCGCGGCACCCGCACCACCTTCCTGCTGGACCGGGCCATCGGCTACCAGGCCTCGGGCATCACCATGGCGATGTTCGAGATCGGCCCTGGCCGCGGCCAGTCGATGCACCGCCACCCGGGCGAGGCGTGGCTGTACGTCGTCGAGGGGCGCGGGCACAGCTTCCTCGGCACGGAGCCGGACAAGGGCGAGGACCACCCCTGGGAGAAGGGCGACATCATCGTCGTCGACCACTTCCTGTGGCACCAGCACTTCAACGACGACCCGGAGAAGACCGCCAAGGTCGTCCGGATCCACATGTTCGACAGCCTGCTCGAGACCATGCGGGTGCTCATGGACCCGATGGTGCTGTTCGAGGAGCCGCCGGACGCCGTGCGCGACGCGCAGGCCGGGGACCCCTCGACCGTCGCGTGGCCGGAGCTCCAGCGGCCCACCTGGCCCTGAGGGTGGTCGCCCACGCCCTGCCGCAGGGCGTCCTGTCCGTCCACGCCCTGCCGTCGGACCACCACGACGGTCCCTGGGACCACATCCTGGTGCCCCCGGGCACCAAGGAGCGGCTGCTGTCGACGGCCCTGCTCACCATGCGGCACGGCCGCCGGCTCGCCACCCTGCCCGGCCTGCCGCACGGGCTGATCGTCCTGGGCGGCCCGCCCGGGACCGGCAAGACCACCCTCGCCCGCGGCCTCGCCCAGGCCGCGGCGCGGGCGCTGGCCCCGCACGGCGCCACGACGTACGTCGAGGTCGACCCGCACGCCTTCCCGAGCGAGATGCTCGGCGAGAGCCAGCGCGCGATCACCCGGCTGATGACCGACACCGTCCCGGAGCTGGCCGCCCGCCGCCCGCACACCGTGGTGCTCGTGGACGAGGTGGAGAGCCTCGCGGTCCGGCGCTCGGCGGCGTCCTTCGAGACCAACCCCGTCGACGTGCACCGGGCCACCGACGCGCTGCTGTCCGGCATCGACTCCGTGGCGGCCGCCCACCCCGGCGTGCTGTTCGTGACCACGACGAACTTCCCCGAGGCGATCGACGAGGCCTTCCTGTCCCGGGCCGACCTGGTGCTGCAGGTGCCGCTGCCGGACGAGGAGACCGTCGCGGCCATCCTGCGGGCCTCGCTGCGCGAGCTGGCCGGCCTCTGGCCGCCGCTGCGGCCGCTGGCCGACGACGAGGCGACGGTCGCCGCCCTCGCGGTCGCCTGCTCCGGCTGGGACGGGCGGCGCATCCGCAAGCTCGTCCTGTCCGCGCTCGCCCAGCGCTCCGAGGTCGCGCTGGACCCGGCCCTGCTGCGCGCCGACGACCTGCTGGCCGCCGCGGAGGCCGCATGAGCCTCGAGCAGCCGGTCGGTGCCGGGCCCGGCGCCCGCGCGTACGGCAGCGACGCGGTGGTCGACCTGCTGCGGGCGATGGGCACGCGCTACGTCCCGCTGAACCCGGGCTCGAGCTTCCGCGGGCTGCACGACTCGCTCGTCAACGCCGGCGGGAACCGGGATCCGCAGCTGCTGCTGTGCCTGCACGAGGAGATCGCGGTGTCGCTGGCCCACGGGTGGGCCAAGGCGACCGGGCAGCTGGGCGTCGCCGCGGTCCACGACCTGGTGGGGCTGATGCACGCCTCGATGGCGGTGTACGACGCCTTCTGCGACCGCACCCCGCTGCTCGTGCTCGGCGGCAGCGGGCCGATGGACCCCGCGCAGCGGCGACCGGTGGACTGGACGCACTCGGCCACCACGCAGGCCCAGCTGGTGCGCGACTACGTGGTGTGGGACGCGGAGCCGTCGACCCCGGCGGCCTCCGTCGCCGACGTGGTCCGGGCCCGGCAGCGCGCGCTGTCCGCTCCGCGCGGCCCGGCGTACGTCTCCCTGGACGCCGCCGTGCAGGAGGCCGAGGTCCCGGCGCCGCTGCCGCTGCCCGACCTCGCCCTGCACGCCCCCGCCCCGCCGATCGGGGCCGAGCCCGCCGCCGTGGCCCGCGCCGCCGACCTGCTGGCCGGCGCCGAGCGGCCGGTCGTGGTGGCCGGGCGCATCGGTCTCGACCCGCGGGCGACCGCGCCGCTGGTCGCGCTCGTCGAGCTGCTCGGCGCGGCCTACCGGGACGACCGCAACGTCGTCGCCTTCCCGACCGCGCACCCCCAGAACGCGACGGGCGACCGCGACCTGCTGCGCGACGCCGACGTCCTGCTCGCCGTGGACGTGGTGGACCTGCCGGCGCTGCTCGTGGAGCGCGGCCACGGGGCCCGCGACCGGCAGCCCGACGCGCCGTCCCGGCCGCCGGCCGTGCTCGACCTCTCACACGGCGACCTCGGCCTGCGCTCGTGGAGCAACGCGCTCTCGGCCCCCGTGGGCCGGACCGTGCAGCTGCTGGCCGATCCGCTGCTCGGTCTGACCCAGCTCACGGCCGCCCTGCGCCAGCGGGTCGACGAGGCCGACGCGGCGCCGCGCCGGGAGGCCGTCTGCCGGCGGGTCTCGGCCCTGCGCGCTCAGCAGTGGGCCGCGGTGGAGGAGCGCTGGGACGACACCCCGGTCTCCCCCGCCCGGCTGGTGGCCGAGACCTGGCAGGCGGTCAAGGGCGTGGACCACCTGCTGTGCCTGCGCAACACCCGGACCTGGCCGGAGGGTGTCTGGCAGTTCCCCGGCGCCGGCAGCTACCTGGGGCACTCCGGCGGCGGCGGGGTGGGCTACGGGCCCGGTGCGCTCGTCGGGGGCGCCCTGGCCGCCCGGGACCGCGGCCAGCTGGGCGTCGGCATCATCGGCGACGGCGACCTGCTGATGGCGGCCGGCGCGCTGTGGACCGCGGTGCACTACGGGGTCCCCGCGCTCGTGGTCGTCAACGACAACAGCAGCTTCTACAACGACGAGCCGCACCAGGCGGAGGTCGCACGGCACCGGGGCCGCCCCCCGGAGAACAGCTGGATCGGGATGCGCATGACCGAGCCCGCCATCGACCTCACCGGCCTGGCCCGCGCGTACGGCTGCTGGGCCACCGGCCCCGTCGAGGACCCGGCGGAGCTCGCGGGCGCGCTGCGCGAGGCGGTCGCCCGTGCCCGCGCCGGGGCGGTCGCCGTCGTCCACGTGCGGGTGGCACCGCGATGACCACGGCGCGCCAGATGCACATCGGCGGGGAGTGGGTCGACGCCGCCGACGGCGGGGTGCTCGAGTCGGTGGACCCGACCAGCGAGCAGGTCCTCGGCACGGTCCCGGACGGCGGCGCGCAGGACGTGGCGCGGGCCGTCGAGGCCGCGCAGGACGCCGCGCCGGCCTGGCGCGAGCTGGGGTGGCGCGGCCGCGCAGCCCTGCTGCGGGAGCTGGCCGCGCGCCTGGCCGAGCAGGCGGAGCCGCTCGCCCGGCTCGACGTGCGGGACTCCGGCAACCCGCTGTCGGGCATGCGGGCGGACGCCTCGAGCGCCTGCGAGGAGATCCTCTACTACGCCGGCATCGCACCGCAGACCGGCGGGACCACCGGCCCGCCGCTGACCGGGAGCCTGTCCTGGACCGAGCGGGAGCCGTACGGCGTCGTCGGGCGGATCGTGCCCTTCAACCACCCCTTCAAGTTCGCCGCCGGCAAGTCCGCCGCCCCGCTCGCGGCCGGCAACACGGTGGTGGTCAAGCCCGGCGAGCAGACCTCGCTGTCCGCGCTCGAGCTGGCGCGGACCGCGGCGGAGGTCCTGCCGCCGGGGGTGCTGAACGTGGTCACCGGGCGGGGCGCGACGGCGGGCGCCGCGCTGGTGGCCCACCCCGGGGTGCCCCGGGTGGCCTTCACCGGCTCGGTCCCCTCCGGGCGGGCCGTGCTGCGCGGGGCCGCCGAGGAGATCAAGCACGTGAGCCTGGAGCTCGGCGGCAAGAACCCGATCGTGGTGTTCCCGGACGTCGACCCGGTGAAGGCGGCGCGGGCCGCCGTGGCCGGCATGAACATCGCCCGCTGCAGCGGCCAGTCCTGCGGCTCCACCTCACGGCTGTTCGTCCACGACGACGTCCGCGGGGCGTTCCTGGACGCGCTGGTCGCCCGGCTGTCCGAGCTGCGCATCGGCGACCCGATGGACGAGGCGACCGAGGTCGGCCCGCTGTCCTTCCGGGCGCACCACGAGCGGGTCCTCGCGTACGTGGAGAGCGGGCGCCGGGAGGGCGCGACGCTGCTGCACGGCGGTGGCCGCCCCGCGCACCTCGAGCGCGGGTTCTTCGTCGAGCCGACGGTCTTCACCGACGTCGACGACGCGATGACGATCGCGCGCGAGGAGATCTTCGGGCCCGTCATGTCCGTGCTCGCCTGGCGGGACTGGGACGACGTGGTGGCCCGCGCGAACGCCACCCCGCTCGGGCTGACCGCCAACGTCTGGACCAACGACATCACGACGGCGGTCCGGACCGCGCGCGCCCTGGAGGCCGGCTACGTCTACGTCAACGGCGACGGGCGCCGCCCGACGGGAATGCCGTTCGGCGGCTGGGGACACAGCGGCCTCGGCAAGGAGAACGGGCTCGACGAGCTGCTGTCGTACACCCGTGAGAAGACCGTGACGGTGACCCTGCTGTGACCGGCCCTGCTGTGACCGGCCCTGCTGCGAGCGCCGCGGCGGGCGCGCTCGACCCCGCCCGCACCGGGCTGGTCGTGTTCGACATGCTCGAGGCGTACCGCGCGGCGATCGAGCAGGCGGGCACGCTCGCTCCCGTGCAGCGGCTGGTGGCCGGGGCGCGCGGCGCCGGGGTCCCGGTGTTCTGGGCACGGGCGGACCACCGGGCCGACGGCGCCGACCTCGCTCTGACCCGTACCGACACCGACCAGCAGCTGCGGCCGTGGACGCCGGAGCACCCGCAGCCGGTGCGCCCGCCGCACGCCTCCGGCTCGCCCGGGCTCCAGGTCCTCGCCGAGCTCGGGCCCCGGCCGGAGGACTACGACGTGCCCAAGCACCGGTGGTCGGCCTTCTGCGGCACGCACCTGGAGCTGTCGCTGCGCTCGCGCGGCGTCGACACCGTCCTGCTGGTCGGCGGCAGCACCCACGTCGGCATCGCCTCCACCGCCTACGCCGCCCGCGACCTGGACCTGCAGGTCGTCGTCGTGCGCGACGGCTGCCACGGCTCCGCCGAGCAGCGGGAGTTCTTCCTCGACCGGGTCTTCCCGCGGATGTGCCGGGTCCGCACCGTCGCCGAGGTCCTCACGGCGCTCGCAGAGGGGTCGGCATGAGCAACCACGCTCCGTACGAGGCGCCCGAGTGGGGCTCCGACGTCATGGTCGACGTGCTGCGCGGGCTGGGCCTGCGCTACGTCAGCCTCAACCCCGGCTCGTCGTTCCGCGGGCTGCACGACAGCCTCGTCAACTACGGCGGCGACGAGATCACGATGATCGAGTGCCCGCACGAGAAGCTGGCGCTCGGGGTGGCGCACGGGTTCGCGAAGGTGACGGGCGAGCCGATGGCGGTGGTGCTGCACGACCTCGTGGGTCTGCTGCACGGGACCATGGGCGTGTACTACGCCTACCTCGACCGCGTCCCGGTGATCGTGCTCGGGGGCTCCGGGCCGGCGGCGCACGAGCGGCGGCGGCCCAACATCGACTGGATCCACTCGGCGAACGTGCAGGGCCAGGCGGTGCGGCCGTTCACCAAGTGGGACCACGAGCCGCGCTCGCTGGCCTCCGTGCCGACCGTGCTGGGCCGCGCCTACCGCATCGCCGTCGAGGAGCCGCGCGGCCCGGTCTACGTGGCCCTCGACGCCGCGCTGCAGGAGGACCGGGTGGCCGAGCCGGTGCCGCTGGACGACCTGCTCCGCATCGCCACCCCGCCGTCCCGGCTGGCGCCGGAGCCGGCGGCGCTGGACGCGCTGGCCGCCGAGCTCGTCGCCGCGCAGCGCCCTGTCATGGTGCTCGGCTACGCCGGCCGCGACCCGGCCTGCTTCGACGTGCTGGTCGAGCTCGCGGAGCTGGTGGGCGTCGGCGCCGTCGAGACGCACTGGCGGCTGAGCTTCCCGAACCGCCACCGGCTCAACGTGACCGGCTCCGACGCCCTCGAGGACGCCGACTGCGTCCTGTACGTCGACACCAAGGACATGGGCAAGCCGTCGCAGCGGCTGGACTCGACGACCCGGACGATCAGCAGCCGCCTGGCGCCCGGCTGCCGGGTCCTCGACCTCGGCTTCGGCGACGTCGGCATCTCCTCCTGGAGCGAGGACTACGCCGAGGCGCTGCCGGCGGACCTGCGGGTGACCGCGGACACCGCCGTCGCGCTGCCGCTGCTGCTGGAGCGCTGCCGCGAGCTGCTGGGTGCAGACAGCCCCGGGCGCTCGCAGGAGCGCGAGCAGCGCCGCGCGGACCTCGCCGAGCGGCACGCGCGCACCTGGCAGGCCTGGGCCGCCAGGGCGCAGGAGGTCGCCGACGCCTCACCCGTGTCGACGGCCCGCCTCGCCGCCGAGGTCTGGGAGGTCGTGCGCGAGCACGACTGGGTCCTCACCGCGGGCACGGCCGCGGAGTGGGCGCTGCGCACCTGGGACTTCGACCGCCCGCACCGCCACCCGGGCAAGCAGCTGGGCACCGCCACCCAGATCGGGATCTCGCTCGGCGTCGCGCTGGCCCACAAGGGCACCGGGCGGCTCGTGGTCGACCTGCAGCCCGACGGCGACCTCATGTTCGACGTCGGGGCGCTGTGGGTGGCCGCCGCGTACGAGCTGCCGCTGCTCACGGTGATGTTCAACAACCGGGCCTACTACAACGACTGGGAGCACCAGGAGCGCCTGGCCAGGCAGCGCGGGACGCCCGTGGAGCGGGCGAGCATCGGGATGGCCATCGACGACCCCGCGCCGGACTTCGCCGCCATCGCGAAGGGCTTCGGCTGGTGGGCCGAGGGGCCGGTCACCGACCCCGCCGAGGTGCGGGCCGCAGTGCAGCGGGCTGCCGACCACGTGCTCGCGACCGGGCGTCCTGCCCTCGTCGACGTGGTCTGCCAGCCCAAGTAGGGCGGCCGCTCAGGTGGGCGGTGGCGCCGTGGGCCGGGCGTCCGCCGGCGCAGGCTGCTCCAGCGGCGCGTCCGGCTCGGGCACGGTGGCGCTGGCGTACTCGCGGACCACGTTGGGCCGGGACAGGAAGCCCGCGGCGACGAGGAGGGGGCCGAACCCGCCGCACGTGAGGGCCACGACCGGCCCCACCGCGGCAGCCACCGCACCGATGAGCAGGTCGCCGAGGGCCGGGCCGCCGCGCGAGGACATCTGGTAGAACGCGGTCACCCGGCCACGGATGTCGTCCGGCGTGTCCACCTGCACCGCGGTGTGCCTGATCGTGGTGGCCATGGCGTCCAGCGCCCCGAGCAGCAGCGCGGCGAGCAGCGCCAGCGGGAACCAGCGGGCCTGCGCCAGCAGCATCGCGGCCAGGCCGTACAGCCCCGTCGCCACCAGCAGCACCCGGCCGAGCCGGCCGCTGCGCTGCACGGTCCGGAACACCGTGTAGGTGGCGAGCAGGGCTCCGGCGGAGGGGGCGCTGGAGAGCAGGCCGTAGCCGGTCGGCCCGGCGTTCAGGACGTCGAGCGCGAGCACGGGCAGCAGCACCCGGTAGGCGCTGAACACGGTCGCCGCGAGGTCCAGCCCCATCAGCCGGGTGATGAGCGGGCGGTGCACCACGTAGCGGGCACCGTCGGCGATCGAGCCGAACACCGAGCGCGGCGGACCGCCCTGCACCAGCGGGGGGACCCGCAGCACCGCCAGCACGACGATCAGGACCAGGTACGTGGCGACGTCGAGCAGGTACATCAGACCGGGGCCGCCGGCGGCGATGAGCAGTCCGGCGACGGCCGGCCCCACGAGCACCGCCAGCTCGCGCGAGGGGTTGAGCAGCGCGATCGCCGAGGCGAGCTGCCGCTGCGGCACCAGCGCGGGGATGATCGCCTGGCGGGCGGGCTGGTCGAAGGTCGCCGCCGCGGTGGTGAACAGCACGCTCAGCACGACCTGCCAGGCCTGCACGCGGCCGGTCAGGGTCAGGACCGCGAGCACGAGTGCGACGAGCAGGCTGACGGTCTGGGCGCCCTGCAGCAGGCGGCGCCGGTCGAGCCGGTCGGCGTACGCCCCGCCGAGCGGGCTCAGCAGGAGCAGCGCGACCGCCTGGCCGGCGCCGACGAACCCGGTCTGCAGCACCGACCCGGTCAGGTCGTACACCTGGTAGAGGTTGGCCGCGACGGTGCCGCGCGTCCCGATCTGGGACAGCACCACCCCCGACCAGTAGAGCGTGAAGTCCCGGTTGCGCAGGACGTCGGGCAGCGCCACCTGGGGACCTCGCTCGGATCGGGGACGGGACGGGCGCGCCCGGCTAGCCGACTGGCACGAGCGCGAGCTTGTCCGGGTCCATGCGCAGGTAGACGGTCGTCCCGGGCTCCACGGAGACGTTCGGGTTGGACCGGTTGCGCACCTCGGTCGTGCCGACCCGGATCACGTGGTCCACGGAGTCGCCGAGGAACGCCCTCGTGACGACCTCGCCGGTCCACTCGTTGGCCAGGGTGCCGCCCGCGCTGCTGCGGGTGACCTCCACGGCCTCCGGCCGGATGGACACGATCGCGTCGCTGCCCACCGGGACCGCAGCCGACGAGCTGACCCGCAGCCGGCCCTCCACGGTGTCGACCGTGACGGTGGAGCCGTCCTGCTGCACGACCGTGCCGTTGAGAAAGTTCGACGTGCCGATGAACTCGGCGACGAAGCGCGAGTTGGGGTTCTCGTAGATGTCGCGCGGCTTGCCCAGCTGCACGACCTGTCCCTCCCGCATGACGGCGATCTGCGACGACAGCGCCAGGGCCTCCACCTGGTCGTGCGTCACGTAGATGGAGGTGATGCCGAGTTCACGCTGCAGGCGCTTCAGCTCGAAGCGCAGCGACTCGCGCAGCTTGGCGTCGAGGTTGGACAGCGGCTCGTCCAGCAGCAGCAGCGGTGGCTGCGTGACGAGGGCGCGGGCCAGTGCGAGCCGCTGCTGCTGGCCTCCGGAGAGCTTCGTGGCCTGGCGGTCGGACAGGTGCCCGAGCTCCATCACCTCGAGCACCTTGCCCACGCGGTCCGCGATCTCGGGCTTGCCGGGGCGCTCGTTGCGCTTGCGCACCTGCAGCGGGAACGCCACGTTGTCGAACACCGACATGTGGGGCCAGATCGCGTACGACTGGAAGACCATGCCCAGGCCGCGCTGGTTCGCCGGCATGTTGACCCCGCGGTTCTTGCCCTGCATGTCGAACATCAGCCGCTCGCCGACCGTGATGCGTCCCGAGTCCGGCTTCTCCAGGCCGGCGATGGAGCGCAGGGTCGTCGTCTTGCCGCAGCCCGACGGTCCGAGCAGGGTGAACAGCTCGCCCTCCTTGACGTCGAAGCTCACGTCGTTGACGGCGAACACGCGCGCCGGCCCGGCGACGGCGTCGTCGCCCGCGACCTTGGCCGCCTTGGCCTGCTTGCGGGTCCGCTTGTCGGACTCGAAGGACTTGACGAGGTTGTCGATCGTGAGCAAGGGGGTCCTCCTGGGACTCGGGGTCGGCGGTCTAGTCCTGCTTGAGGCCGACCTTGGCCCCGAGCTTGTAGGCGAGCGTGACGAGGACGACGAGCGTGAGCACCATGACCACGCCCAGTGCGGCGAGCACCGTGAACTGGCCGTTCTCGAACTGCTCGAAGATCAGGATCGAGAGCACCTCCTTGCCCGGGCTGTACAGCAGGATCGAGCTGCTGAGCTCGCGGAAGGACACGACGAGGATGTAGACGAAGCCGGCCACCAGGCCCGGGCTCAGCAGCGGCAGCAGGACCCGCCGGAACGTCTGCCACCAGCTCGCTCCGCAGACCTGCGCCGACTCCTCCAGCTCCCCGGAGATCTGGTGCATGGAGGTGATGGCGTAGCGCATGCCGTACGGCATGTAGCGGGTGCAGTACGCGATGAGCAGGATGAAGATCGTCCCGTAGATCGGCACCGGGCTGCGCAGGTACACGAACGACAGCGCCAGGCCGAGGACCAGGCCGGGGATGACGAGCGGGACGAACGCGAGCTGGTCGACGACCACGCGGGCCCGGGACTTCGAGCGCACGACGATCCAGGCGGCGATCGACATGAAGAGCATGACGAGCGTCGCGGACGCCACCCCGAGGAACAGGCTGTTCTTGAGCGCCGTGCCGACCTTCGACAGCCCGGCCAGCTCGCGGTAGTTGTCGAGGCTCATGCTCTGGAACGCCGCCACGGACGGCGCTGTGTAGAACTTGAGCAGCGAGGTGTAGAGCAGCACCGCCAGCGGCGCGACGACCGTCATGAGGAAGTAGCCGACGATGAGCGCTCCGGCCGCGGGGCGCCACCTGCCCAGCTCCATCGGGTGCGGTCGGAAGCCCTTGCCGCCGACCGTCTGGTAGCTCTTGCTGCCCTTGCCCACCCGGTTGCTGAGGATCACCCCCAGGACCGCGACGACGAGCAGGCCGGTCGCCAGCGCGCCGGCGCTGGCGAGGTCCGGCGGGTAGGTACGCAGGACGAAGTAGATGCGGCTGGTGAAGACGTACGTGCCGTTCTGCAGGCCCAGCAGGGCCGGCACCTCGAAGCTCTCCAGGCTGCGGACCGTCATGACCAGGACGCTCGCCACGATCGCGGGGCGCACCAGCGGCATCGTGATCTTGCGGAACGTGGTCCACCGGCTCGCGCCGCTCATCAGCGCCGACTCCTCGAGCGAGGGGTCCATGGAGCGGAACGCGGCGACCATGAGCAGGAAGACGATGGGCGACAGGTGCAGCCCCTCGACCCAGATCATCCCCCACAACGTGAACACGTCGAGCAGCCCGGGTCCGAAGACGGGCTCGATGAGCTTGTTCAGCAGCCCGATGTCGGGGCTGGCCAGGAAGATCCACGCGACGGTGTACAGGATGCCCGGGATGATCAGCGGGATCATGGACGCCGCGAAGAACAGCGGCTTGAACGGCACGTCGGTGCGCACGTTGAGGTAGGCCAGGCAGGTGCCCACCAGCAGGCTGAGGGCGGCGGAGCCGAGGGCGAACACCAGCGAGTTGGAGATGAGCCGGCCGATGCCGTTCGCGGAGTACGCGCGGGTGAACCCCGACAGCGTGAAGCCCGCGGCGTCGAAGAAGGTGCCGTAGAGCAGGTAGTACAGCGGCACCAGCGCCAGGTAGCCGATCACCCCGGCGACGGCCACGATGATCAGCGTCTTCGGCGCGAACAGCCAGCGCCGGGCGCGCGTGAGCGAGCTCGGTGACTGCTGCGTGGTGCGGGGGGTCGGGGCCGCGACCGGCGCGGTAGGCGTGGCTGTCGTCACGCGTTCACCTCAAGTCCTTGCGGGGGGATGTGCGTACGGGAGGGGCGTGCCGGGCGGGAGGGCGGTGCGGCCGGCAGCCGACCGGGGGAGCGCACGGACGGCGCTCCCCCGCCGGGCTCAGCCGTCGACGACCTCGCCGCCGCTGACGACCGCCTCGTACTTCTTGCTCCACATCTCGCCCTCGCTGAGCAGCCGCTCGACGTCGACCGGGATGACCTCGACGTCCTTCAGCGGGTCGTCCGCGCCGCTGACCGCAGGCGTCAGGCCCAGGTCGCTGATGACCTTCTGGCCCTCCTCGAGCAGCCAGTCGTAGAAGAGCATGGCCGCGGCCGGGTGCGCCGCGCTCTTCATGAGCCCGATGCCGTTGGGCCGGGCGATGACCGGCTCCACCAGGGGCTCGTAGTCGACCGGGGCGCCCTTCTTCTTCACGCCCTCGACGAGGTAGGAGTAGTTCGAGGCGACCACGGCGAACTGTCCGGCGGACAGCAGCTCGCCCTGGACCGTGTGGCCCTTGACGATCTTGGCGCCCTTCGCCATGTCGGCGAAGAGCTTGTCGATCTCCGCGGTGCTCTTGCCCTGCTTCTCCCAGTAGCCGTACAGCGACAGGTACCAGTCGTAGTCGCCGACCTCCATCGCCAGCTTCCCGTCGTACTTCGGGTCGGCGAGGTCCTCCCACTTCGTGGGCGGGCCCCCGGCCTGCTTGATGAGGTCGGTGTTCCAGCTCGGCGCGAACAGGTTGAAGCGCGTCGCGGTCCACGACGGGAACTTGCCGGCGTCGTCGACCAGGTCGCGGCGCGGACCCTTGTACGCGGAGAGCCGGCCCTCCTTCTCCAGCGCGAACATCTCCGTCGCGTTCGTCTCCACGACGTCGTTGCCGGCGTAGTTGGCCCGCTGCTCCTGCAGGATGCGCTGCAGCACGGTCTCGGACCCGGCCCGGTAGAGCGAGACGTCGAGGTCGAAGGCGTCCTCGAACGCGCCGACCACCTCGTCGGCCACCTCGGAGGTCATGGAGGTGTAGATGACGAGCTGGCCCTCGGCCAGCGCCCGCTTGGTGAGCTCGTCCCGGCGCTGCTGGCCGGTCATGGCGCCGATCTCGGTGTACAGCGCCTCCGCGGCTGCGTTCGACGCACCGCCACCGCCCCCGCTCTGCGCGGGCGCCGCGGTCGGCGACCCGCCGCACGCGGACAGGACGAGCGCGGCCAGGGCGGCGCCGCAGACACTTCGACGGGTGGGGTGCACAGAGATCCTCCGGATCCGGTTGGGGGACGTGCGGGGGGTCGTCACGACGCCGTGCCGGCCTCGATGACCGAGGCGTACATGTCGTCCCACTTCTGGGAGTTGTCCAGCAGCTCCTGCTCCGGGACGGGGACGACGTCCAGGCCCTCGATCGCCTTCGCCGCCTTCTCCGTCGCGCCGACGCGGAACTTGTCCTCGAAGACCTTCTGGCCACCGGTGAGCTCGTAGTCGACGAACAGCAGCGCGTTGCAGGGGTGCGTGGCGTTCTTCATGAGGCCGACGCCGTTGGGCCGCACGACCAGGGGCTGCACGGGCTCCCCCGAGGAGGGCCGCCAGGCGACGGGGGCACCGTCCGCGGCGGCCTTGTCGATGGTGTGGCTGTACGAGGACAGGGTCACCGCGAACTGGCCGGCGGAGAGCAGCTCGCCCTGGACCGTGTGGCCCTTCGCGACCTTGCTGTTGGCGGCGATCGCCTGGAACAGCTGCTTGGCCTGCTCCTCGGTCTTGCCCTGCTCGAGGAAGTACGAGTAGAGCGCGGCGAACCAGTCGACGTCGCCGACCTCCATCGACACCCGGCCCTTCCACTTCGGGTCGGCGAGCTCCTCGTAGGACTTCGGCTCCTGCCCGGGCTTGATCAGGTCGGTATTCCAGCCCACCACGAAGGTGTTGAAGCGCGTGCCGGTCCAGCCGTCCGCCTTGGCCTCCTGGCGGATGCCGTCCCGCAGCGCGCCCTCGTACGGCGCCAGCAGGCCCTCCTTCTGGGAGACGTTGAGCTCGAGCGCGTTGGTCTCGATGACGTCGTTGCCGAAGAAGCTGGCCTTCTGCTCCTGCAGGACACGCTGCAGGACGGACTCGGAGTTGCCGCGGTAGATGCTCACGTCGACGTCGTACAGGTCCTCGTACTCCGCGACCAGGTCCTCGATGTCGGTGTTCGAGGTGTAGATGGAGAGCTCGCCCTCCTCCTCGGCGCACTTCACGAGCTCGTCCGTGCGCTGCTGCCCGGTCATGGCGTTGATCCGCTGATAGGTCTCGAGCGTCTTGGGGTTGCCGGCGACGGCGCTGGTGGCGCCCGCGACCGGGGCCGCGGTGGGCGAGCCACCGCACGCGCCGAGGGCGAGGGTGGCCACGACCGCGACGGCAGTGCGGGATGCGGCGCGAGAACGCATGGACTCTCCTGCGGACAGAGGGACCGACCGGGTGGCCGGAGGGGGCGCGCTCCGCAGATCACCTGTGATGCAGGTAACAGGCTGAGGTCCGATGGTCTTACCATTAGCGGGGTTCGCGGCGCAAGACGTCGGCACGATCCAGCCGGACGCGTCGGCTCAGGAGGGCTCGGGCGACGCCTCCAGCAGCTCCGCCACGGCCGGCACCGTGACGGTGTCCATGACGGCGCGGCTCGTGGTGGCCACCGGGAGCGGCAGGTCGACCGCGGCCGCCATGGTCTGGGCGTTCGCCAGGTCCTTCACGTACCAGGTGAAGCGCATCTGCTCCATCTCGCGCAGGGTCCTGCTGTCCGTCGGGCCGTCGAAGAGCGCGCGACGCAGGGTCGGCACGTCCAGCCCGTAGCGCCGCCCGAGCTCCAGGGCCTCGGTGATCGCGCAGATCTGGGCCCAGTGCACGAGGTTGTTCACGGTCTTGCCGACCTGACCCGCCCCGAGCCGTCCGAGGTGGTGCACCGAGTCCGTCCAGGGCTCGAGCACCGGGCGCACGCGGTCGAGCACGTCCCGATCGCCGCCGACGAGCAGGTTGATGCGCCCGGTCCGGGCGCCGCGCACGCCGCCGGTCAGGGCCGCGTCCAGGACGCCGACCCGCTCCGGGGCCGCTGCCAGCACGGCGTCGCAGGTGTCCGGGCGCACCGAGCTGCACAGCAGGACCGCCGTGCCGGGCCGGCAGGCCGCCAGCAGCCCGCCGGCCACGCAGACGGCGAGCACGTCCTCGTCACTCGGCACCACGACCAGCACCACGTCGCACTGCCGCGCCAGGTCCACGAGGTCGTCGGCCACCGCGGCCCCGTCCTCGGTGGCGGCGCGGACCGCCTGCTCGTCGAGGTCCGCCACCACCACGGCCATCCCTGCGCGCAGCAGGTGCCCCGCGATGGGCGCCCCCATCGCACCCAGCCCGACCACCCCGACCGCGTGCCCGTGCACTCCGGTGCTGCTCACGAC
>Ga0210040_10005143_pt1 | contig 16756 bp, 24 predicted proteins | sample CryGeyCG12114_NA_FD_185462 | JGI IMG/M metagenome (GOLD analysis project Ga0210040, IMG submission 185462) | Groundwater microbial communities from aquifer - Crystal Geyser CG19_WC_8/21/14_NA (SPAdes) (version 2) | ecosystem: Environmental > Aquatic > Deep subsurface > Groundwater | place: USA... | reverse complement strand
ATACCAAACCAATGGCATCATCATACAGTCAAAAAATACAGAGATAAAAATTGTTTCGGCATTTTTGTTTATTTATTATTACAAAAATGAATTTTGAAGATACATAAAGCCGATAAATGTGACGAAATTGAACTTATCGGATACACCGAGACTATACTTTACAATAAGAGGATGAAGAAAAACTTCCAAACATAACGAAGACAAACGATAAACACATACACAGATCATATAGTTCCTCAATATTAATAGCTTTTTAGAATATGGGTACGATGTTAACGCAAACTTTGCAGTGAATAAAAGCAATACACAGTACATGTTGCAAGTGCAAAACCGTAATGTAAACCCCTAATCCTATATACTTGGATAAAAAAGAGATCACTAAAAACCGCAAACATAATAAAAATCAATAATGATATTAGTTTGCTCCAAACAAGAAAAAAGTGCAGCCATTCAATAAACTTAAATTAACCGTAAAAAATTATTTCCACTGGAAATGTGTGAGTTGGTAAACTACCCGGGAATTATAATAATACATGAACCACACATAGATTATTCAGAATCAGAGAATCCTTCTTTTTCCTCTTCATCATCATCAAACACATATTTTGCTTTTGCCTTGGTCCTTCGTTGACGACCCACTACCCCAGGGGACGACCCAATACTTTCAATGGAGTCATCCAAATTACGAGGGATGAATTCATCTTCTGAGCTATCCATTGCATTTTTCTTTCCTTTTTTCTATGCAAACACAAACATACATACATAGAATATTCATTTCCTAATCTGCAAAACGATAACTTAAACCCTTGATACCCTTGTAAATTTATTATTCCTTACCTTGCTCTTTACAGGGGAGTCAAAATCATCCTCGTCTGAAAAGTCTTTCTTTGTCCTCTTCTAAAATCAAACAACAAATCAAATTAACAAAAGCCATCCAGATCCAGTTGATCCAGGCTCCAGTCCAGTCGATAGTTTTCTAAAATGTTACCTTAGGGGCGGCTTTGGGTTTAGCCTTGGATTTCTTAGGACTCGCATCACTATCCAAATCAGAATCCATCTCAGAATCAGAAAACTTTGACTTCTTCTCCTTGGGAGCCTTTGGCTTTTTAGCCTTCGCCTCGGTTCCATTCTTCTCAACCTTAACCCGTTTCTTTGGCTCCTTGGCCTCCACCGCTTTCTTAGAAAAGGGACTTTTGGACTCCCCATTCTCTTCCAACATCATGTCAAACTCATCCTTAATGTCTACCTCTTCTTTTATTGCTTTCTTGCCCCTCGGAAGTCCCTTGTTGGCCTTGGCCTTCACAGCCAACTCTGCTTTTTTCACCATTTCGTCAATCACAGGCTCCACCTTCATCCCATAAGCACTCGGATAAATGTCCATCTCCGCCTTCTTGCTGAATCCCTTCTTACCCAACAACTTCTTCTTGGCAGTTTTGTCCTCTTCCTCCTCCTCTTTTTCTACCTCATCCAACTTAGCCAGCAATGCATTCAGATCTTCTCGATATATCTGCGTGGGTGTTTTACTTTTCAACTCTGCTACTTGCTTTTGCTTCTCATCTCGTTCTCTCAACAGACTCTCTTTCTTCTCCAGAGTCAACGAATGAATGGACATTGTGTACAAATATCTAAAATCGTTCCCACCTTCTTCCACCCCTTCGTCATTCCTGGTATTTTCCTCTTCCTCCAAATTCGTCTCAATGCTCCCTTCTCTCAGTTTGGATTGCCAAATTTTGACGGGGTCCGGATCGTACTTGCGAGATACCAACTCCGCAATCATGACCTTGAGTTTTTTATTCTCCACTACTAGTCTCCCATCACATTTCTCGACAATGAACCTCGCCTGATTTGATAGTTTCAGAGCCTCTGCTTCCAATAATCCTAACATATGGGCCTTTCGTTTCGAATACATTTCCACTCTCAGGTCAAAGAATTCCCGAAGAATTTCGTCCACAGAGTTGTATCGCTTCAAACAACCATTCTGATCAAATAAAACCATGGATGTAAGATTTATAGCTGATTGCAATTTAAACACTTTGTGCAATCCTTCTCTCTCGAATCTGTCTCGAACATCTTCTTTCATGGAGACCACAAATCGGACTGTAGTGTCCGTATGATATTCTTTATAATCTGTGAGTGTTGCAGAAACTTTTTCCGATCCTACGTGCATGGGCTCAATGACAGATTCTTTGTAGGTCTGAGTCCAAGTTGAGACGGGAAGTTCAGTGATTTCAATTTTTGTGTCACCTAAAACACTGACTACTCCATTGCAAGCAAACTTTTGGGGATCTACTTCCAAGATGTCTCCCTTGAAGTTCTTGTACCAAGGTTTCATTGGCCGTGGTTCCACTCCATCTAAAAGACGGAAAATATTTTTTATGATTTCCCTGGGATTGAAATTCGGGATCTTGGTCATCCATCCAGTCCCAATTCCATCACTTCCATTCACAAGGACTGTGGGGATGATAGGAATATACCATTCCGGTTCAATACGCATATTGTCATCAAATAAATATTTCAGCAAGGGCTCATCATCTTTGTTGAAAATGTAGCGAGTGAGAGGACTCAGTCTGGTGAAAATGTATCTGGGGGAAGCCGAGTCCTTCCCCCCTTGAAGACGGGTTCCGAATTGACCAATTGGCATCAACAAATTGATATTATTAGAACCTACATAGTTTTGAGCCAAGTTCACAATGGTGGACATGAGAGACTGCTCCCCGTGATGGTAGGCAGATAATTCGGCAACAGACCCAGCCAACTGAGCCACTTTGATCTCCTTCTTCTCGAGATTTCTCTTGAAACATGTGAAGAGAACTTTGCGTTGACCGGGTTTGAATCCGTCGACCAGGCATGGGATGGACCGCTCATTATCCATGTTGCTGAACAGCACAAGTTCTTTGTCAATAAAATCTGTGAAAGTCATGTGTTGCACATTTTTGCTATAAATGAATTCCCCGACAATTCCCAACTCTTTATTCCGTTTGGTACTATCCATCCAAGTGGTCAACCAAGTTTTACGCTCCTCAATACATTTTTTGGAGAAAGCCATTGTGATTTTATCATCGTCTTTAGATCCCAAGTATTTGAATTTTATGCGATGGCGTTGCATGTCGGTGAAATATTCTTTGGCTTCTTTGGACGTCGAAGTACCCAAACCTTTGTAGTACTTGAGCTTATATGTTTTCCAGTTTGCTGTTGTCCGTTTCCATTCTTCCAGTTCGGGGAGAGAGAAAAATGATTGGGTATTATTCCCTTTCGTGACTTTCACAATAGGAGTGATGAACTCTTCGAGAAAATTCATTTGCAATAGACTGGGCCAATTGTGATGAATAAAGTTGATGATGAGTCCTTTAATATGAGATCCATCTTGATCCTGATCGGTCATGATCATTACTTTTCCATAACGCAATGTTCGCAGGTCTTCGAAGGAGCCATACTTTTTCTTGTACTGGAGTCCCAGAATTTTTACCAGAGCATTGATTTCGGCATTCTCCATGATCTGGAACGTTAAATAAATAAAAAAATATACATGGTAGAGAACGGATTAGGGAAATAGAAACATGTGGCAATGAAATGAAAGAAAAAACTAAAATGCAAGTATTTCCGTTCGTACCTGTTTATGAGACGCTTCCCGAACATTTAACAATTTACCCCTGAGGGGAAAGACACCATAACGATCTCTTCCCACAACACCGAGTCCAGCTACAGCCAATGTTTTGGCTGAATCTCCCTCAGTCAGAATTAATGTACATTCAATCGAGTTCTTTGTTCCTGCGTCGTTGGCATCTTCTAATTTTGGGATTCCTAATAAGTACAACACAATAAATGATAATCCACAATCCTTCAAAGAATATTACTAATAGATTCCTTTTACAATTGACAAACCTTTCAGTTTAGAAGTTTTCTTTCCAGAGCCTTTATCCAGCAGCTTGTCTGCTTTGAATTTCGCCCACTGCAGTACACTTTCAACAATTCCACATTTTGCCACAGCATTGTAAAACTTCTCCGATGGTATACATTTGGATCTGAATAATTCAACGCGTATTTTATTGTGAATTAAAATAACATGCCATAGCTTTTCTTACACGTAACCGAAAAGCAAACTTCGTAACTAACCCAAAACTTTTGGCTTGCAGAGTCATCAGTTCCTTGGTTTGAGAATCGAATGTAGGATTCTCAATCAAACAATTTACGAAAATCCACATGTGGTTTTTAACTTGAAAGGGTTTAATTTCGATTCCATTTTTATTCTTCTTTTTGACAGTTTCGATGAGATTCTTGATGACATGATCTGTCACATAGTCCACGTGTCGACCGCCTTTGGTCGTCGCAATACTGTTCACAAATGAGATCTGTTGAAATCCATTCTCGGACGGGCAACACGCAATCTCCCATCGGTCATTCACTACTTCATGAATGAATTTCACAGGATTCCCCACTTCATCACTCCTATCTTTCAAGAATAGGTCCACATAGTCTTTAAACCCTTTTACCTAAAACAGCATAATTTTATTTAAACATTTAAAAGCATCTTTAATAATTTAAAATGCATTGACTTAGAAGAAGGATTAGGTAAGTGGTACGTTCTTACCGGAACACGTTTGCCATTCAACATAACTTTGACAGAACGAGAAGCCGCAGCAATATCGTACGCCCGACGCCTAAAAATTGCAACAATATCATCATCTAGCTTCTCCATTTTGAATTTACTCAAGTCCGGCTTAAAAGTAATTTTGGTGTAATCGTCCCCAAAGAAGTCCTTGATTTTCGAATCTCCTGCTTTACTCATATTTGCCTCCCAGGACTACATGCAATGACAAATTCAATTTAAAAAAATCAATTTTCACAGATGTTTTCATACATAATTTCAACTCAATAGCTATAGGTTCGTATCTTATCATAAGTTCTAACTGACCTGCTTGAATGCCCGCTTGTACTTCTTGGTGGCAGTTTCGACTGTAAACTTTGTGCTGAATACGTTACAAAGTTTTGCACCATACCCGTTTCTGCCACCAGTGACTTTTCTCTCTTCATCATTGAAATTAGAAGAGGTTAGTAAATGACCAAAAATCATTGTAGGGACCATCATTTTCTCTTTCTGATGTTCAACTACTGGAATTCCTTGTCCATTGTTCCATACTGAGATCTGATTATTTTCCCTATAAAATAGGGAACGTTAAATACCGAATAATTAAATAATGTCCCAGCCCGCGATCACGAGTTTAGTAATCCAGCGTAATAAACATGTAACTTACTGATCGATATCGATTTTGATGCAATCCATGCTCTTATCCCTCTGCTTATTATCAGCAGCATTGACCAAGATTTCATCAAATATTTTGTACAGCCCAGGGACATAAGTGACTTGACGTTGAATCATCTTTTCATCCTCAATAACCCACATCAACTCCGTCACAGGCTCCACAGATCCTATGTACGTGTCGGGTCGTAACAGAATATGTTCCAGTTGGGTCTTTTTTTGATAAATTTCTTCTATTTTGTTCAATGAAGAGCGTTTTGGAGGTGGAGGACCTTCGTCGTCATCTTCCAAATGAGAAGAAATGCCATTGGTGGCTTCAGCCGGTGCACTCCCCTTTTTCGGCTTCGACATTTTTTGCATAAAGTCCTGTTTCAAAACGAAAAAAATCATAAGTAATGAAGTCAAAAATCCCTGTATTGTATGTTAAATACATAATAATATACAATAGTAAGACCTTCAGAGTCCCCTCCGTTTTCTTCTTCGTCTTTGACGAAGATGCCATGGTCTTGGTGAAGCGACAATTATTGATGCGTACTTCAGAAAGCTGCTTAAACAGACAAACAGTTTGTTGGAACCGGAAACGATATAAAACCTCCACGGTTTCTTATTACATCATAAACCCAGAGTTAAAAATGAGCACGAAAATGGAGAATATAGATAAGCAGAGCAGCAGGATAACAAGCAGTTGTTTGTAACAGCTATTGAATGCTAAATGTATCCTAATTGCATAAATTTAATGACTCACATTTTTCGAGCGGAGAAGAACAGAAGAAAAATAAATGTCGCCTCCCTGAAACGAAACGTCAAACGGTCAAGCAATCAATTTCAGCAATAGTTTCATCAATCGATTTGACAAGTTAAATTCAAGAAACTACGAAGTCATTTTTTTGTACCTGAAGAGTTGGATAGTCCAACGTATCTGAAGTGTTGATCAAATCAAACGAAAGAAGTAAAACAACAGGAGCTAAAATAGTAGACTGACCCCGGTGAAGGTCGAGGAGGAATGAACGGTACTGATGAGAACAAAAAACCAAAGCTATCCCCATAGCTGCAGAAGCAGCTAAAAGTTTCGGCGGTAAAATTATGTTTGATTCTCAGCACTCAATGTTGACTCTATGTCGTTTCGATTTTCGATGTTTCGCAATTTGCAAACACAATCTGAATCTGAATCTCCAAAAACCCGAACCACTTACATCATCGACCATATTTTTTGCATCAAACAAATTTAACTTCGACGACGACGAATGACTTCGGATTCTGTTGCGGAAGCGGAAGCTACTGTCTCTCAATTTTATGGATTATAATTAGCGATTTAGAGTCAGTTCATAACTCTGAGGGAAGTGAGGTTTAATCCTTTAATCTAACAGGTAAGGTTCAAAAAAAATCAGGTCGGAAAATTATTCACTTGTTTTGGACTGGCAATTCAATCAAAAAGAAACTTTAATATTTCATAGCTGATTTCGGAACTTTTTGTTTTCAGATTACAAGGGCACACTGTGTATGAGAAGCTCAACCAAAATCAGATAAGTCCAGAAGACGAACTAATGAACCTGCTTACGTACTCTCTCGTTCGATTGTTAGTATATAGTAGTCACTCATTCTCGTTTTTAAAGTCATTTCGCGTGTTTCAACTTATTATAAGATACCAGTGATAGTCAATTTAAAGGTTTGTGTTTATTTTTAAGGCAGTTAAAAATTTATTAAACAAAATGGAGCAACCTGGCCGTCAAATGCGTCTGAAATGGTCTGGTCACCAGCCGACCCTGATTTCCTTATTTGATTCATTGCTTTCGAGTGAATGCTGTCTAGATGTCACTTTAGCTGCAGATGGTCAATTTTTGAAAGCACATAGGCTTGTCCTGTGTGCGTGCAGCTCTTTTTTTCAGGTAATATAAAACGTAATCGTTGGTATTGTAGTCATAAAGAGGACGAATTTTCTGACCCGCGGTCTTCCATTTCAGGCTGTCCTCTCCGATTTGAGTAAACAGGGAGAAAAACATCCAATAATTTTTCTCAAAGATGTGTCCTTTACTGAACTAATCGGATTAATAGAATTTATGTACAAGGGGGAAGTGAATGTACTGGAGAAAAATTTACCCTCTTTTCTACGAATGGCAGAATCCTTGCGCATTCGTGGTCTCTATGAAAATGCTGGAACTGCCAAATCAGATGTTCGAAATCGAAATGAAAATGTCGAAGAGAGTAATGAAAGCGATGGCAACGATGATTCTCAATCTCAACCCACTTCATTAAGTGATAGTCATACCACACCTGGTATGAAAAATGCACGTCAAAGTTCTGCATCCAGTGAAGATTCCCATAATCCAAAAAGTTGGCAACCTGCAATTGTGAATAATCCATTTGCCCTTGCCCTTGCGGGAAATAAAAAGCAATCCAGTGTTAATAGTGGCACCTCTAGTGCTTCAAATTCCAAAAAAATCAAAACCGAATCCTTAGAGTCAATAGTGAATAATAGTTTGAATGAAGTTGAAAAGACCCCTGATTTCGAGAAATTGATGAATCCAGCATCTTTTATGCAAGAATCGTTATCTTCGGAAATGGAGTTGGCCACGCAAGAGTTTCTAATGAGTAATGCGTCCGATTTCATCGGATTAGGTGATGTGTCTGCAGAGCAACCAGGGTCCAGTGCTAGTCTTGTCTTTGGTATTGGTACGCTTGTAAATATAAAACTTTTTGCATTCGATTTGCATTTTCAAACTTATAATTTTTATATCCAGGAAACACAAGACTCCAAAACGATTTACAAGTTGAAAGTAACATCAATAGAAATCAAGTGAAAGAGAATAAATGGGGAACTGGAGTAACTGATAAGTCATGTAAGTTTTACTTTCATAATTCTTCTTTTATCCAATCTATTCATCAATTGGCTTTCTATTCTTGTGCATTTTCTAGATGAAGAAAAAATTCAATGTAAATGTGGAAAAGTATATTCCTCGAAGAAATCTTTATGGCGTCATAGACAGTTTGCTTGTGAAGCCAAGAAAACGTTTATCTGTAAGATTTGTAAAAAAAAGTTCTCCAGATCTGACAATTTACGAAGACATACTCTGGTTTACCACTCCGCAAGCTGATAGCTTAACTTTTTCGTTATCTGATTCCTCGTTTCGATGTTGTATAAGATATTTATTTTTATGCCTTATTTTTAGATTTTTCTTTCACCAAATTATACGAAGAGCTACTGAAAGAATGCGTGAAATAATCAAATTTAATATTCTCCTACTCTTGTCTTCAAGTAAATGACCTATAATTTATTTAACAGCTAAAAATGCAAATCGTAATTGTATATTTTAATATTAAGTAATGAATGTTGAATGTATATTTCTATCATGAGTATTTTCCAAACAAGCATATTCAAAACCCCTGAGAATCTATGAAATGAATGGTCTGTATCTGGCAAACTAAATTACATTATGAGTTCGACGTAACGATAACTGAAATAAATTCCCATGAGTGAAACTATAGATTTAAGATTTGACTGACCACTGACTTCACTGGGTGAGGCTGCGGTGAATGTTTGCTCTGCATAAAATTTACGCCTTAAGAATTGTACCATTGTGAGTGTATGTAAGAAATGAAATGAGGAAACGCGAGTCGCCATTGTAGATTTGGAGGACTTGGATGGCATAGCTGCTTATAAGCGCCTGTGCAGCGGCAGCATTGAGTTGCATAGAGAAGTCGTTTCGATTGCTGGTGAAGAATAGCAACAAAAAAGCGGGATCCTCTACTAACCATTGTTTCTTTACTCTCTTTCCCTGGCTATAGTTGTGCCAGACCACTACTACACACGATAAACTCCATTGAATTACATACACAAGACTGACAAGACACTCCACAAGAAATGAAAAACTTTTGGTTTTAGTTTGGCTGAGTGAGCTGAAGTGGAGGAAAAAGAAAAACCGAAGATTAATTTATTGATTTGCATTAAAAGAGAAAAGTCTGATTTGGGTTGCATGTATTTAGTTATAGAATTAATGAAGCCTTTAGTTTACAACTCGGATGGCTGGATACTGGAATAACTTACTAACCAAACTTTTCTAAATCTGTTGACCAACCCCTCCTATCGATTGAAATATGAGTAGTATTATTTGTATAATTGTGTGATAAATTTTACCACGATGGTCAAGTGTAGATCTTCAACGAGTAGTGTAGGAGTGGAGACTGCTAGCTCACTTGAAGTAGTCAATCCTCACAGTCTTAGGAATGGGGTCGTCTCGGACTCATCTAGTGATATAGGATCTCAAAGTGCCTCTCAAGCTACACTCACCAATTCTTCGAATTATTCTGGTAGTCCCACCACCGTTTCAACGTCAACGGGTTCTCGAATGACTCGAAGTCGTGCTGCTACCACTAATAATTCTGTATCTTTTGAGCAAAAGGTACAATCTCTGCTCCATTGTTACTGTTTTCTAGCTAGAGTTTTAAAAACCCTGACTATGATATCTTTTTGTTGGGAATGTAGGCTGACTTGAATAATCTGGAAGACGATGCTGACATCAGGAATGCCAAAACTGAAAACAATGAAGCAATGGGAGACTCTTCACAAAATGACACGCCCTTAAGAAGATCCAGGACTTCCATAGAACGATTTAAAATGCCGTCATCGTCCGCTTTACGTCGCTCTCAAAGACGAAATGTGGCTCCATTATACGGATACGCGGAAGAAGACTCATGGATTCTAGGAGGTGGGCCCGAAGCCATTGGATATCCCACACGTCGATCCCATCGACGAATCAATCTGACAATAGAGCAGGAAAATGATAGGAATCATGTTACAACCGACGAGGAAATTGCTTTCAGCCGACGTGTTACTCGATCACTAAGAAATGGATCTCAAGAGAACATTGGGGGCTCGAAAGATGATAATGTGGATGTGGAGGGAGAGACTAGGGAGATGGACGAGGAGGATGAAGAAAATGCTGAGAATGAAGAGGATGGCAATAACTCTGATGGAGATAGCGAGGTCAGAACACTAGTTTGCTACTTATTTATTGGTTATTTAGCTGTCGTGGATGATTTGAATACAATTTTAATTTGGGTTTCGTAGGAAGACATGTACTCTCGAATCAAGAGTTCAAGACGACGTGGTTGTGGTCAGTCGCGTCGAGTTTATTCCGAGTATTCGAGATCTCCTCAACGGGAGTCCGTGGACTGTGAGCCAGTTTCCAAAAGATTGAGGGATCGAACTAAGTTTTCATATGTACAACGAAGTAGTCGCTCACGTGGAATGGGTATCAGTAACAAAGACTTCCGTTTGCAAATACATTTGTCGTGGGCTTTGGGCTTTATTTTTTTTATTTTTTTTAGATGAGCCACAAGTGTCAAGGATTGAGGAGTTTATTCGGAAAAGCAATAAAAGAAAGCTGCGTCGTCGGGAAAGAAGGAGAGACTCTTCTTCTAGTTCGTCTTCAGATTCCTCTTCGGATGAGAGGAGGGGAAGAACTTCCCGACGTCGTCCTAATAATCTCATTCAAAGCAATCTGTCTAGGGTATACTACTATATCAGCAATCATGATGCAATCATGGAATAAACATATGACCTTTGTATGTATTCCTAATAATTATAATATTTTATGTATTATTTTATTAGGGCGGATTAGCTGGAGCAGGGAATGTGCAACCTTTAGTTGTGGACAGTTCTATAACATTTGCATCTGTAGGGGGATTGGCTCAATACATTGACAAGCTGAAGGAGATCGTTATTTTTCCACTAATTTATAAAGAATTTTTTGAGAGGCGGAAACTTAATCCAGGAAAAGGAATTCTTTTTCATGGGCCTCCAGGTATGCTTATATCATGACGATGTTGAGCTGAGCTAATAGTTGGAAGTATTTGACTTGGCTTCCTTTCCAAATCCGTTGTGGTAATCTTTTTGTTGGTTTAGGAACTGGAAAAACATTGCTGGCTCGGGCTTTGGCGAATGAGTGCTCCAACATTGGAGGGAAAAAAGTTGCGTTTTTTATGCGTAAAGGGGCGGACATTCTCAACAAGTACGTTTTTTTGTTGATCCATTTAAAAGGTTTTTGCTTATAGCTGCTAAGATTTTAAAAAAATCCGAATTTAAATTTTAATTACGAATTTAGATGGGTGGGTGAATCGGAACGGCAACTGAGGATTCTATTTGAACAAGCAAGTGTTCACCAACCAAGCATCATATTTTTTGATGAAATTGATGGACTTGCTCCAGTTCGGTCTGCAAAAACGGTAAAAAAAAAATTTTAAGCTTTCTCTCGCGTTCCCTAAATTTTATTAAAATTGGGAATGTATTTTTATTTAAATTTTTCAGGACCAAGTTCACAACTCGATCGTTTCCACACTGTTAGCAGAATTGGATGGGGTGAAAGATCGAGGGGACATAGTAGTTATTGGAGCTACTAATCGGTTGTCTTCTGTTGATCCTGCTCTGCGACGTCCCGGTCGATTTGATTATGAATTTGGTTTCTCCCTTCCACCCAAGGAGGTATGTGCAGGCAAAACAAACACAATGTTTGCGTAACCAATACCAAATATCAATCCTATAATGATATGGGTTTGTTATAGAACCAACTGCCTGCTCTGCAGCACTTGTTTAATTCTGCTAACTAGGATTATGTGGTTAATGAATGTTGAATTATAGGCTCGACGGGATATATTGAAACTGTACACTGCCCAAGATCCTGTTGCTGAGGAATTGTTAACCTACTTGACTGAGAAAACAGTTGGATTCAGTGGAGCTGATATCAGACTATTGACTACTGAAGCATCCATGTGTGCTTTGAGAAGAAGTTATCCTCAAATCTATCGCTCTCAAAATAAGCACATTCTGGAGTATGAGTCTATAAAGGTAAAACTTGTTATAATTTTGTGTGAAACTGGTGAAATCTCTTTTTCTTTGGGTAAAATTCGTTTGACACTTGAATAAATAAATGAATGAACGAATGGAATGATGATTCTATTGTAAATAGGTTGAAAAATGCGATTGGGATACTGCAACCAATTCTGTGTTTCGCTCTTCTGAACGCTCTGCTGAAGGCACAGTATTTACTGGCGTGCCATTAGCGAATATTTTGGAACCTCTTTTGCAACCATTGGTCTCAATGTTGGGTCGTGTTATCGACCAAAAATTCCCTCGCAAAGCCGACGGATTTTTAGGACTCACTCCGAAGCAAGTCCTCATCTGGACTTGCGAATTTGAAAATGCGTTGGATCAATACATAATTCCTGCTCTACTTCACAAAATGGAGCCCATCCCTGTTCATATTTTGAGTATTGATTCTTTATCGCTACGGACTATGGAAATTGGCCTCGAATCCTCTGCTGTAACTCAGGTAAATTGTATTTCATAATTTCGTAATCAAACAGAAGAGAACATGTACATTATATGAATTATTATTTATTCGTTTTTAGATCATATCTGAAGCGGCAAAACACAACAAGTCTTCAATTCTCTATATTCCAGGAATGGACCAACTTTGTTCCGTATTGAGTGAGTCTTCGGTTCTAGCCATGTGGTCACTTTTATCCCGAATTTCATCCAAGCAGATGCTAGTGTTGGCTACCATAACAGGCTCAGATCTGTCAGTAGCACAAACTGTTGATTCTAGTATAATCAATTATTTCACCGGAAATACTGTGCAAGTGACGCCTCCAGATATGGAAACTCGTATGCAATTCTTCAGGCCACTTTTGCTGGAAAAAGCCCTTCTTGTGAAGATAGTGCAGATTGAAAAACCTCTAGAGGATTTGCCCATTGCTCCTCCTGAGCCTCCCAAGCCAATCAGTGAGGAAGAATTGAAACAGTTAGAGAAGAAAGAAAATTTCCTTCTCAGGGAACTCCGCATATTCCTTCGTGAAATTATTGCTAAACTGGCTAGGAACAAAAAGTAAGTTGCTTGAATTAGCAAGGTTTTCGTCACCTGCGTTTACTGGACGGTTTTCTGTATCAAATATTTGTCTTAGTCTTGTAGTCTTGCTACATTTTTTTCTCTTGAAGATTTACAGAGTTTACGAAGCCAGTAGATTTGGAAGCAGTACCGGACTACGGGGACATAGTGACGAATCCAATGGACTTGGAAACCATAATGAGCAAGTTGGATGGGGGAATGTATATGAGTGCCAAGCAGTTTCTTGAAGACATTGAACTCATCAAACAAAACGCTTTAAACTACAATCCCACGACGACTGATGTGGACAAAAGAATTCGTCACAGAGCAATGGAGCTCTATGACTTTGCATGTCGTCTCATTGACAATGAAATGGATTCTGATTTCGAGGATCAATGTCAAGGTATCATCAAAGCCCGGGAGGATAGGAAAAATGAAGCTGAAAAATTCCTCAGTCACGATGGGGGACACGAAAATAAAGAAAATAAGAAAGAGCTAGTTGTTCCAAAGACTACAGTGGAAAGTTGTGGTACCTCGGATACCAATGGTACATCCAATGCTGTCAAACGAATTCGCACTAAAATCTCTACCTCTGAATCTCAAAGTAGCCCTGTTGTTCGACCTATTCGAAAGAAACGAAAACGAAGTAGTAGATGGGCGAAAGGAAGTATTACACCATTGCATGCCAATAAAGCAAAACTAGTACGGATGACTACCACCGAAAATGGTGTCTCCATTTCAGACGAATCTAAACCCCATGTTTTGGATAAAGTCAGCAGTTCTATAGAAGATTCCACGCCACAATTAAATGAGACTGATTTTAAAGAAGAAATAATTGCGGAATTCGAAGACATTACAGAGCAGCGCCAACGAAGCTTGTTGAACGAATCTGTAGAAGATTCCAAACCCGAATCAAATGTAAACTCGACTGATTGCTTAGACGGTGGTACCGTAGAAACTAAAGAGGCGCGTCGGTTGTCAACTGAATTGTCTTCGCGTTGCAGACATATTTCGAATGATTCTTCGAGCAAACATCAACACGTTTCGAACGAATTGTTGGGCAGAGATCGACGTGTTTCGAATGAATCAATGAGCCGACGTATTTCCAATGAGTCAACGAGCAGAGATCGACGTATTTCCAATGAGTCGACGAGCAGAGATCGACGTATTTCCAATGAGTCAACGAGCAGAGATCGACGTATTTCCAATGAGTCAACGAGCAGAGATCGACGTATTTCCAATGAGTCAACGAGCAGAAATCGACACTCTTTGAATGGTTCCTCAGTGAAAGGTCGACACGTTTCGAAGACATCTTCGAATGACTTTCTTGCCAATGGGCAAGTGAATAATATGACTTTAAGCGATAGGAAAAGTAATTCTGGTCAACATGATGACTCTTTAATGGAAGAAGATTTTGAAGAGAATTCGTTGAACTGTAAAATGATTCAGGATTTGGTGCCAGATGCTGATGGATTTGTAAAATCGACAAAAAGTGATCAATTTGTTGGGAAGCTTGAGAATATAATGTTTTTAATAGTTGAAGCTACGCGAAACGCTTCAGTGGATGAGCTTTTGAGTGTTCGGTCTCAGTTGCTTCATGTAATAGAGCGGCATGAGAAAGTTCATAATAAGACTGAGATGATTTTAGAGATGGAACAAATGTGCACTGGTTTGAATGCGAAACATAACAACTCAATTCAGTCATAAATTTAAGGAATATTCGGATTAACTATTTCTCAATAAGACTGTGTTGTGTAACGTTTTTTTTACATATTGCATAGCTAAATATTAGTATTATTTATTCGTTTTTGTGTTGTAATTTAAGGCAATTCTTCTTCGTTACATCTAGTTTAGATAAACAGAAAGAGATCTTATGAGTGTTCATTATTCCATTAAGCGAAATTCAAAACTGCCATGCCCGTTCAAGTAATTTTAGCAACTGACTGTTACTTTGAATGATACACTAATTCCACAAATAATGTATAAGGTAGTCGTCCAGTTGATTTGTTCTTAATAAGCTTTACTAATATCAATTTTGTATGTGTTCTCAGTGTACTCAATATTTGCCTTAATAGTTTTGTGTGTAATGTGTGAGCCGATCAGTTGTGTCATTTTGTACTGTAACCTAATGCTAAAAAGTTTATACTTTCAATTATTATTCTATTATTTAGTTGCTAGATCCCCTTTTTAAGAGCCTGATTCGGAATGATTAATGTGTTTTTTTAATGAAATGTACAGTAAAGATTTCGTTAAGATGAAACATAATGTGTATTACATTTTAATTCATTTAAAACAAGAATAATATAGAGCTCGTATTACCCAATCATCGACATGTTAATGAGAAAGAAGCATGACCAGTGAGTATGCTGCAATACGACGGTTTCTTTAAATTCCACATGCATGGAGACTAACAAAACTGCTTAGCATTTTTAAATTTCAGCTTCTCCATAACAAGCATACATAAATGGAACTGTTTTTGGACTTTTCTCTTTCTACCCCTCGTAAAAATTCACACGAAGAAGGAGAAAGAACTGTTTTGGGATTTAGGAGGCTAATTTAGGCGTGTCACCCGCCTTAAACTTAATTGCAGCTGCATAGCGTTTAATCTTTAATCATATATTATATCGCGAACAAAGAGGCAAGCAAAATTTAACACTGAAGACAGAATACCAGACCAGAATCTGAGAACTACTGTGCTCAATGATAGAAGTACGTAGCGCGCAAACTTATGATCACGATTAAACAAAAATTGCGTTCATTTCATTAATAAAACGTAACGTAGCGTTGTTCTTCCAATCGAGCACGTGCGAACTTCTCGTCATTAAATAATCATTTAAACGACGTGTCAAACCATTGTTTACTTGGCATCTGAAAATATCAAGTCTTTGCCTAAATCACATCCGTCTTGACACAGTCATTTTTTATTTAACAACCTAACCACCCTTTTTTTAAAGACTTCAAAAACAACTTAGAGAAAAGTCGAAATCATGGCTGTGAGAACTCAATTTGAAAAGAATAATGAAGTGGGAGTGTTTTCAAAACTGACCAACTCTTATTGTTTGGTAGCTATCGGTGGATCCGAAAATTTTTACAGGTTCTGTATATAAACTTATTCTCTCACCATTTTTCCTTAGTCATTCATGCTGTTCATGATTTGTATTTGTACGACGAAACTAATGATTTTACGTCTTCATTTATAGTACTTTCGAATCAGAACTGAATGAAGTGATTCCAGTGGTCCATGCATCAATCGCTGGCTGCAGAATTATTGGCCGTATGACTGTGGGGAATCGAAATGGACTTTTGGTTCCAAGCTCAACTACTGATCAAGAACTTCAACACTTACGGAACTCTTTGCCTGACTCAGTCAAGATTCAACGAGTTGAAGAGAAATTGTCTGCTTTAGGGAATGTTGTAGCTTGTAATGACTATGTAGCATTGACTCATCCTGATTTAGATAGGGTAAGTAACTACTGCAACAAACTGGCTTTGTAGATACGAATCCAACTGACTATGCTAGCTGATCAGCTATCGGTATTGTTCGACTTTCGACTTTACTAAAAACTGGTCCTCTACCCACTTTGGAACGCACAGACTTTTTCAACGATTTATTTATGTA
>Ga0210040_10005141_pt1 | contig 16757 bp, 18 predicted proteins | sample CryGeyCG12114_NA_FD_185462 | JGI IMG/M metagenome (GOLD analysis project Ga0210040, IMG submission 185462) | Groundwater microbial communities from aquifer - Crystal Geyser CG19_WC_8/21/14_NA (SPAdes) (version 2) | ecosystem: Environmental > Aquatic > Deep subsurface > Groundwater | place: USA... | reverse complement strand
TCGTGTCTTATGTCCTTTTTTTCTCAATATTTACTTGAACTCCGAGTCACAAATATCCATGAATGGAGCGGAGAGTCGGAATGTCTATAAAAGATTCTTATCTGGAGCTTTCGCAGAATAATTAAATGAATTTTAATATTTGTTGGGGATGATGCTGATGTGTGTATAAATGAGATCATGAGATTAAAACTTATATAAACTATGGATTATCGCACATGAGACATGACATGAAGGCACATGTTTTTATAAATGATTTACCGCTTGTGCTACTTTATTGCTTAGCCATCATGTTCGCTGATGACACAAACTTGGTAATTTCTGGATTTGTGCATGAGAAAGGTACGATAATTAATAAATTGACTCGGGATATGGAGTCAATTGTCGGGTGGATGGAAAGAAATCGCTTGCAGCTAATGTTTCAAAAACTAAAATTATGGTTATTGCCACTTCAGCCACTTTGGAAAAATTGGGTGAGTTTTCGGTGGATATTAATGGACACACAATACATGCATGTAATGAAATCAAAACATTGGGCTTCACTTTGGATTCCAAATTGACTTTTGAAAAGCATGTTAATGAAATTATAAATGCATGCTATTTTGCGTTCATTATATCCACTTAGACCATTCATTAGTCAAGCGGCATTACATATGGTTGTAACCGCGCAATGCCTATCCATTATTAATTACATGTGTATAATTTGGGGTGGGGCTAGTACAAAGGTACTCAGGACGGTTGAAAAAAGTATTCGTGCATGCGCTCGATTTATTTTGTGGACTAAAAAATACGATCCCGTACAAACACAAATCACCGATACACTACATTGGCTGATGCCAAAATATTTGTATCAACATGCTACTCTTTGTTTTGGGCATGACATACTTTTTAATAATTGTCCTGGGTATTTTTGTAATTACATTACTTTTTTTGATACTAGATGTGATGTATCCAGGAATAAATATTATGTTAAGCCTATTTCAGCTCCCCCAAAAAACAAATATGGCAATAGGATTTTACTAAACTCCTTTTCAGATTTTTGGAACCAATTGCCATCAGAAATTCGAGCACTTGATGACAGAAACTTGTTCAAGAATTATTCGAAAAATCATCTTTTGTCAAAACAAGGAATTAGATAAATAATTTGTAGTGATACTAACTTATTATTATTGACTTTAAAATATTTTGAAACTTGTACATTCATTCTTTTTATACTATAATTATGACGGTACAGTAATCTAATTTTTCTATCTAATATTTTTTTACATTTTACATTTTAATTTAATGCAATATTATATGGATCTATTTGTGTGTCGGTTTAAAAACCTCTCTTTGAGGAACTTGACGTGAATAAAATAATAATAATAATAATAATGAAAAGTTAAGAATGGGCACTTGGAGTTATTTTACAATTTGATCTTGTTTTTATAGATCTAGCTGCTTATCATTTGTGAAGTCAGTTATGAAACTATGGGCGCCATGATCAATGCGATAAAAAGGAACATTAGGAAAAAAATGATACTTTTTTCCTAAAAGTCTATATCGTCATGAAATGAGCTACTCAATTTAACTGAGGTGGCATTCAAAAAATATCGGGTTGGTAGTGAATAGCAACGAAGTCAACGAGTATATAGACTTTTGCTTATCACCACTCAAAGGTCATAAGGTAATGTCAGAATGCAATGAATGCAGACATGTATTATTCTGAAATTTCACTCCATTTCATATTGTTTTCCTGTCTGTAACTTTTTTAATATTCTTTGGTTAGTGAAATGGTGAAACAAGTGTAAAACTAGAAAAGCTTGTCATGATTGGCTTTTTAGTATCAAGTGGAGTGGAGACAGACACAGCAACGGCAAGGATAGAGTTTTTGTGGGCACAAAACAGTGGCGTATGTATACAAGTATACAACGCGGGTATGTCTGGAAATGGCAGATCAATAGTGTCAGACAGTCGTTGAAATGGAAACAAACTGTGGGAACTTGTTCAACTTGTGATACAAAAAAAAAGTTTCCGTTAGTATAGCTCTTTGATAGCATGTTATATAATTAGTTTAGGTTAGAGTTAACGAGTTTGCAATTGATTGATTTCATATACATGCATGCATAATAGGGGATGGTGGCGTGATATATGAAATATGGTTAGGCTGAGGAGACTAAACATTCTCAGAAAATGAACTGCATCGAAACTTCAAAATATCGAAATAAAAGAACGGGTCTAATAACAGTCTATGGGTTATGCAAATGTAAAGTGTCAATAGTGTCATGCATGAAATGTAAGAGAAATGTTTATGGATATTGCTTCCTTTGTTAGCAGGAATTTTTGGATGACAAATCAGTAATGCCTTTTTGATTTACTGGATATTTTATCTAGAATATTTTATCGGTTTGTGTGTACCTAAGCAAAAAGTTGCAAGAAGACCACTGCTGATTTTGAGGAATTTTTTTTGCACATTCAGTTTTTGCGTTCAACGTGCAGGAGATTTTAACTGATTCAGATTATAAATAGTTAGTGAGGTAACATTTAAAACTAGGCTAACAAAACATTTTTGCAGTTATGTATAGCTTCTCTTTTTTCCTTGAGCATTTTTAATATATGTGAATGACCTCATGCATACAGACTAACCAAGCAAACTAAATGTTTTGAAGTTTTGTGTCACAGTCAGCATATTTTTTTGTCAAATGAATTGAAGGAGTGCCACTTTTCAATGCATGCAAGCATTCCTACATGCGAGACAGGGATGTTGAGAAATATGAAAAATACAAACAATCCATTTATTTTGTCTTTTCATCCATAATTCATCTGGATGGAAACTCGCACGTTTTAATCGGTCGCTTTATGCTTACTTAGTATCTCAGAGCTAGTAAATCAAATATGCCAGACAGATTGAAAACTTTTTTTTAGTCGCATGGAATATCAAATATCGAATTTCAATGAATCTAATGCCCCCCGTGAGTGTGAGTGCACCGAATGGATAGAAACGCACTGCTCAACCAGTGTTTAGTTGATAAAACATGCATAGCGCGCTAGAAATAAATAAGACATGTGCCTATTTTGCATGCGATACGAACGATGAAATGAAACGAGACGGCTACTCTAGACGGACTACTAAACATGAAAATAATTCTATCTTTTGCATATTTATGTGTAGTCACATATCCCATTTGAATTCCGATAAGACAATCCATTTTTTGTTGCAACCTTTTGTTAATGTAAAAAAAAATTGATCTGTGTATTGATTTTGTCTTATTGTATCCATACGGAATATTTTTTTTTGTTCCCAATACCTATAACATGCATTTTAACCAAAAACCACAAATGTGTATGCCATATTATTGTGTCTATTTTTCATGTAAGAAATCGATTTACATGACTGGAAAATCCAAGCAATTCAGCTCAACCAATTAAGCATTGAGTTTACTATACTAATACTACAGACTAACTTTAACGGCATATTAGATGGACTCAATTCCATAGTAGAAGCTACAGGTGAAGCCAACTCAACTTGATGGTGTAAGCAAGGCTTCTGGGAATTTTCTTTTCTATGGTAGACATAATAAAAGGTTTCAATTCTAGAGGCATGCCAAAGTCAAGTATTGTGTCGTGAATTTTCCATGAAATGAACATGCTTGTTAAGCCCTCTCACAGTATGTGCACTGTTGCATGAAAATTTGAAAAGGTGATAGGGTAACTAACTATTGGGTATCCAATTATATTCGCATTTGTAGTTAGTTACGAAAGGAAATGTAATAAACTTTTTATGCAAAAAATACTTTTCAATGCATCTCATCACTCCCGTTTATAATAATATACTACAATCACATTCATATGTCAAACTTGCTCATGCATGCATAAAAAAGTGTCTTCTTTTCCCGGAGATATTCTGTCCATCCTCAGTCAGTCTGGCGATTAAGGTCTGGGTGTATTTCATGTAACCTGCTAACTTACTATGTAAATGGACATACTATCATTATGGCATAATGCATGGGTACATGCATGCATAAAGCTGCTTGCAAAACAGATGCATGCATGTAGCGATAGAAACGTAAAAGTAGCGTAAAAGAGATGTAAAAAAAAACAGATTTAATACACTTAAATGCAGCTAACTCGTAAATATTTACTATTCACATGCTTGAACTTTTGTAGTCATATTTTTAACCACCAATATCATAAACATCAATAGGCAAAACGATATATGATTCCTTTTTAATTGGAAATTAACATTATTGATACCATTACTATGCACAATGTTTTTTAATTTACCCCTAAAACTTCGTAAAAAACTGAATTCCAGTTTTTAAGGTTAATTATTCTATTTTGTAAAATTTTACTGCCTTTGAAATTAATATCGTCGACAAGATTAACAGGCCAAAAGATTTTTTTTTTGTTAAGCTTGCAGAAAAGCCGAATTATTCCCAATTTTCAAATTTGGCTCTTTTTCACACTTGGAAATCCAAATAAGCTCTAAAGCATGTGTATCAAATTTCATCACATTCGCTTTGATATTATCAATTGTTATTAAGCATACAAATTTTAACCCTCTGAGTTTCGAGGAAATAACTAGCCGATTTTGCTCATCTTAACACACAAAACTACAAACGTCCTCTAGTATGCAAAAAAAAATCTCTCGATCCGTCGAGCCGTTTATGAGTAATCCTACGGACTACCAGACAGACGGTCGGACATGAGTGGCCTTTTCAATGTGTAGAGATTGTTGCAAATGTTACAATTGTGGACGGACAGCAGACGATAGGAATGAGTGACTAACTAACTAAATAGCTGACTACACGCAGTCTCACAATTTGTTTCTTCCTGAGAGAGAGGTGAAGTTAGGTTCACAATTTCCTTTCCCAACCTCACTGTCTGGAAAAAGTGAGAGGACGACGCCACTATGTCTGCCTGTGTATCCAAGCTACCACAAACATTTTGGGCAGAAAAAGACTTGTGCACTCCATAACACTCCATTGATTGATCCAGTAAGTCTAGTCAGACTGTCTGGGTTTCTTCTTTCAACCTACTACTTTGCTCTATGCAGACGCACGAGCCGTACTTATTATAAAGTGTGGGACTGTGCAGGATGATCATATACAGTCTGAGAGTATGAATTACATGGCACAATAATAATCATCCCAGACGAAATAAAAAAAACGTCACAAGCACACATTTTTTCCATAATCACAACAAGAACGCTGCAAACTGGGAGACGTATGGAGAAAGAAAACAGAGTTTCACAGAAACCCTTTTCACCAACACATAGGCTTTGTGAGGAACAAGTGGCATATCATTGGTAGATGTCAACGGCGAAAACTTTTTCTACTCTAGTTAGTTGCTTCAGAATGCAATGTTGTACACAGAAATTTTAGTGACAGGGTAATACAATGCCAATATCTCTCTATCTGCTCACAATTGCTTCCAAATGAGGATTCAGTTGTGTAAGTTTTGTGCATGAAAATGTGAACAAGTTCCAAATACGTTACGTCAATCAGAATTTCATTTTTTCCGAATATTTTGCATGATAAAAAAGTATTGTAGAAAAGGCAGCATTGGCATTTGACACTATTTGACACATTGTGTCATATAGTCACACAGAGTCTCATACAGGAGAGGTGCATTATTAATGGGACCATATTGTAGTAAAATTTTTGACAAGATGTAATCTTTGAATTATTCGTCTTCATCTTGACTGAGCGAGTGAGCAAAACATGGCTTAGTTTTATGCCCTTGTTGTATAGGGAAAAAAGCGCGCAGACAGACCATACAGAGAGACAGAGGCTGGACAACTTTTTTGTGCAAACCAAAGCGAACTGATTACAGTGTAAAAGACCAATTCGGAAAAACTAGGGACTAGTAGAATGTTGACAGTAGTTAGTTGGGAAAAAATAATACATAGTTTTTTACGATGACGAAGCTATTCATCACAACATAAAAATGTAGCAATCAGATACGCTTGTAAAGTTTACAGTTTGCAGACATATAATAGACAGAACGAGCTAGACAAAGTATATAGTTTTTAGGGTGAACTCTCATGGAGGTGTGTTGACTATAATGCGTAATGTTTGCATTTTGTTGTACCATATCAGTCTCTCATCTTTTTACACCCAGTAGTGTACAGCATATGCAATTTAGTTAGTTGGCTAGTTTAGTTAGTTATAGACAAGCAAAAAAGGAAATGGGGGAGCTATGATATAAGACGGCGAGCCATGTGCGAACAGAAAATCTGTCTGAAAGAATTGGGGAAAAAATTGAACACAAGTTTAACACATAGTTCAAACCCGAATACATCATTAACTATAATCTAAATCTAAATAATTTCAAGAAATAGAATATCAGTGTAGTATAGTAATAATACAAGCTAGCTCTAGCTACCTAACTGACAGACAACATTATGACTACGTGTGTAATTATTTTTGTAGTTGACATAACCAATGTAGTTGGTGCTGGTGCACACAACTGGCGCTTTAAAGTTTGCATGCCAATTCAACTCTTTGTATTCACTCATTTACTGCGCCGTAATAATTAGAATCCAGTGAGAGAGAAAAATTGGCACATTGAAAACATTGTCTGTATTCTGCAGGCATTTTATTGTCTAATAAAATTGCATTAAGGATCTCTTTATCATTTCTCACAGACATAGTTAGTTAGTTAGAATGGAGCTAGACAAAGGGAAACTTCTTTCTTTTAATTGGACTAGTTTGTCACCACTATTGTTAAAGTTTTCACTAATAATATTGTCTAGGAATTAGTGGCTCAAAAGTAGCAGGCATCTCCAGCCGATTTTTCCATCTACATATATATGCAGGAAAAGAGTTTGCGTGTGGGTGTCAGTAAACCTTTTAGAGAACAAAACACTCTCAGACTACCCCCAAACCTGTGTATAAATGAGACATAAGGAACTGCAAGCAGTCGGGTAGTAGTTGTTGCATCTCGTAACATTGTTATAGCTTTTACTGTCAAACCGTTCTATATAGAATTCATGTGACATGTTTCGTTTCGTCATGGAGAAGTTGTTATAAACAACTACCAACGCAAATCTTCTGTATAATCTTGCTCACCTACATTTCTACCAAAATACATAATAAATAATAAATGCACAATAAAAGTCAGTGACAAAAGTTTAGCTCCATAGACGAGTCCGCCAGTCTTTACGTGATTGAAAAGTGAGCACGCAGTTTCTGGTTATGGTTTCGTGTTATCACGGCATTTGACGGCTAGACAGACAAGTGCAATATTCCTAGCACGCAAGATAAAAATGTGTAGTAACATGCAGGCAGACCAAGACGAACCATAATAATAATTCAACATCCATTGCTTGCTTATTGCCTTGCAGTAGGATTTGGACTTATAGTTAGTTACTTTGGTTAGTATTAACATGTGAACTTTTTACTCAATGTTCGTCGCGGTTTCTATGCTATTAGCAGAGAGAATGAGCAGAGTGAGGAGATGACTAGGTACAGGAGGAAAAAAATATCATCTGAGCATCTCGAGACTAGACTAACTTAACAGCACTGCGAACTAGTGGCTAGACTTGGTGAGGTGGATTTAAAGGTTTTTAAAGCCTGTAGTTAGTTAGTTAGTTAGTTAGCAACAAAACATGTAGACATGGGCAAAGAGGTAAGGTACACGTAGGTCGGAAATAACTCGTGTGAAAATAGGTACGGCTCATAGCTCAAAGATTTTTCATGTTGTATTAATAGGATGGATGGTCTGCAGTGAGCTTTTTGTGGTGAGGCCAAATCATTTTGCACTTGACGAAAAGGGTTTTTCAACATTTTTAAAAACGATAGTTATATTTTGTAAAATCACAAAATTTTAGTTTGGCTTGGTTGTATTCATTGCATTTGGGGATACAAAATTCTGCAACGTTGCTTATTACAACTTTTTGAAGCGTATGGATAGGGCGTTTACCGATAGTGCTTTTTCTGTGGCTAAGATGCTGAAAAGAGAAAGTAAGTGAAAGAAAGCAAAGATTTCAAAGATCATAGGGCTTCTAAGTTGGACCTATTTTCGGGAAAAAATTCATCAAAAAATGAAATGAACCATTTTGAAAAGGGTGCGCCTACATACTAATTTCCTAATTACACCCCATTAATTTAATAAATATGAGCAATGAGCTCTTTTGCATAATGGTAGTTAGTTAGAAACAAATTAGTCTACCACTTAGGGAAGGGTGCCCTAATTTGTTAGTTGATGGATGAAAACCACGGGAAAGCCATAATTTATTTAGGACAGTGTCTGACAAACAAGGTGGGTTGTTTTACCGTCATTTTTTGAATAGAATGTCGTCATCCTTCAACGTATCGCGATATCCTGACCTCTGTCAGCCTTCTAGTTTTTATTGACTGGCTGTGAACGGAGCCAGACATGCATATTAGAGTAGGAACTTGCGCCCAGACTGATGCGCTAAATAAATGTGTCTGTCTGGCTGGCTCCATTGCACTGTATGGTCAGCTAGCATTGCATTGCCTTGAGAAACTTTTCAGCCGCCCCTTGTACACATTTGTGCTCGGGTATTGGATGAAAAAGTGAGCGGTGCTACTATCGAGACTGCTATACAAGGCTTCCAATCGTAAAGTGCATTATACTTCAGCAGTCAGCAGTGTAGCAGTATGTCTACCCCGTATCCTCTATATGCATGTGGAAGTGGATCTAGACGGTGAGAACACAATACAGAGCAGCCCGTGCCGATCCTCATTCTAAACATGCACTGCACTCGCCTTATTTCCCCAAATTAACGCTTCTACCGAAATTCCACACCGAATAAAATCTTAAAAAAGGGTCCCTGAAGCTACAATTATCATTCCCACTATTCCTGATTAACATTCTTACTATTTGCGCATAGAAGTAAAGCTACAATATGCGGGCCGACAGAATTTGGAATCTAAAATTTAACCGATGATATCTTGTCTTTTTTTTTGCGTAAGGAAATCTATCCGTGAAAAGTTGTATTCTACTTTCAATAAAAGGGCGTATGCGTTGATATTTTGAAATTTTTGCAATTTATGGTACAGATGTGAATTTTTATGTACTCTCGCTGGATAACAAAAGGATTAGACGGGGAGGCTTTAATGAAAATCCGGAGTTTCCACGCCACATTCATTCAAGTGCACTCTTTAGTGAGAGCCAGACAGATTCTGTGATTAGTCTGGGTCCTGTGTGGAACATGATACACATTCACTATTTCCCTCTCAGCCTAGGACGACGGACTGACTTAAACTAAACAATAATGATATAAACTTTTGAGTTGTATTTACTGTCGTCGTCGTCGTCATTAAAGTATTATTATTAGGTAGTAAATATTTAGTTTGTGTTGAATTTCTGTGTAGCTTTGTCAATCATCCACCGTTAAGGAAATAAAACGATTGTACGTTGATCAAATTTAGTTGAAAGAAAAAGAGAAAATACCTTTTGTGCTGTTGGTTGGATTGTGATGTGGTTTAATTTCTCCTCTGATCGTGATCAATAATAATTAGTGTACTGACACAAGTTTTAAATTAGTTGGGCCTATAGGAATAAAGAGGCTGTGGTTAGTTGGTTACTATCTGGTTTTTAGTAAGATTTTAGAACAGTTTTGTCTGTGATGAGATGATGATTGCTCTCAAAGAGTTTTGAAAATAGTAGGCTTGGAAACCATTGTGATGTTTTTTTGGACTCTCTAAGCGACATAGATAGTTGATATAGGACCAGCTAGTTGTCTAGATAAAGTTATGGCTAGATTTCATTGAGTTAAGTCACTTTGGTTTGGAATTGTGTTCAGTTAACGATCCATAGTTGTTATCCATTGTATAGAGAGTATTTTGATTCAGTTTTGTGTACCGATTGTTATCTCATTAGATTCACTTTTTATTTATATACGTCTTGTTAGATTTTACTTTTATCTTAAACATGGTGATTACTGGGGTCTTCCGTCATCATGATTTACCGATCGAGTGATTTGAATCGTTTAAAGATTTTCGATTGGTTCGCTGAAATTCTTCTGATACTCTGCAGTTAGAGCACCATTATTTTTATTGTCAAGTAATAGAGCGTTATTTATTGTGAACACATATATATAATAAATATCTATATAATTACTAATCCAGAATTCAAGCTAATTATGAAGAAGAGTCTTAAGATCATATTGTTAGTAGCTATTAATTTTGTATTCCACAACCATGGGGAGGCTGCTGTTCTTCAAAGACGGCGCTGTGAGTATTTAAATGATCCAGATGAGGAACCCAACTATTCGTATGAGGTAACTAAAAACGGTTTTCATCAAATTTTTCATTAATTTTTATTTTTAGTTTACAGCCTTAAATTTTCCCTTCACTAACTGAATTAAATTTTTTACAGGTGTCTCAAGAAAGTGGGAGCGCTACAGGCAGACAAGAAATAGTATGTGGGAAAGAATCAAAATTCTGTTTTGCGCTCTGGAAGTATTCAAATGATTCAGAGAGAAGCGTAATTTTTATGAAGCAAGGTATGCATTAACTTCTGTTATATTCATTATTACTTGGAATTTAAATGTAGTTAAGCAGCGAGCCTTCCTTTTTTACATTTGTTTACTTTCGCTCAATTTCAGGATGTTGGGAAGCATCTCCAGCTAAAGACTGTCTGCCTGCGAATCTCTGTAAAACGTCTAGACCCCGTGTGGATAAAAATGGTCTGCCAGCTATTGAACAACATCCATTCTTTTGCTGTTGTGCCGGTGATAATTGCAATGCCAATGTGACTTTGACGGAACTGGATGGAGATGAAACTTCAGAAGAGTTTGAGCATGAGAATGAAGAGGAGGTCGTCATCAATCAGGAGTCCTCCGATACGGAATCAACCGTAGTCTGGGTGACACTTGTGATTGTCATGGGGTTTGTTTTCTTTGTCTTCGTCATTCTCACTCAACTGCTCTACAGACGAAGGCTCAAACCTAATAAGGATGATAAAGAGGATGAAGCCAATTTGAAACTCATTCATCCCATCAAGATGTCCAACAGTAGTTGGGAACTTGAGAAAGTCGGGCTTTCTTTGGGTGATGAAATAAGTAAGAAAAATGTTTAATTCCAATTTTCATAATTAATTTGATATAATCCAGTGCCCATTCCGTGTCTACACTATAGTGCTAACTAACTAACTAGCTGAATTTATATGATTTGCAGGTAAAGGGAAGTTCGGAAAAGTATACGTTGGGAACTTGCAAAGTTCTGTATCTGCTGAGCTTGCTTTCAAAGTTTATGATGTGGAGGAGAGGAGTTACTTTGAGAATGAGCGAATGATTTATCAACTGTTGCGGAACCAATGTGGAGCCATTGTAAAATATCATGGATGGCTGGATATGTCTGACTCTTTAGTTCTAGCACTAACGAGAATTAAGCCTGGCTGCTTGCGTGATTTCCTATCCACAGAAACCAACTTGGATGGGCGAGCGGCTCTTAAAATCATGAAGGATGTGGCCACTGGACTCAGTTTTCTTCATGGAAACAACAATCAGAAACTTGTCATTGCCCATAGGTGAGTATTATCATCCATTCATTTAGCACGACTTGCACGAGTTTCGCCTCTCTGCACTGTGCACATATATTTATTCTCTAACTGATTAGTAATGTACACGAGTTGGGTTATATTGACTTTAAACTTTTTTCAATAGGGACATAACCTCAAAAAATATTCTAATTGACGAGCAAGGAAACAGTTACTTGTCTGATTTCGGACTCTCCTTGTGGACTTTTGGAAGCAAATACCATTGGGATGGCCGAGAAAAAGAAGCGGAATTTTGCTCGCTCACTGAGGCGGGCACTTTGCGATATATGGCTCCTGAACTTCTTGAAGGTGCTGTGAATCTGAAGGACTGTGAAAATGCACTGAAACAAGCTGATGTTTATGCTTTGGCTCTAATTCTGTGGGAAGTCTCCAATGTTTGTGTTCAATTCTCTCTTCATGCTGAACCCAAATATGTTTTACCCTATGAGACGGAAATTGGTAAGTCTTTTTTTGTGTAGATGTAGATACTTTAATGTATCTAAATTCACAGCTATAGTGTTTGTTCATCTCCGCTAACCAACAGATATTTTCTTTTTTAGGAAAAGAATTGACAATGGAAAGTCTAATTGGGTATGTTGTGAATCGACGGGAAAGACCACAGTTTCGAGAATGGCGAGACAGTGAAACGACAAGGGCACTGAGAGATACTCTAAATGAAACTTGGGACCCTGAACCAGATGCAAGACTGACTTGTTTATGCCTAGTGGAGAGAATGGCTGATCTTCAAAACTCCTTTGCTGCTCTCAACAACAGCAATAACAGTAGCAGTGCAGCTGGGGACCCTTCTAAGAATTTGTCCCCATTGGACAAGAGCCCTGTTGCGGACTCACCGTGGGCAGGCCGAAATCCGTGTTTGCAACGGAATCTCCTGTTTGACATTGACACATGTGATGAGGATGTGACTGTGTTAAGCAGGAGTGAGAAGAAGACCTTCAACAACAATAACAACAATGCAGTGGCGGCTGCAATGATCCAATCGTCTAATTCAGCGACCGATGACGATGCCACCACGATCACTACAGACCTGTCTTCTTCCACTTCATCTCACTTTTACAATAACTCTATTCCACTCATACATAATGCTATTTGAGAAAAGAAACATTATATGTCTGACTCATCAAGTAGCAGGATGATGTTGTTCTCTTTAAGCTTAATAAAACGCTTTTTTCGTATACATATAGTTGTGAAATTTGTACTCACTTTCATTTGCTTCATATATATGGCAATGAAATCATCTGAATTGGCATCTCGAATTGGCATTGGCATCTCACATACACCAAGCTAGGTAGTCCATTAAGATCAGCTTTGAACCCAAAAAAACACTGAAACTCATAGAATCTTCTTCGATTACAGTTAAGGCAGTTCATATTCTCGAAAAGAAAAATTTTCGTATTTTCGAATATAGAATTTTCAGTCAGCCTGCTGATAGAAGCATAGGATTTAGATGGATATTACTCCGAACTCCTGATTGCTTGTTAGAGGTACAGAGAAAAGAGAAAGCATCTAGCACCCCCTGAGAACTTTTTCTAGAAAGGATTTATATGGCCTCCTATGCTCAATGATTTTATACGCGGGAATTAAACATCAGCACCAGAAGTAAACAGGAAAAGTTTTACTTTTCAGTATTGTTTCCGGTTTTCGATTAATAAATAAATTCATACGATGATAAGTGTATGAAAGGTTGTCGTAGTAATTAGCACTATTCCAGATGATTTCAACCAAACTGCGCAGACTATTCCGACTGTTGTGGACAAAGGGGTCCAAGATTAATTATTTTGATTCTCAAAAACGGTGGTGTTCAATTCCAAGGAAGTAAGTCACTTAAAGTATTGCTGTTCACTATTTTGTTCTGATGTGGAATTCCTTTTCACATTTTGGTTTTGTGTCATTTGCTTGTTTTATAGAGAAGGATGGGAAAGCATAGTAGGATTAGAAATACACGCTCAAATTCAGACAAATTCGAAACTTTTTTCGTCGGCACAAGTGGCCTTTGGATCTCCAGCTAACACCGAAGTGTCTCATTTTGATGCAGCCATTCCTGGAACGCTTCCTGTAAGTTTTTTGTAATCAACGAACAATTTAAAAAACATTAAATACTAGCAACTTTCAAATAATCACAACGGAAATACAAGTAAAATTATTTGTATTGTAGGTATTGAATTCGACTTGCGTGGAGTCGGCTCTTCTTACTGCTTTATCACTATCTTGTGAGATCAATTTGGCTTCCAATTTTGATAGGAAGCATTATTTTTACGCGGATTTGCCAGTAATTTTTAATAAAAGCTCTATAAGAATGCTTGATGGACAAAAAGTACTTAAAGGTATTTTTTTCAAAGGCAGGCTACCAAATAACCCAGCAGCGAAATCCAATTGCGAGGAAAGGTCAGCTGGAATTCATCGTTTACAATCCAAGTGTTCACAAAAAACCTTACTATAAAAGGTGTAAAATTACTCAGTTGCAATTGGAGCAAGACAGTGGAAAAAGTCTTCATGACTTAAAAGATGAAAAGTTAGTTTAGATAATTAAAACCAAACCAAACTTGATATGCACATTTTATTTTCATGCTACTTATTTTTCATCGCGATTTTTTTCAATTGAATTTTCTAGAAGTTTGATAGATTTGAACAGAGCAGGAGTGCCTTTAATTGAAATTGTATTCGAACCTGATTTGAAAGATGGAGAGGAAGCGGGTGCTCTCGTGAAAGAATTAATTTTTATTTTAACTGAACTTCAAACTTGTGATTGTCGTATGGAAGGTTAGGAAAAAGCTGTACTTTTTCAAAGAGTTGGTGAAGATAATACGGATATTATTAAACTGAAATGAGGGTCTGTTTGATTTGTCATTTTCAGAGGGGTCACTTCGTGTAGATGCGAATGTATCGGTAAACAGAAAAGGACAACCGTGGGGGGTACGAACTGAAGTGAAAAATATAAGCAGCATTAGATCTCTTGTTAATGCAATAGAATATGAAGTAGCCAGACAAATTCGTTTGTTAGAAGCTGGAGACACTGTAATCAATGAAACCAGGTCTTTTGATGCGCTTAAAAAAGAGACTGCTGCAATGCGAGACAAAGAAGTTCAGCAGGTTGCTTTTAAAATAGTGTTTTGTGCTTTTCCATTTTTGTGTGTTTTTGAAAAACTATTGATAAACGAAAAATTGAATGGAAAATTCTGAATAGGACTATAGGTTTATGCCTGAACCGAATTTACCAACGTTGAAATTGAACTACGACCCAGAAGAAAAGGAAGGTACTGGGAACTTAATTAATGTTGCAAAGATTCGAAAAAAACTGAAACCTCATCCTGATGTGATGCGTCGCAATCTTGTTCGCACTTTCGAAATGCGTTTGGAAACTGCTATTATCATTGTGGTATGAATTTATGACTGAAAATGTAGCTGAAATGCAGTTGTGAAATGAAGCCTTAGTATTTATAGTTAAACTTACTATGCAGAATACACCGGGTTTTCTAGAATATTTCAACTCTGTCATGAAAAATGTCGACGTCAAAAAAGGAGCCAAAATTGCAAGTGTCTTGCAAAACGAAATGATGGGAAGCTTGAACAAAAGAGATTTGTCTTTTCATGAATGGTAATAGTGAATTTTTCTTATGTAAGCTTACCACGAATTCAACTCGAATTTTGAGTTTTTCTTTAATCAAGACGTTTATTTGTTTCAGTCCTGTACTTCCTAGTCATGTGGTTACTCTGGTCGATTTATTAGAAAAAGAAGAAATAAATAGGAATATTGTGGGAGATATTCTTGAACTTATTTTCGAAGGAAATACAAAATCTCCTAGTGAAGTAATGAGCTAGTTAAACTTATTAAAATTTGTTTCGAAATATTGATATTAATTTTCAAATACTTTAGTTTAAAAAATAACGTATATTTCATTTGTATTCCATAGATTGTTGCTGAAAAAGGCTGGAGTCAAGTTGTGGACAGTAATAAGATTAAGACCGTTTGTTTGCAAATCATTTCAGCGAATCAAAATGTAGTCTCAAAATATAGGAGTACGAAGAAAGTCAAGCATTTTAATAAATTGGTAGGTGAAGTAAAGAAACTAGCTGATGAAAAATTTGACATGAAAAAAGTGACTGACACCTTGCAAAAACTTATAGAGGAAAGTAAATAAATAATAATAAACTTCCCAGAGTGTTAACAAATTATTTGCTCACCACTCCACGCAGTATAATCATGCATCCAACCTTTCCAGGTTCTGAAAATTCATCAGTAAACATTTAAAAAATTAGAAATATGAATGATCTGTGAAATATACAGTCGAGATTTAAAATTCTGATCTTAATTTACGAGTTTGTTCTTTATGCATGCATCATATAGAAGTGTGTAGATGTCAGTACGACACGTAAACACGAAATCCTGAGAATAACTGAAATACAAGGGCCCCAACGATTCCATTGGAACGAAAATGGATAAGCAGCAGTAACAAGTAGTTTAGATTTTTTGCTCTCATTAGCTATTTATTTCCCAGGACCGGATATACAAACCCCTTAAGGGTGAAAGGCAGGGATGAACAAAGGTAGGTCATTATTAGCTTCCAAATCATTCGTCTACTTTTTTAACCCGTCTGTAGCAGAATGACTTGAGCCTTCATAGCACTTGTGATCTCGTAGACAAAGAACTAAAAAAAGACAACTAATTCTCGTCTTCCTTTCATTTTTGTTGTGACTCAAAAAACTTGTACAGTCTCATTGTATATTTAAACCAGTTGATCTGAAACTTCCTCTCTTTTATTCCATCATCCCACCCTAAACAATATGATAAATAGTTTACGTAAAGAGTGCTCATTAAACTGTTCCAAGCCAGTATGCCGTAGTAAGGCTTTGGTTAGTGTTAGTGGCCATTGTTTCCGCATTTTTTTACGGTAAGGAAAGGTAGAAACAATTTTTTTCTACACAAACTGTAGATGCACTATGGGCACATGTTGTTGCATATAAGATGCAGTTGAATCTAGAGTGTGAGCATGAGTGAAGAGACTGAAAAGGGAAACGGGTCTTCATTTTAATTCCACATATGAAAACCCTGTTTTTTTGTTCATATGAGTAGGGAGAAGTCTTTTTTTTTCTCACTCATATGTAGCAGGTGAGGCAAAGGCAAAATGTACATACGCGTACACACGTAATTGTTAACTATAACTGCAATGTGAGATGCAGTGTTGCACTCACTCAGCCAGGCATAATACTCCCTCAAAAAGTGTTGTTTACCGTAAATTCTTAAATTGGATGCA
>Ga0210040_10005139_pt1 | contig 16761 bp, 11 predicted proteins | sample CryGeyCG12114_NA_FD_185462 | JGI IMG/M metagenome (GOLD analysis project Ga0210040, IMG submission 185462) | Groundwater microbial communities from aquifer - Crystal Geyser CG19_WC_8/21/14_NA (SPAdes) (version 2) | ecosystem: Environmental > Aquatic > Deep subsurface > Groundwater | place: USA... | reverse complement strand
AGAAATTTTCTAGAATGTGATAAAGCGATTCTGTTTTATTAAATTATTCTTTTTTGCTTTATCACATTCTAGAAATTTCGGTGCGTCAAAATATTTGTGGATCATTGAATATTTTGCAGGTTTTAAATTTTGCTCGTAAGAGTGAGTCTGGCTAAAGGCCAGTGGACCCGGCTATTACATTTATGCAGAAAATGCATTAAAAATTGCATTTCTATAAAACACTGTAAAACAATTCCTTTGAAGAGCTAAAAACTGAAGAATCTGGCGCTGAATTGCTTGTGTAAAAGTTTCAACAAGCTTTATTTTTAAATTTAATTTATAAATTGACGATTACATGATAGGAGATATAGCATTTAAAAAAGGTACATACGAAAAACATTATTTATTCTGTAGCTGTTATTATTATGAGAGGTGGGCCTCCCTTATATTTTGTAAAAATATAAGGAATGGAAATGTCCTACTTTACATATTTTATCGAGAGAATAAGAAAGAGTAGGATTTACTCAAGTTTGACAGTAAAGCTTGTTCCCAAACTGAAAAGTTTACTTTTGTGTTTGGTTTACGCATGTTGAATACCCAGACCAGATACTTGAAGGTGTCATTTTTATCCAAATAGTTGGCATACATATCAATCGATAGTAGCTTACAAACCAAGATTTCAAAACCTTATGCTATGCTCATATGATTAGTCAGATGGCATTTAAAGTTTCAGATCAAGCTAGACAGAAGAATTATGATTGTGCTATAAATTTTGAAAACGCAATTGAAAAAAATTCATCTTATAAATCTCAGTTCATCGTGAATTTCATAATTTGAACATAAATTTCAAACTAACAGGGAATAAAATTCCAAAAAGCGATTCGAAATTGATTCCAGCATCAATTTGTTTAAATCTACTCGTAGAAAAAAGCACGTTTTCTATTAAACTTTCACTTCCTCCACATGCCATGTATGCATGGATAATTACGTACTACGTAACTTACGGCAGAGAATATATAGGATCACCATATTATTATGACGCCATAAATAAAAATGCAATAAATTCAGCTCATTTGAACTGTTGGAGTACGGGAGCCACGGCATGATACACACGTAGCACATGGAACAAAAGTAATGGATAGAGAAAGGAAGGGAGAAAAATTCATTCCGTATTATTATATTCCTCAGAGAATTATTGTCTTCATACTGCTGTTACATATTATTACTACTTTTAACCCTTTTATTGTTCTTCAAAGTGAATTTTCAACTTTTGGTAGCCGTAATTTCCCAGAATTATACGCCACAGTTCCCAAAAACCAAAATGAAAAAACAAACATTGATACACCCGTTTACTCTGCGGAACTGGTCGCAATGATTGAACATAAAACACTGCATAATTCATGGAGGAAAACTATTCAATATAAAACATTTATTTTCTTTGATTTGGCATAATTTGTACTGTCACGCAAAAAATGCATCTCTACCTATTTAAATCCATAAATACGGCAGTAAAAGGAACTATAGCTTACTAACTGAGAGTTGTGCAATGTCGCATAGTAACCAGAGGAAGAGGAGAACAAATGATGTGATGTGACTTTTGGTCCATAAAAGATCCCTTATTACTATTCTCAAGCTTTCTCCTTATTACTCCAGCAAATCCTAAAGACAAGACGATTCTCTCCATAAAGAGCGCACTAATGTAAATGACACTGTTACTGCATTCCTATCACGCCTCTCATCTGGGGAGCACAAGAACAAGAAGGATTCAAGATTACGTGCTAAAACCTATCTACTCTTCTCACAAGTTAACAAAATAAGAATGTCTTTTGTAGTTTCTCATTAAAATGGAAACAATTTTTTCTGTCCTGCAGACCTCAATGTTCCTTAAAAAAATCTTTCCAGAAAATCAAATCTCTTCTCATTTGCTTCAGTTTGCAAAAAATGTAGATATTTACAGGATTTCGAAACAACAATGCAATGCCTGTCTATCCGAATATTAAAAATACAGTAGTTACGTCTTATGCTACGTTCCAAGTATTTTTCACTTTACGATCCCTCGGATAATATATTTACTATTGAAGTATCACAATCGGGGATTGACTACCTTTATAATCCATTTGGAGAATCAAGGAAACATTCTCATGCATAACTATGGGAAATAGAAACATGAAAGCTATCCCTGAGGAGTTAAATACCAAAAAGAAAAAGAAACATGGAACTGGATCCAATTCAGGTAGAATTCAAGAGGGTTAGGGAAACAAACTGTCAAAGAAGGTTGAATATGAAAACACTTTCACATCTTATTATTATAGCAAGCCCAGGCATTGCTAACAATGTGTCTTCTTTACAACATGTGCAGTACTGGCAGGAGTTAGAAAGTATGTACGCGACTAGCATTTCCATTGTTATGTGCTCAAACATTTCGAAAGGAAATAAAAAAGTCAAACAAAACTTTCCAGCGGAACCCCAAATTGTAATTTTTTCAAACTTATTTTGATTCTCAAATTTCAGTAAATAAAATGAATCATTTGAATGAATTTTAAATCGCTGGTGGTACTTTAAACTTGAGGGAAAAGTATTGGTAGAATTCAAAGGGAGATTGACAAAAGTTTCCGGTACAACACATTGTCCCCTTTTGCCCAAGATACACGTACGTAACGTACAATAGTATTTGGAGAACGTAGGTCCAATTTTTCGGAGGATTTAACACAGAATGGGCCCCTTGGCACTTCTTGAACAAAGACTCATGATGATACATGCTATTATATCTCCTCATTATGTAAATTCACGTCTTCCAAAGGTTTTATCCTTTTTTCCCAGTTCTCCCGACCGCTACTAACTTATGCTAGGGACATTAGCCATTTTTCCAGGTATGACTCCTGCCTTCCCATTTGAATACAAAGACAATAATTTTTCCCAAAGAGGGGGAAAAGTACCGGAAAACTTTCCTATCGTAGCATGTGGATTTAGATTATTATATCCCTTTCTTATTCTCATACTCTAAAGACGTCCTGTGGAATAAACCTTGTGTCGACAATGAGCATGCTTTAGTCGAAATATGATACCGTACAAGAAAATCTGCTCAGATTATGTTCAGCATTTAAAGCTGCTTGAATGCATGTACCATGTTGGGTGACCACAGAAAAATTATTTCCGTTTCAATGTATTTTGACTTCGTATGAATCGCATATTAAATCTTGGAGGTAATGAATTAATAATTGCAATAAATCATAACCATATGATTTTTCGTTTGCAATATTTTTGACAATGTAAATTCATATTCATTTCATAAATAGATTGGTTGAAAATATTTAGCATTGCTCCTGCTGTTCTGCTCTCCCGTTTTTCACAAATCTTCCTTCAGATTTTAGTATTTACTCATTATAGTGTGAAGAAAAGAATTTTTAATTAAAGATTACAGCGATTCAAGTAGAAGCCAAACAATCTTTGCATTAATATCCTTAGATTTTGTTTGCATGAAAGGCTCTTTCAATGCAAATGCAAGCAACTGCAGATACAAATTAAAAATCTTTTTGTACGTTTTGTTCAAGCCTACAAATGAGAAAATTGTGCATTACCCTTTAAGCCAAATGTATAAAAAGTTATATAAACGAAAAAGGAGATTTTGCAATGCATACAGTATGGAAGAAAAATAATGCAGCCATTTTGAACACTCGGCTTCAATTCAATGATTGTACAGAACACCACAGGGAGTATCATGGGTTCAAAGTATAGGTGATACACAACTTGATCAACTCCATACGCTTTAGATTTTGGTCCACAGATCTCAGTTTTCCCACCCAGAATTCTTTAAACAGTTACAAAGTAGTTATGGAATGGCAATAGAACTTTCTCTTTTTTGAATACACAAAACACAGTGTGCATTCTAACTCTGTAAAGGAAAATAGGGGGACAACGTGTTTTTTATTCCCCAGTCAGTGCACTGCATGTGAAAGAGGAAAACGCAATTATCAAGTTAATTGAGTCAGTTAGAGCTGATTCCACAGCAAACAAAGTTGAGAATCAATGGGGAAGAAAAAACAATGACTTGATTCTGTACAGATGCATCTTTGCACGATTTTCTAGTCCATACTTTCTCCCTATTTCAATCTGCCCGTATTACTTTTAATTCGCTTTCAAGTGGCAACCATGATGATGATAATTACACTGCATGCATACATTTTATCTCCCCTCTACAGTAGTAAAAGTTTTCATACTCTAAGGGAAATAAAAAACGACAAAATGTTAAATCAACAGATTACTTAACATTATATTATAGTGATGTGCATGAATACAATTAAATTCTACAACTTTTATTGGTTATCTGCCAGTTGTAAACTCGAAATTGTCGAAACAGTCCATTATTCGTAGAAAAAATCACTCCCTGTACCAATAAAATCTGGCCGACTCACTTTAATACAATCGGTGAATACCAAATATCTGTATAAATCACGCCGATTTTTTCTCCTTTTCCTTTCTCCTTACGTTTGGTAGAGAAAAACAAATCTTGCAAAATAGCCCATCAAATAAATTCTCAAGACAATCCGTGGATTCCCATTTCATGAAGATACCATTCTGGTTCTCAGTATATGTGGATTTTCTACAGATTTTTATGCAAATAAGTGCATTCCATGCGTGAACAACGAATCTACTGCAACGCTTATGGCAATAAAATACCCAACTCGTGCATAAGAAGCTGAGTCCATAAATTTCGAAATAGCTTCTGTCTCCTGCTTCCTTTCAATTGAGGCCAAATAACAAAATTTGCTTTATTATTTTCACCAGCTGCTTTCAACATAAACATCATGATAAGTATGGAAAAATCATATATAGATTAAGCGAACAAAACATTTCATCACAAATATTCCACTCGTATTTTCTAAATCTTATAGTTTGTTGGAAAACTCCCATACAAATATTCATATTTTGGGATTCAATACAGATTTACACGGTACAAATGAAGATTCAAACCACACAATGCTGAGCACAGCTTATGTTCACAATATCACACAATGAAGAACTTGCTTGGAATACTATTGTTGTTTTCCACATAGATGACTCCATGTAAATGATTTGATAACATATATCATCATCATTTTTATCCCCTTACAGGAGAAGTAAGTATAAATCACATATTCAACATTTTCTTCATAATCATATCGCATCACATGCACGCACGACTATCAAAACGCACATGTTTGTGATGATGATAGTGACAATTGAATCTAGACATGATTTTCGCAAACTATATGTTGTGCTATTGGAATGCAAATACCTTATATACCAATACATTTTTAACTAGCCTAACCTGTTGGTAAAAATACATAGTTAGTATATGATTTTTTTAGTGTACATTAAATGGTAAAACTGGCTCCATTTTTTCAAGCATGGAATGGAAAGCACTGATAAACTTTTCAATACATCAAAATTGTTCAACAAAGAAGAAAGGAAGGGTTCTACGCTCCCACAAAAGGAAAAGTTGAGCCAGCAAATGAAACGAAATGAACATTAGTATCTGAGAATTCCATTCATTTCGGTTTGGTCCTGTTGAGCTTTTAGATTCAGTTCTAAGAGGGAGACGAAAAATATTTCCCTTTTGGTGTTCATCATGGGACCGATTTGGTTGAATAAGTCTTTTATGATTTTCAAGTTACATCCAAACCACATATTACAGTCATCATAATTCGTCCGGTTACTCGTTTTCCAGTGATTTAAACGCGCACAAAAAGCACTGCATTAATTACAATATTTATGTTACTAACAAAACAAAGCATTGAAATTCAATAACATTTCTTCAAATCAGGTTAATTCAACCAAAATTAACTGCATTATCGTTAATTTTTCTTGCTATAAACATTATAATTCAATTCAAACAAGTTTTCAAATCAATAGTGAATCATATCATCACTTTATAAAACCAGCATCACTGTTTCAAGCACCCTGATTGACTCGTCACAGTGAAAAACTGATGAAAGCAGAAGGGAATACGCTTCACTGAGCTGTTGACAAGTACAAGAACGGGTTTGGGTGGCCATCATTGAATTTAGGAGACAACACAGGAGAGAAAGCCGTACATGGATCAGTTATTTGGCTCACGGCTATGCTATAATCTTGTATTGAATATGAGTTCAGAGAGTGAGGGTGGCAGTCAGCGGTCCAACCAAACCAATTCATCTTTTTCGTGTGGTTTCCTTCCTCTGCTTAATAATGTAGCAGTCCGTAACAGTAAAAGGAATAGCCGGGAGACGTCATTTCCTTTAAAACTGCAATACTCACACCATATTCTAAAACCAGACCCCCATATTGACAGGGATATAATGCACCTTACCCATTAAAATTAACCTAAAGCTCATTAAAACCAACCTCCGGTATATTACATGCAATCTGTCCGTCTGATTGCAGTCAACTGTCTAGCAAATATCTAAAGCTGGAACCAAACTGTACGGTTTTCCGATACAGACTATATCCAAGATATACGGCTTGTATTCCAGACTTTAGAACTTAGAAGCCTGTCAATACTGTGAAACAGGGAGAACTGTAATCTTGTTGAACATTTTCACTCCTTTTCGTCTTTCTTCAATAAGAGAAAACGAGTGAAAGCAAGTAAACTCCATTTTTCTCCCCACACAATGAACCAAAAACATGATTTAATTATTACGCCATTCTATACGGTACGTCATTGTGCAGCGACCACTATCGTGATTGAAAATGACATTTCTGTATCCTGACAAGAAAAAAGTGAGCAAGGGAATTCATCAGCCGCATACAGAGCTGTCACATTCCAATTAGGAGTAGTAAAAATACGTTTAAGGAATTAGATTGAATTCAAACGTCATTCAAACACTTGTATATAGAAATTATTATTCAAAAGATGGTGTAAGCTCTGCGATCGACGTTCAATTAGCACACCAACAGCACTCTGCCACCATATCGTTTGCACAATTGTTTGACTTATGCGTCAAACATGAAAGAACAAAGATGTCCCATTGTTCATGTTAGTAATACTATTATGTTTCCAGAACTTGTCTGGTGAACAATTCCATGACTAACTATGACAGAGGAATCAGAAATCACCAAGAAAGAGAATATTCAGTTCCGTCCTATTATAAAGCATCAAACAAAGGAAATCAGTTGCAGGAGGAAACGACGCCAGCTGTGCCATTATTATTATACGATTCTGAGAATGTGTATACCGTAGTCTTGAAATTTTCAACATGGGGAATCGGCAGGGCAATGCTTGTTATTCAAAAATGGATAAGATTGGAAGTTCACAAGCTTATAGGAGCAAACACCTCGAGAAGAGAATCCAAGTTTTTGTAAAATAAAAAAAAATGACAAGTGAACATACGAAGTAGCACATTGTTTGCACATTTTATTGAAAAAAAAGTTGTGAACGCATCTTGAAAAAAATGGTCGGAACTACTAAAAGTGTATAGGAAGCGGGGCCCACTGTAGCAATAATAATAATGATAACGATGTAGTAAGAAAAAGATTCTGGAAGGAACAAAGTCGTTGATTTTTTAGGCACGTACTGGATTCCGAGAAAAGGAGATGGTGACATCTGCTCTCTTTTTTCCGTCTTCATCTGATTTCCAATTGTAATTAGCTCAAGGCTGTATAAAGTGATTGAGAAGGGAGAAAGAAACGAAGGAATATCTAAATGCACGTCAAGTGAAATAAAATTATATGGGCCGTAAAATATGTTATTGCAGAAATGTGGATGGCTACAGTTTTTGAAGCATTGTGCATTGAAATTTATAATAGATCAACCTTGTGAGATTCAATACAACTGTATGGGGATTTTGCATTCATTTTGACAATCATCGTTTTCCCAAAACCTGTGAAATAAGATGAGGAATTGATATCATGGGGTAAATAGTTACTGTACTTAATTATTTGTAGCACGGCTAGAGAAAGAAATTGAACAAAAAGTAAGGAGCAGATGATGTCTACTGTTCTCTAAAGATTTGTTCAAGAAGGTGTCTCATTTTCCACATCTGCTCCTCCTTTTGCTCACATAGGAAAGTAGAAGCGAGAAAATTAGTAGTTTCCTACATAAATACAGCGTTACTAACTAACTGTAGGGAAACGAGGAAAAGCTAATTTTCAGCGCTTAACTATGATGAGTAAAATGTTTGCATTGTATGATTCGCAAATCCCAGAAAGTCTGAAGAAAGAATTTCTTCAACTTCATAGCTTTAATTCTTGTTTCAAACCATCCGACACAATATTTTCATTGAAAAATCTGTTGAAAGCATCCAATGCACAAATTGAATTGTGAAGATCGACCTAAAAAGTAATGAAAAGAAGAAACTAATTCTATAACGTTCCTATTTGTATGTCATCCTTCTACTTTTCCAGACTACTTTGTATTCTTTGGTATACTGATGAAAATTTAACAAACTGCTGGCACAATTTCTGAAAATGAAACATACAATTCTTGGCTTCTGGTTTACTTATGCATGACCTCATATGGCTCGTAAATAATCAAAAGAGAAACATCGTAAGAAATCATGGGATCCACACAGGGATTACATTATGTCTTATGTCCTTAAATTTTGCATTCGCGGAAATATTCTAGTCATAACGTGCTCCCATATTTCAGCACTATTTTTTTGAACCAGCAGAAAATATTTTAAAATTCTGCGCATGTAGAATCTGAAAGTGAAAATATTGTAATGTCGTGCGCTCCAAATTATAGATGGTCCGTATTTCATACATTAGACAAGGCAGTAAAACGTGCCCAAATGGAAAATTAAATATTCTAATGATGATAATTTTATCACATACCAATAGTTTTAAAAAATTTAAAATTAGCAGCCTAGGTTGCTTGCAGATTTTGAAATTCATAGATGAATTTCCCCATACATTGGTTTGAAACGCGGCATATTTGATATTTGTGACACCATAGTCAAAACTCTGACCTCAGGTTTGAAATGAAAGCGAACGTATCTCATCTTGTGCTATGTTGCTATTTTTCCTGTCCGTCCCTGGATAATTTACTGCTTCTATTAAATCAAAGCATACACACAGAACATAGAGGCACCAGCTCATGCATACTTATACGATGCCTGGTGAAAATAAAAGACCCATAATCTGAACCTCATCTAATATTTAGCACAAGACTTTCTACGATAAAGGTAAGGCCAGCTAACATAAATCTGTGTATCTGATCTTTGTCGCACAACTACCAGCTAATAAACACACACCAATTAATGTGTTAAATTGTGAACGAAACTAAAATATTTTTTTATATTCACAATCTAAGACATCAAAGGTACAAAACCTGTTCAAAGATACTTGTTATATAGCTCAATACAGATTTGTGATCATTATATGAATGGGAGCATTCGTATTTTTAGTTTAGTTGATAATTCCCTCACTCGTTTATTAAAGTCAAATGTCCAATGCAAACCATTCATCAAAGAAGTACAGTCACAAATTGCACTGCAATCGTATTGCAGTAGAGTAGATTGGTAAACAAAAGGGAGCTTGATAAATTAGGACTTGGGGGAAAAGGTAAGATTTAGAATTTTTAATCAGATGGCTTTCCTTGCTGTCACTTCAGACTTGTCCGTCCCTTTGTCTTCATTGGGATCGCATAAGAGTGGAAAGGGCAAGTCAAGTTTCTCTCTTGTTTGCCATTTCCAGTCACAATGAGTCCGGCCCCAGAGTGCGGTAATCTCTAAATTAGGTCCATGATCCATTTACAAGCCATTGGTATATATTTTTACCCTAAAATAAAATCCTTAGAAGAAGCGTGACATTTCAAAACTCCCCTAAAGGCACAGCTTTCGTTTCCACGTGAAAAATAGCATAAAATAGTTTCTTCCAAAAATGTGTTCTGCTACATCACTTTTATACAAAGACTTATATTCTGAAATTCGAACTCTTATTGCTAACTTCATTATTAGTTAGTCAGTTAGTTACTGTAGTACGCATTGTATTGTGCACAATGTAATTTACTCACTCTCTCTTGATGAAGTGTTATAGGCCTACTCCTATTGTACTTGTGTGGTGGGAGCAGTGTTTTTGGAAACTTTCTTTCCCTATGCACATGGGGGGAAGATGCATAATAAAATAAGTGAGATGAGGGTGGAATAAGAAACTGTAATGCTACCAAAAAGGAGTAAGCAAGTCCTTAATTGAATTAAGTGGTTCTTCTATTTGTGTCTTAAGCTCATGCTATTAACGCACTCTGCAAAACCAAAGGAGTGTCATCATTGAGCATTGCATTCTGGGTAGAATTTTCTCAACGGATTGCAACCCTAAATTTTCACAAATGTACACTTTTATTCTTATTTAAAACTTTAAAAAGTAGGATTTACAAAAATATGACCAGTTAATACCATATACTTTACGAAATGGGTATTTTTCTATTGGAAAAACAAATCGTCATATTCTATTCTCTTATATGCATTGTACACAGTTTTGAAATGGATGATGCAGTTCTTGAACCCACTTTATACGAACCGAGAGCATTACTTGCTTAGGCTAATGGACAACCATATGTCTGTGTCACAACTTTCCTCTCCCTTCATATATTATCTTGTTACTTCTAACTGAAACTGAAAAAAATGGTGAAAACGGGTAAACAAAGTCTAGCCCTTGAACTATTATTATTGCTACATGCTTTATATGACTTTCTGTCTGTTTTTGTCTTACATTTTTTAGCTGGATAAAAAACATGTTGACAATTCAACAAAGGACAGAAAATCATTTCGTTCCTTTGTTTTGTACTTAACCTTTTACAAAAACAAATTTGGTTCAACAAATCATGAGAAAAGTATACCATTTGTTTAGTTTTAATACTAAATGGCGCAAAAAGTGTCATTTAGTGACTGAGAACTTTTTTAATAGTGAAATCTGGGACTGCTAAATCATTGAAGAACTAAATTCAAAGTAAATGCAAACACTTTAAGTTTTAGCTTTTCTACAGCTCTTGAAATCCAAAGTGCAAATAAAAAGTAATATACTACTTGCAGTTGGAGCATATTACAGAAAATGCTTTCTGCTAACTAACACAAACGAACGGTCCCTACACCCTACATGGGCTTCGTTAGCCAGTTAGCTAGTTAGTTAGTTTTCCCAATTCTTTCCTGATAGAATTCTTTTCAACAAGATTGGTGATGAAAAAAAGAATCAAAGAAAGTAAAAGGAAAAAGAATTGCTCTAACTTTCCACTCACCAGACAAAAGTATAAGATAAGAGTCCCCCTTTCAAACAAAAGATGAACAATTTGAGCCCTGTCTGCGTTTTTTGCACACTTTTGTTTTCACCGGGTTTCCTACCTAAAATTGAAAAACGTGTTTTCTCCATCAAAATTTGTAGTAATATTTATATTTACTAACTAATGTTCCCACGAAGATACATCTACATTACAACTAATCGGTACAAAATTCATAATTAAATTCAGAAAATCAATTTTACATCTCATTTTCTTGAACATAAATTCTCAAAGTACGGTATTACAATGGCCAACCTTCCATACAATACTTTTGGTTCAATTGGTTCCTTCAATCTTTTTGAACAACTATTCACGCTCATCCAACACACATGCATTCCTTATTGGGGTCCACCACTTTCGTGCACATTGGTGGAAAAGTTGCCAACATTACTGCATCCACTGACTTCCTATCAGAGTCGTCCATAATGAGCATTTTTATTATTATGATCAACATCAATGTACTTTCTTGTCTCGATCGGCATCCTAAAATGAACACTTTGTGATTCCATAAATGCATTTTCTTGGTTACATTTACTACTTGAGTGTAAGGGAGGAGTATTATCCCATCCTTGCGATACTGCTAACAGGCAATATACTTTGTTTACTTTGCCGAATCAGCAAAAAAAATCATATAATTCACCAACTGTGTGTGTACACACATTATTGGGCCAACTAATGTTGACCGTTACCCATATCGTATACAAATATCTGAATTATATGTTATTTATAAAGCTAAATCTTAGTTAGTCAGTAACAAACGTTGGAAAAACTTGTAGCTAGCTTACTAACGAACCCCAAAATAATTAAATTGATTAAACTGCCTAGTTTGTCAATTTGTATTGTGGAGCGCTCGCTCACAATGTTAGTGGAAAAATAAACTTTTGTCGATTCAGGTAAGTCAAGTGTAAGTAATTTCATTAGTGAAAGTGAGTGAGTAAGTTACGTTATTTGCACTCATTATGTGCACAGAGTGAGTGAGTAAGTGAAGCCGAGTTAGCAAGAAAACTATTTTAGCTACACAAAGTGGACCATGATTGTTTACAAATGTGTTGAGAAAAGCAATCTCAGCACGGGGTCCTCTTGTTTGCCTTCAGGAGAAAAGATAGAGTCCTGTCTTTTCTCTTTCATCATTATCAAACAGGGCGAGTAGAGAGATAGGACCTCTTCTTATTGTTGTTGTTCTCAAGTGGCCCGGAAATGAAACTCACATTTAATTGCATGATTTTGTGTCGTTTCTAGTGATTCTAAAACAATTGCACTGCTCTCAGTCAGAGGTGAAATAGAACCAATATATACGTTTAACTGATTTCGCTGATCCTGCAATTAAAAAGTTAGTGGAATCCAATATCATGCATTTTCAGCAATAAATATACTTTAAATTAACGATACAAAGTAAAGACTATTTAGTTGGGACGGGACAAACTTTGCTGAAAATAAGAAATGAATACGACCAAATTATGAAAAAATGTGGCATACGACGTTTGTTCACATCACAGAAAACCCATTAGAATCCATTTGGACTAAAAGAATGTTAAAGAAACAAAAAGGGGGAAACAATGGGAGCCCAAGGCTCACACACAACTGGACAAACAGACTTTGTTCACGAGTTTTGGATACTTTTAGTTCCTTTTGAAAAGACGATTCGTAGTATTTGCTACTTAAATGTGATGAAAGTAGGAAAACCTGTTTTCCCCTTTCTTCTTGGCTCACTTGGCTGGTTTGTCAAGTACCCGTCTTCCTTCCTTATAACTGACTGAAAATTTCTTTATCATTTTCTTCTTGAGATTTAGAAACTTTTTTCCGTAAAAAGTGAAAACAGTGAAAGTCTGAATTAAGTTCAAATATCTCAAAATGAGATGAAAGTCCAATGACTTTCAGGCATACTTCATAATAATTAGGAAGGCGAGTTTTAAAAAAACAATTGGAGCATGAGCTTAGCATTTGAAACCGTCTGAACCGAAAAAACAAAAGATTTGTTCGTAAAGTACACGTACAAATTTTTTTGGTGAAACAGTAGATCCCCAAAGCATTTTAATTGTTTCCCTGATGTCATAAGCTTTTTCAGGTTGACTGCAGTGTTTGGCTAGCTTGGAGAAGAAAATGACAAATGGGTCCATTATTATTTTACAGGAGGAAGAGGCAGTTTTCATAGCACTAAAAGCCATCAGTAAAAAGTGCTGACTTTGTATTACGGAATGAATGACAGAGTGTCGCTCCTGAAAAGTAACAGCATGTGCGAATCTACACATACTACGTACGAACAAGAAAGTCCGTTAGTTATTGTCTTGTGTCAACAGAACAAACTCGCACGCTACTCTCGTATGGGAACAAACATGATTAATTTTATGTAATTTTCGGACTTGTTCAAGATGGTACATACATAATTTACCGTAAAATGCGCATACCCCTTCACTTAGTGCGTCCCAAAGTGACACAAAGATTAGTTTCAACTTTTATATTTATATATGGAATCATAACGATTATTTTAACGTCAAACTTAAGTATTTTTCGGTTCAAATTTTTTTTCAATACAAGTATGGAAGAAAAAATCTGTTTTCTTTAAAATATTCACTTACTATATATAAAAATTTTAGATTTAGGACCAACTTTAGAGACCATGAATCCACGCATTGGGTGAACGCCATTTGATAAATATGTCACTTTCCGAACAAAGAGGAACAGGGGAGAAATAAAATATGAAATATGCTACACTATCCTCCCCATGTTTGAAGAAAAGTGGAACCCAACGCTTTTTGATTTCTAAAAGAACGTGTTTTCAAAGAATGAAAATGATGTAAGACATTAATTTATTATCCTAAAAATGAAAATTAAAGCAGACAGTGCTACTGTAATATGCAGCTACATTTCAATGACATTTATCACGAGTGTTAAACAGTGAAGACAGCGGACCATATGAAAACAGAATCAAGGCCAAAGAAAGTGAATTCCAGAAATTCGAATGACAAAAACTGAAAAACGCTAAATCCATATTTCCAACAGCCAAGAAAAAAAGACACCTGAGGGAGGAATGAAATGAGGCACTAGGAGATGCAATAATTCGTACTCGAGAGAAAGTGCAGTAGTTGGAAAAAGTAGGAACATTGAAAACTAGAAAAAAAGTTGCTACCTTATTGCATTATTCAATTTATCTCATCTCACAGCATGAATTGAAGAAATTCAATCACAGATGTGATACATTCCCCAATATTCTTATAAATGGTCCCATTTGTTTTCAAGCCAAAGCAACGGTTTCGATTTTGTTATATAAACCAACGCAATACGCTACAAAGAAATTGCAAAGCGTTAAAATGGAGACGAACTTTCCAAAAAATGTGATGACATTTGTACATTAGATCTTTAGCAGTCACATGTAGCAATTCTTTCTTGTACATACATCTAAATGCCCTTTTTTCGATGACCCGAAATTCAAAAACGCTTTGTCAGTTTCAACTTATTTCATTGTACAATAGTCTACAAAACATCACAAGCAATTCAAAGACTAAAAACACAACAAGTCAAATTCTTTGAACACCCAAAGCCATGTCGTTTCTAAAAATGCCAAAAGGAACGACTTTTTCTATTTCTCATGAAAAAGTAACGGTTTTTGTTGCATCCAAGTTCAAAAGTCAACTCCCATGGCGCATGTTGTAGATGAGCCGAGACAAGTACATTCCGTGTAGCGGATATAGAATAGAAAAAACACCTTGGATGTAAAATATTCCACAAGGGAAATGTCCCTTTTTATTACCAGTCTGTTTTTTTGAACGCACTAGACCTGAGTGAAAGGAAATGATAGAGGAAAACAACAACTTTTTTTTAAAGCGCACAGCCTAAATACAATTCACAGAACAAACAACTTTTACAAGGACAAAGCATTATATATAAATTGAATAAACTATAATTTGAAGTGGATGATCATTTTGTAAAAATTCAGGGACACATTAATTCCAGAATTTTTAGCAAACCACAACATTGTATTTCAATCAAGACAAGACAGCCCAATTATTTGCGCATCAATAGCTTATGTTATTTTTCCAATCCGGTTTTTAAACTGAATCCCTCCATTTTAGAAGTGTGATACGCAAAAATGAGTTGGAAAACAAATAAATGCTTTTCCATCCAGCGTTTTTTTCACTTTTATACTACCACCAACCAAACTGAGAGAGCGAGTGATCGAATATTTACCATACATTTAAAATTCAAAGAACCTTTTTCCATTCAGAGTGACAAGGAACACATGGGTTGATTTGAAATGCCGTTTACTCTCGAATGGAATGCATTTTTAAAAGTTTCACAAAATGCCAATGACAAAAAAAATAGAGAATCCATCAACCAATGTTCACAAATTGGTATTCTTACAAACTTTTTAATCAATGCCGAGTATTTATTAAACCCATTACTTTACCAATGATTTCAAACCTACCTAATGGAACACTTTAATCATCCATGAATTGTGCAATGGCAAGCAAAATTACATCCTGTGAAACGAGTAAAATGTAACAATAGTACGAAAAATGTGAATGCTAGTCCTTTGTACAATCCATACTACATGGGCAAAAAAAGGTTCTGAATGAGCAAAAAAGGCAGACACAATCATACATACTTCTACTTACTTTAAGAGCAAACCATGTACTTAACTAAATGAGTGCAAGTGAGTTGGAGAAAGTATACAATGAAATGATTGAATGTAGTAAAAATAGTGTAAAATCTTTCAATTCCCTATTTCCTACAGAAATAAAACATTTTTCCGAACCTTTTCTATCCGCTATGAAATGCTCTCATTCTTTCACTACGGAAATGACATAAAAAGGTATCCTGGATGGAATGAATTTGTGAATCAACTTTGCACTATTTCAGGAAACAACGTCAAATATCGCTGCTACTACTCTACTATACATAGAATCCAGTAATGAATTCTGGTATAAACTAAAACTGAAGAATTTTTTGGAACATCAATTGCAGCGAATATAATTACAAGATTGTCCAAACTCTAGTCAAATACAAGCATGATGAGTGAGCTACAGAACATCTCATGAAAAATTTCAATCTGAAGGGGTTTAGCTGGAACAAAACTAAAACTTAGGTAACTACTGATAATAAACATTTCATGGCCAATGCACCCAGCATTACGAGATGTAATAGAAAGTATGTAATGTGATTGCTGTCTTTATACTTTTCCCTTGTTCAGCATTAATTTAAACCTTTGCTTTCTTTCCTAAATTAGTTTCACAAGTTGTAAACAGTATTTTAGAATGCAATGTTCCTGATGCACCTTTTGCAAGGGAATAGTTTGCTAACTGGACCAGAAAAATGCAATATAAATATTTGAATCTGGTTTTTATTCGTAATAGCTAGAATTTGTTTTATAGTCTCTAAAAAGAGACTTACTGCTAGCTTAACGCCTTACTTTAGTCGTTTTTATTTACGAATGCTGATTACCTATTTTTGTAGTAGTATAGTAAGGCAATCAACAACTTTTCTACGTTTTGAGTATGCACAAGTGGGAGCACTTGTAATTAAAGGAGTTCCTTGAATTCTACTTTTAAAGTCTCATG
>Ga0210040_10005138_pt1 | contig 16767 bp, 14 predicted proteins | sample CryGeyCG12114_NA_FD_185462 | JGI IMG/M metagenome (GOLD analysis project Ga0210040, IMG submission 185462) | Groundwater microbial communities from aquifer - Crystal Geyser CG19_WC_8/21/14_NA (SPAdes) (version 2) | ecosystem: Environmental > Aquatic > Deep subsurface > Groundwater | place: USA... | reverse complement strand
TGGTAGCCCCCAATGCTCTTGTGGAAGTAGGAAGTCTGGGCCTCATTGAACGGGTTTTGCAGGTTGAGCACCCGGTAGCTCTTGTCCGGGTCCTGCAAGATTTGCTGGTCGGCGGGAGTAGCCACAAACTGCGACGCCACAGTGCCTTGGCGGAAGTCGCCATCGTTGAGGTAGCGCTTATCCACGCCCCACAGGTCAATCAGCAGTAGCACGCCCACTAGGCCCACCGTCATCGTTACAGACAGCTTCTGCTGCAAATAGAACCACAGCACGCTGCCCGCCAATAGAATGAAAACGATAGAGCGCAGCACATCGGTGTGCATCAACGAGGCGCGGTCCTCGCGCAACGCGTCCAGCGGGAAGCCCTGCTGCTGTAGCGTTGCATCAAAAGCCGAGGCGAAATCGGCGCCCAAGCCGGCCAGGTAGGCCAGCACGCACAGCCCTACCGTGCCGCCCACGGCATAGAGCAACTTGCGCTTGAGGTCGGCCGTTTCGGGTGTTTCGGCCGCTTTGGTCTGCAACGCTGGATGACCCGCCACAGTGGGTGCAAGTCGGCGCGCGCGCAGTATTCGGCTGAGCGCCAGAATGCCCAGTAGGGGCATAGCTAACTGGGCAATGACCAGCGCCATACTCACTGCCCGGAACTTGTTGTAACCGGGAAAGTAGTTGAACATCAAGTCGTTGAAGGTCTCGAAATTCTTACCCCAGGCCAGCAAAATCGACAAAATGGTGCCTACCAGCAGCCAGGTGCGCGTGCGGCGGTCGGCTACAAACAGGCCCAGCACGAACAGCATGCACACAATGGCGCCCACGTACACCGGGCCGCTGGTAATGGGTTGCGTACCCCAGTATAGCGGCAATTGCTGGATATACTCGCGCAGCTGCACGGGCGGCACGCCCAGGCTACTCAGGGCTTTGGCCGTAGCTGAGTTTTCGCTCAGGCTACCCGTCGAAGCGCCACCGTAATAGTTGGGAATCAGCAGGGTAATAGTTTCACCAATGCCGTAGCTGTAGCTAAAAACATAGTCGCGGTCGAGGCCCGAGCCACCGGCACCATCCTCGGCGTTAGCGGGTTGGTTCTGCTGATCAGGGCCCGCGGGCGGAGGCGTCTTTAACTCCGAGCGACCCCGAATGGAGTACTTGCCGTATTCGGCCGTGGTGTAGAGGCGCCCAAAGCTGACGCCTACTGCCAGCAGTGCCGCCACCGCGAGTAGAGCGGTGCGCACAAAGAAATCCTTCAGCCGGTTCTGCTTCACAGCAAAAAACAGCTCCACTATCCCAAACACGACCACCAGCAACAGTAGGTAGTAGGTGATTTGCAGGTGATTGGAGCGCACATTCATGGTCAGGCCGAGCGCGAACAGCGCCACACCCAGCCACTTGTTGCGCCTAAACGTGACTAATAGCCCCCCCAGCACCAGCGGCGCGTAGGCCAGCGCCAGCGATTTGGTGTTGTGGCCCGCGGCCAGAATAATGAGGTTGTAACTGGTAAAACCCATAGCTATTGCCCCTACCACCGCTACCAACGGCCGCACGCCCAGGGCCACAAATAGCACGTAGCCGCACAACAAAGCCAAGAACAGGTTGGCCAACACAGCCGGTAGGTCCAGGGTAAAAATCTTATGCAGGTACACCGATAAGTCGCCGGGAAAGCGCGTGCTGATCAGATAAGTGGGCATCCCTGAAAACATCGAGTTGGTCCACAAGGCCTCTTTTCCCGTGGCTTCGCGGTACTGCGCGGCCTCGTGGGAGCCCCCATTAAACTGCACGATATCGTGCTGTGCCAGGGTTTTCCCTTCGAACACAATGGGGGAGAAATAGGCAACGGCCAGCACCAGGAAGAACAAAATGGCCAGCACGTGCGGCAGCGCCCGACGCCACCACGGCGTCGCAACGGGAGAAACAGTTGTCATTCGAAAAGCAAAGAGGTCAACCAGGTAAGGCCTGGCAAAGCAGCCCGAAGGTAGGAGAAACTGCTGAAAAGTATGCGTTTCCTGGCAACACTGGCTCCAACACCTCACCCGCTACTGACTAAAAAAGCGCGAAGGGGCGCAGCCCGAGGACCTGAACGGCTCCTCTACGCTGCGCCCCTCCCAGGACTAGGCCCTTATGTACGTTGGCAATACGCTACTTAATTTCTTCAAAATCAACATATTCCCCGCCTTTGAACTCGGTATGCTGGCCGTTGGTGGTGGGCGGCGGCACGTAATCGACGCGAACTTTGCCAGGCTCGGTGGGCGGCGGAGTAGGTCGGGGCTGCCCAAAGGGCGCCTGCTCACCAAACGCGTCGTTGTAGCGGCGCGCGTGTTTCTGCACAAAGCTACCAATGAGCATCCGCAACAGGGCCGGCACCACGTAGCGAACCAGAAAAATGAAAATAAGAAGAGTGAGCAGGAACTTAACCATCAAGCAAAACGAGCGGCGGCAGACGCCGCGGGAGTAGGTTGGAAGTAAAAATCAGCCGTGGCCGCGCTGGTAAGCGCCTCGGGCGGACACGGTACTAACTCAGAACGCTCCGACAGCAAAAATGGTTTGTAGCCGAGGGTAGTCAGCAGGCTGACCACTGTCTGTCGGTTCTCCAGGCCATTCAACTCCGTTTGAATCAGAGGCTGAAAGCGGCGCAGAGTATCCTGCATATTTCGGAACACTTCGGACTCGAAGCCCTCCACATCGCACTTCACGAAATCCAGACGGGTGAGGTCTTTGAGCAAATCGTCGGGCACGCGCATGGGCACTTCGTAGGTACGCACGTAGTGCTCGTGGGGGTTGCTGCTGGCAATCTTGGTCATGCCGTGGTGCAGCAGGCCGTGGCGCTCGGGGGTGCCCATCTGCACGGTGGTGTGCTCACCCCCCAGTGCGTACGGGAGTAGGGTTAGGTTGTCGAATCCGCTGAGTTTCACGTTGTCCTTCCAAATGGCTTGGAATGCCGGAATGGGTTCCACGGCGAGCACGCGGCCCTGGCTCCCTACCAAGCGCGAAAGGGCCACGGAGTAGTAGCCCAGGTTGGCGCCAATATCAAGGCACACGAAGCCGGGCTTGACCAACTCACGGAGAAAAAACAGTTCCGGATACTTCTGCTTGCCCCAGCCGGCGCCCACCAGCCGCAAATATACGCGACTCACGAACCGAATGTAGCGCTCGAAGCCCAGCGCCCGAACCAGTAGCTTACGAAGTTGTTTCATGGCGGCGCAAAGATGCCGGAAACGCCCGACATGCGGGCGCCCTACCGCTTCTTCTTTCCTTTTTGCTGCTTGCTCCACCATCGCGAGGTAGCCGCCGCGGCCAGTCCGCCAATAGTGTACCACGCCACCGTCATGGCCTTGGTTTGGGGCGTGCGGTTGCTGGGTGCCTCGCCCAACCCTAGCGGACCGGGTAGCACCACACCTCCTACCCCAGCCGCCACACCTAAGAGAGCACCGCGCCACCAAGTGCCCTTGCCCCGACCTACCATACTGTAATACAGTCCGTTGCTGAGTAGGTCGCCAGCCAGCGTAAGGCCGTAGGCGGTGTCGTGGTCGGGTTGGGGGACATTGGCCAGGCCTAACAACTTGCGCAGGCCCCGCTCACCAAGCACGTCCATGCGCGGCGCATCTTCCGGGCCCAGGTGGCGCATGGTTTCGTGTACTACATTCACTACTACGGCACCAGCGAATCCACTTCCGAGCGCCTGTAGTACTGCTGAGGATTTCTTCTTTTTTGACATAGCATCGAGTAAAAAACGCGTCGATTCTTTTCGCCGCGGGGTGAAAAACCAAGGGCACCCACCTATTTGTAGACGTCCGATTGCGGAGCGTATACGCGCGTGGCCGTGGTCGGAGGCAGAAAATTTTGCCGATTAGGCTTGTGTCGTCTCCAAGCAACTGGCTATCTTTGCAGCCTTGGTAGCGCCGGATATCAAGATTTGCCTTCTTAGCTCAGTTGGTAGAGCAGCTCATTCGTAATGAGCAGGTCGCAGGTTCGAGTCCCGTAGAAGGCTCTGTTGAGCAAAAGCCCCGATAGAAAATATCTATCGGGGCTTTTGCTTTTGGGGCAGACAGTAGGCTGCCTACTCCGCTACGGGTGTGCGGTCGGCAGTACCCCACGGGCGTTTAGAAGTGCGACCTTTCTTGCCTTTTCCGTGTTTTTTGGATTTTTTACCGCTTCTGCTGTGAGCTGCTTTCTTCTTGCTTGCGCCCAGAATCAGCCAGCCCAAGCTACCAGCCAACAGCGTGCCGCCAACTACTTTTTGGGTAATGCTGAGGCCCCCTACTTCCGCGGCCGCTTTGCTGCCCCACTCCTGCAACTGCTGCGGGAGCTGGGTGACGCCCCGCAGCCACGCGCTGCCCGATTGATCGGAGTAGGCGGGGTGCAGAATGCCTTTCTTATCAGATGCCGGGTTGGCATTGATCAGGTTCTTGGCCAAAGGGTCTACGTGGCTGCTGGCGCCAGTAGAATTGGTGCCGGATTGGGCTGTTACTTCGACAATAGAGTTGTCCGCTTTGGGCTCGGTATGGTTGGGGTGTTTTTTTGACGTATCCATGGTAATTAGATGTGAATGCGGAAGCCATTGCGAATGACTGCGCAGTTGTTAGTAGAATAATAACCTATTCGTAAAGCGGGAGTAGTTAGTTGCACTGCGCCCCACTTTTGGCCTGAGCACAGCCCTACCTTGTAGCTCAGCAGCCAATCTTTTTATCTACCTGATTTTCCGCTTTCTATCAAGTAGATCCTAAAACTTTCAGCATTGCCCTACCTATTTTCAGTAGGGGCATCTACCCGCTAGCCACTGCTTGCTGAGCAAAGGCCAGGCGTCTGTTAGTAGCTCAACGGTAAATAAAAGAAGTGGCTTGTTTTAGCCTGGGCCTGATTTGGATAATTGCCTGCTGCGGAATGCTAACTTTTTCGTTTTTCACTAGTTGAGTAGGCTGTATGGAAAAACGCTTTCAAAATAAAGTATGCCTCGTAACAGGCGGCACCTCCGGTATCGGGCGGGCCACGGCTGTGCAGCTGGGCCGCGAGGGCGGTTGCGTAGCCGTACTGGGACGAGATGTTCAGGCAGGACGTGAAGTAGTAAAGGAAATTAAAACGGCCGGTGGCCAAGCCATCTTCCTACGCACCGATGTAGGCAAAGATGCTCAACTCCAAAAATCGGTGCAGAAGATTCTGGATACCTGGCACCGCGTAGATGTACTCATCAACGACGCGGCTATGATGACCTTTGACACCTTGGTGGATTTGAAACCCGCCAAGTGGGACGAGTTGATGAACGTGAACCTGCGGGCGCTGTTTCGCCTGTGTCAGCTGTGCCTACCGCACATGAAGGGCGGTAGCATCGTAGCCATCAGCTCCGTGCACGCTCGCCAGACAACCCCCAACGTCATTTCGTATGCGGCCAGCAAAGGTGCTACGGAAGCCTTTGTGCGCGGTCTGAGCCTGGAAATCCCGTATACCCACGCCCGCGTTAATGCTGTGTCGCCGGGCGCGGTGGATACGCCGATGCTCTGGAGCAACCCCAACGTAAAAAGCGGAGCGGAAAAGATTATCGGCCAAGTAGGCACTCCCGCCGAGCTAGCTGCCGCCATCTGCTTTCTGGCCTCCGATGCCGCCAATTTCATCAATGGCACCACCCTCGTTGTGGATGGTGGCCGCCTGGCGCAGTTGTAAATGCGCCAATAAATAGATTAGATGACCAAAAAACCGGGTCATCCTGAGCATGCTCAGGATGACCCGGTTTTTTGTTACCCCTTTGCCCCAGCTCCCTGGTGCGATGCCGCCGGGTCGGGCACGGGTAGCCCGTTGGCATAGAGATGCGCGTCCTGGTCGCCGAGTAGGCGGGCTTCGGCTTCGTACTTATTAGCATAGTACCCAACCTTGGCCGACTCTACTAGGTAGCGCCACAAAAATCCGACTGTACCCAACTCCTGGTACTGCCGAATGTGGCACATCTCGTGGGCTACCCAGCGTGGGTCGTGCAGGAACTCGGCTTTGGTAGCACCGCTCAGGTGAATCCTACCCCCGAGCACCATCGCTACACTGCGCGACTTCAGCACCACCCGGGCGATGCGCGCAAAGGGAGAATTTTCGATAATAGGTGCTACTTGCATGTATAAAATTTCGGCCAATTGGTACGGAGACTATCCCCGTATGGTTTTGTATTTTTTATAATTTTATAGATGAAATGCTGTATATATCAAATATAATTCGGTTATTTAATCTATTTTATTAGGATAGCTCCCATTTTATAGGCTAGCTTTAACGATCTGGCAATTGGTATTTTCCCAGTTATAACCCAGTACACGCCGCTGATTATTCTTTCTTTTTTCGCTGCTTCACTACCTAGTTTATCGAAGAATAAGAAGTACACTTTGGTGCGTTGCCTACCTGGGTAGCCACTGTTTTTTTGCCCTATACGACGGACAATGACCAACAGCTTTCTGTATTGCCTCGCCGCTACTTCCATGGCGCTTTCCTTCTTCTACGACAGAACGCCTGCTGCTGATGCCCCTACTGCCTCGGCAACGCACACCGCGTTGTTAGCCGAACTGGCCGCAACCGAGCACTCTGGCGACGGTACTACTGCTACTCTCAAAGATTCTGTGGCATATGCCCAGTATGAAAAGAAGCTCGGCGTCGCGCTCGACCATACTGAAGATAAAGACCTGCTGCAAACCGTACTCGACTGGATGGGCACGCCCTACCACTACGGCAGCAACAGCAAGCGCGGCACGGATTGTTCAGGCTTTGTGACCCGCGTGTACCAGGAGGTATATGGTATCACGCTCAAGCGCAGCTCGCGCTCCATGTTTCAGTCGGTGAAGCATGTGGACAAAGACGATATGCAAACCGGCGACTTGGTGTTCTTTCGCCGCGGCCCAGGCCAGCCCATCTACCACGTAGGCATTTATCTGAACGACGGCAAGTTTGCGCATTCTGCTACCAATGGCGGCGTAATGGTTAGCTCGCTGAAGCAAACCTACTACCACCGCAACTTCTACGCCGCCGGCCGCGTCGATGTGGAGTAGGAAGCGCTCTTAGCTCAAGTATAGTTGAAGCCCTACTCCCGCGAGTAGGGCTTTTTTTGTGCCGATAGCCGACGCATAACCCTAGTTGCCTCGTAGTAGTATTAAGACCCAACCGGTTGCCGGTTATAAACGGGTTATCATCTCCACCATCTCTCTCCCTACTCATGGCTAATTCAACTCCCAAAGGCGAGCATATCGCCTCCTCCGTCATCTTTAAGCGCTTCTTGGCCAGCGCCGAAGAATACATCAAGCAACCACTGCGCATTAAGAAGCTGCTCAGCGACGCCTACGAGAAGGCCAGCAAGAGAAATGACCTGGGCACCGTTGCCCAAGAGGCCTGGAGCACCGTGCAGCAGCTGATTCGCATGGTGCGCGCGTCGGCGTCGGGTGAATATACGGGTTTGCCTACTTCCACGGCAGTAGCAGCAGTGGCCGTGCTCATCTACTTCCTGAGCCCAATTGACGTAATCCCGGACTTTATACCAGTCATTGGCCTACTCGATGATATGGCGCTGGTGGCCTGGTTCTCGAGTACGCTAAAGGATCAGCTTGATAAATACGCCGAGTGGGAAACCACGCGCCCGGTAGTAGTAGACGAGGCTTCTGAAAAGTCAGTGCAATCTACCTACTCACAAAAGGCCACACCAGAAACCCCGGAACAAGCCAAGACCGCCGCGGCTACTACCACCGGCCAGCCCACCAGCGAGTCGGCGAAGAAGGGTAGTACAGAGGACTTACCACACCCTACCTCCCACCACAACAGCGTGCCCGCCAGCACCACCGACAGCACCCGCGAACCCAACCTGGGCAACCCCGCCACGGGCGGCAACGTGCGGTAAGAGAAGTTAGAAGTTGTACGCCGGTTCAGACTTTTAGCTGTCGGTTTTTCACACAAAAGGCCCGAAACGTATGTTTCGGGCCTTTTGTGTGTAGGACTACCCGCTTCTAGAGCTTCTTCATTACGCGGCGGGCGTGTGCTTGGCCACGTACGTTACGAAGTCGCCGACGGTAGCCAGGGGCACCTCGTCAGGAATGGTGATGTGGAAGCTGCGCTCCAGCTCCAGGATAATATCGACCACATCCACCGTATCAAAGCCCAGCTCCCGGCTCAAGCTACTCCCGGTACGCAGGCGCGTAGGCTTAATGGCCTTGCGCTTGCTGATGATGCGCAGCACCTGCTGCTCAATAGATTTAAAAGCGGGGCTCATGTTGGAAAAACGAGGGATTTAAAAAAGGGTAAAAGAGGGTGGTACTTATACTCTCAGCATAGAACGCTACTAGTAGGCTTACGGTATGCCCACTAGTAGCATTGCATTGCTGAGCACCTATGCTTCGGCCAACACTGGAGGCCGGGCAGCCCGTACCTCCTCCGCGTCGGCCGGAGCCTCACGCGGAGCATTGGGGTCGACACCCGTAAACTTGGCACGCAGCTGCTCGTTGAGCAGGTACATAACGGGGACTACCAACAAGGTGATAATGGTTGCAAACACCAACCCGAAAATAATCGTCCAGGCCAGTGGCCCCCAGAACACAACCGATTCGCCCCCGATGAAGAAGTGGGGGTGCCCAGAGTTGAACAGTTCGTAGAAGTCGATATTCAGGCCAATGGCCAACGGAATCAGACCCAGCGTGGCGGCCGTAGCCGTGAGCACTACCGGGTTCAGGCGGGTGCGGCCAGCCAGCACAATGGCCTCGCGCAGCGGCATGCCCTGCGAGCGGAGCATATCAGTGAATTCGACCAGCAGGATACCGTTTTTCACCACGATACCCGCCAGGGCGATAATGCCTACCCCCGTCATCACGATGCTGATGTTCATGCCCGAAACGGCTAGGCCCAACATCACCCCAATTACTGAGAAAATAATTTCGGTGAGGATGATCAGCGGCTTGCTCACCGAGTTGAACTGTGTCACGAGCACTAGGAAGATCAGGCCGATGGCGCCAATGGCGGCCACGCCCAGGAAGCTCGACGTTTCCTGCTGGTCTTCCTGCGCCCCACCCATCTTAATGGTGTAGCCAGGCGGCGTGGGGAATGATTTCAGGGCTTGCTCGATGTTGCTCACCACGTCGGGGCCGGTGAAGCCGCCCAGCACGTTGGAGGAAATTGTGATAACGCGCTTGGTGTCCTTGCGCTTGATACCGCCGTAGGTAGTACCGTATTTCACGTCGGCTACCGATGAGATGGGCACTTGGCGCACCTGGCCAGTAGCATCGCGAAAGGTCAGCGGCGAGTTTAGGATGGCATCCACGTCGTCGCGGTAGGGCTTGGCGTAGCGCACCTGAATGGGGTACTCATCATCAGGAGTCTTGAATTTGCTGGCCTCGAAGCCGTAGATGGCCGTGCGCACCTCCGACCCGATCTGGGCCGTGCTGATGCCCTCGCGGTTGGCGCGGGTCCGGTTGATGTCGACGGAAATTTCGGGGTTGCGGTCTTCCAGGTTGGAGCGCAGCTGCTCGATGCCACCAATCTTCAGCGAATCGACGTAGCGCGTCACCTTCTTCGACAGCTTGGCCAGGGTAGGGTAATCGTCGCCGGCTACCTCGATGGCAATGGGCTTGCCCACGGGCGGACCGCTGGCTTCCTTGTCCACCGAAACTTCGGCGCCCGGAATTCCTTTCACTACCTCCCGGATTTTGTCCATGTAGGTGCTGGTCGCGGGGCCGGTCCGGTCGCTGGTTTCCTTGAACGCCACGCCAATCTTGCCCAGATTCGACTGTGACACCCCGGTGGCCGTGGCCTCGCCGGGGTCGCCGGCGCCGATGGCCACGTTGGAAATCACCGATTCCACATCGTGGTTGTTCCTGCCAATCACGCCGTAGATGCGCTTCTCTAGCTCCCGCGTCACCGAGTCCGTTACCTCTACCCGCGTGCCTACCGGCATCTTGAGGTAGGTATAAATGAATTTCGGGTCGCCGCTCGGGAAAAAGTCGACTTTGGGCGAACGGGCGCCTACTGCCATAATCGACAGAACGAACAGCACCACCATGCTCACCATAATCGACTTGGGCCAGCGTAGGGCCCAGGCCACCAGCCGCTGGTAGCCGTTCTGGAAACGGGGCAGCACCTTGGTCTGGAAGCCCGCAATTAGCTTTACCAACACGTAGTTGTTCAAGAAGATGAAGGCCAGAACAGTCAACATCAGATTGCCCATAAACGTGGAGCCAATGAGGTAGCCAATGATGGCGAGTACCGCTATGGCACCAATGGCCAGCTTGGCCATCCCCGACAACTCACGCCAAGCCACTACTTTGCCGCCGTGGTTTTCCTCGCGCTCCATGAACGACACGGCAAATACCGGGTTCATGATGAAGGCCACGATGAGCGACGACATCAGCGTGAGAATCAGCGTGACGGGCAGGTAGAACATGAACGAGCCCACGATACCCGGCCAGAACATCAGCGGCACAAAGGGCGCCACCGTAGTCAGCGTACCGGCCAGCACCGGAATGAATACTTCGCCGGCGGCGTACTTGGCGGCCTGGGCGGTAGTCAGCTCGGGGTGCTCGTGCAGAAGACGGTGGGTGTTTTCAATGACCACAATGGCATCGTCGACCACAATACCCAGCGCCAGTAGGAAGGCGAAGAGCACAATCATGTTCAGCGAGAAGTCGAAGGTGGGCAGCATCACAAACGCCAGGAACATCGACAGCGGCACCGACAAGCCCACGAACAGCGCGTTGGTAGTGCCCATGAAGAACATCAGAATCAGCGTTACCAGTAGGAAGCCGATGATGATAGTGTTGATCAGGTCGTTGAGTGTGACGCGGGTATCGTTGGACGTGTCGCCGGTCACGGTGATGGTCAGCTCCTTGGGTAGGGTCTGCTCGGCATCAGCAATAATCTGCTTGATTTTGTCCGAAGCCTCAATCAGGTTTTCACCCTGGCGCTTCACCACGTTCAGCGTCACGGCCGGCTTACCGTCGAGGCGGGCGTACGATTCGCGGTCCTTGAAGGCATCCTCCACGGTCGCAATGTCGCCGAGGCGCACGGCCGAGCCGTTCAGGTTCTTGATCTGAATGTCGGCAATGTCGGCGGCGCGGGCGTATTGGCCGGCCACGCGCACGGCCCGCTTCTGGTTGCCCACATCAATCGAGCCACCCGAAATCGTGATGTTCTCGCGGGCAATGGCGTTTTCAATGTCTGTGAAGCTCAAACGCGAGGCGCGTAGCTTATATAGGTCTACGTCCACGTTCACTTGCTGCTCCAGGGCGCCTACTATGTCAACGCGGGTAATTTCGGGTAGAGCCTCAATCTTATCCTGGAAGTCGTCGGCGTACGCTTTCAACTGACTCAGCGGCAGGTTGCCGGCCAAGTTGATATACATGATGGGCTGCTCGGAGATGTTCACCTCCTGCACGGTGGGCGGCGTCGGCAGGTCGTTGGGCAGCTCGGAGCTGGCCTTGTCCACCGCATCCTTGATGAGCTGCTTGGCATACTGCACATCCACGCCAGAGTTGAACTCCACGTCCACGATGGCATAGTCCTGATTGGAGGTAGAGTTGATCTTCTTCACCCCGTTCACCGACTTAATTTCTTTTTCGAGCTGGCGCGTCACCAGGTTCTCGATGTCGGTAGGGGAAGTGCCGGGGTAAATTGTGGCCACGATGATCCGCGGAATCACGATGTCCGGAAACTTCTCCTTGCCCAGCTTAATATACGCAAACACCCCCGCGATACACAGGATCAGGGTGATGATGTAGATGCTCGTTTTGTTGTTGATCGACCAACTGGTTGGCCCAAATTCTTTTTCGATGTCCTGCATAGTTGTAGGAGGTAGGGGCGGCTTGCCGCCCGTCGTTGTTTACTTCGCTTCTTTATCATGCCGTCTATCGTTCAACGACGGGCGGCTGCAAACTGCCCCTACAGTGAAACGACCTGGCCTGCGTTCAGATTCTGATAGCCCGCCGATACCACCTGATCGTCCGTTTTCAGGCCGTTGGTGACTTCCACTTTGCCGTTGTAGGTAGCGCCGGTTTTGATGACGCGCTTGGCAGCTATCTTCTGCTGGCCTTTCTGTTCCACCACGTACACGTAGCTGTTCTGCTCGTCGCGCTGCACCAAGTCTACGGGTAGTACGGTAGCGTTCTGGCGGTCGTAGTTTTGAATGCGCACCGTGGCCACCATGTTGGGACGCAGCTGCTTGGCTTCAGCCCCGTTCAGGCGTAGCTCCACGGTGAAGGTGCGGCTGGTCGGGTTGATGATGCGGCTCACCGTGCGCACGGTGGAAGTCAGATCTTCGGCACCCAGGTCCGGGATGCTCACCAGGGCTTTGTCGCCGGGCTTGATGCTGTTGGCGTAGGCTTCCGAAACGTCGGCCACAATCTTGCCGCTAGAGCCGCTGAGTAGGCGCACCACCGGCGAGCCCGGTCCCGACGACTCCCCTACCTTGGCGGGCACATCATCAACGGTACCCGCGAATGGCGCGCGCACGTTGTATTGGTCGCGCTGGCGCTGCTGGGTGGTCAGGTTATTTTTCAGCGCCTCGTAGTTGCTCTTGGCTTGCAAGTACTGTACTTCGGTTCCAATCTGCTGGTCCCAAAGCCGTTTTTGCTTCTCGTAGATTACCCGGGCCAGGTCCAGACGGGTGCGTAGCTCGGCCATACCGGCTTCCAGCACGGCCGCGTCCAATACAGCCAGCACCTGGCCTTTGCTCACCTTGTCGCCGCGCTGCACGCGGATGCTGGTGATGGTGCCCGGCGCCCGCGGCGACACGTTGGCATTCTCATCGAAGTCGGCCCTACCCTGCACTTCCAGGTAGCTGGCAAAGGTTTCGGGCTTCACGTCGATAACCGACACCGGCACGACCTGCGCAACGTTGTCGTCCTTGGCGCCGGTTTTGGCTTCTAGGGTCGCAATCTGGGCCTGCGTGGCGGCCTGCTCTTTTTTCAACGCTGCCAGCTTGGCGGCGGGGTCTTTCTCGCCACAGGCGGTCAGTAGTAAGCTGAGAGCCAATAGCGAATAGCTGGTAGCTTTCAAGGAAGAGGAAATGCTCATATAAAACGTAAAAAAGAGACGTTGAGAAAAAGCGGACAGCTACTTATTTCGTGTACAGCGTGCCGCTGGCCTTGTCGTAGTCGACCTTGGCTACCAGGGCGTCGTAGAGCGACGAGTAGTAGTTGGTTTGGGCTTGGCGCAGGTCGGTTTCTGCCGTAATCAGTTCCACGTTGGAGCCTACCCCTTCCTGAAACTTGATTTTGGCCACGCGGGCTACTTCAGTAGCCAGCTCTAGGTTGGCTTTCTGGTTGGCCAGCACATCGAGGTCGTTTTGCAGCGTGGTCTGGCTCTGGGTGCGCTGCAGGTCGATGCTCTGTTGCAGGGTAGTAAATCCCGTATTTACCTGCTCCAGCGTCAGGCGCGCCGACTGCACCAGGTACTTCTTCCGGAAACCATCGAACACCGGAATCTGCAATTGCAGGCCCACGTTGCCAAAGCCGAACCAGTTTTGGTTGGCAAAGCCCGTAGCAGCATCCTGGGAGCCCGGTCCCCGGAATTTCATCAACGTTCCCAACTGATTCGAGGAGCCGATGAAGCCGTAGGCCCCAATCAGGTTGAGCGTGGGTAGGTAGCTGGCCAGCTGGTTGCGCACATCCAGGGCCGCCAGGTCGCGCTGGGTTTCCAGCACCGAGTACTCGATGCGGTTCTGGTAACTGAAGTTGCTTTGCTGCGCTACGAGGCTTTGCTTCAGGCGCTCGGCGTCGAGCACGGCCGTATCCAACGCGTCGGTAAGCTCCACGGGCTGCCGTTGGTCGAGGCCCATTTGAAACTTGAGTAGGGCCACGCTGAGCTCAATCAGGCGCTGGGCGTTTTGTTGCTCAATCACCAAGTTGTTGAGCTGCACTTGCAGGCGCTGCACGTCCAGCTTTTCCACGAAGCCCGCCTCAAACGTCTTCTGCGTCTGATAGAGTAGGGTATCGAGGCGCTCCACGTTGCGCGAGAGTAGCCCGAGGCGCTGGCGAGCCACCAACGTGCTGTAGTAGGCTTTCGACACCTGCTCCACCACGTCGATTTCGCTTTGCGTAGTTTGCTTAACGGAAAGCTGCTGATACACCTTCGCCGCCTTCAAGCCTAGTAGGTAGGAGCCATTAAACAGCTGCTGCGAGGCCGATGCTGAGGCGTTGCCCTGGTACTGCAAGCCAAAGGCCAACGGCTGCGGCGGCGTGGCCACGGCTTCTTTATAAGCAGGCTGCAAGGTTACAGGCTGGCCAGCCTGGGCGTTGGCAATATCGGTATTAGTCAGCGTGGCACCTTGCAGCTGCGGGCCAGCAAATGCGCCAAAATCGACCAGGGAACGTTGTAGCTTAAAATTGTCGGTGAGCGTGGAGGCAATGTTCAATTGGGGTAGGCCCTGCGACTTTATCTGCCCGATGCGAGACTCGGCCAGCTGCTGATCAATGCGGGTCGATTGCAGCGTCGACTTGTTCTTAAGGGCGTACTCAACGGCCTGGGGTAGGGAAAGCGCCAGGGGTGTGTTGGTAGCTATTGGCTGGCCGGTGGCGGGCGTCTGCGCCAGGAGCTTATGCAGACTCAGGTAGCTGAGTACCGCAACCAGTAGCAAGAGGCGAAGGGAGTTCTTCATAACGAACGGATAAAAAATCAAAAGCTTATTCTACTTCCGTCACCTGACGGTATTGGTTGATGAGTCGATGGCCTTTTAGCGAGGCAATGCCGAGCAGGAAGTGCTCCAGGCAGACCGTGTGCAGATGAACTAGCTCAAATTGTCGGTGCGGAAATACCTGGTTATCAAAGCATACTTCTATTTCGGCTATGCGCAGCCGACACAGCACTTCCACGTCGAGGTCGGCACGAAACACGCCCTCGGCGATGCCCCGGCGCAAGTGGTCGGCTACTTTTTGTAGGATGAAGGTATTCTTGTGCTCCGTGAACAGGCTCCAGGCCTGCGGGTGGTATTTCTGTAAGTCGTAAAAAATACTCGGGTGCAGGTTGGTCAGCATCTGCCGGTGCCACTGCATAAAGTTGAACATCTCCTCCAGCACGTTATCGGCCGGGGGCATTTGCTGGCTACAGCTTTCCTCTTGGGCGATATGTTGCTGAATAGACGTCAATACAATCTGGTCTTTGTTCTCAAACCACTTGTACAAGGTCTTCTTCGACATGGCCAAGTGGGAGGCAATGTCATCCATCGACACGCTACGAATGCCGTTGCGCATAAACAGCTCGGCGGCTGCCTGAATAATCCGATCCTTTGTTTCCGTACTCACGCCACAAAGATACGACGGAAACTTTTATCGAATTCAAAGTTTCCAACTATTTTTTTGGGATTCATATCGGGCCAAATCGTGTCTTGCCACCGCAGACGTGCAACCCGTTACAATATTTTAGCGCCGCTATATTTTTTATCAGGGTCAGCTTCTTCCTCATAATCTGTCGGAGGTTGTACCTTGGGGCTTCTTTTTTCACGCTGCTTCCCCTATGAAAATCCGTACTGGCTTCGGCTACGACGTCCACCAGCTCCGCGAGGGCCTACCCTTCTGGCTCGGCGGCATCCAGGTTCCCCACTCCCACGGCGCCCTGGGCCACTCCGATGCCGATGTGCTCATCCACGTTATTTGCGACGCGTTGCTGGGCGCAGCCAACCTGCGCGACATCGGCTTCCACTTTCCCGATACCGACCCGCAATACAAAGGCATCGACAGCAAGCGCCTACTGGCCGAAGTGGCGCGCCTACTCCACGACCGCGGCTACCAGATCAGCAACATCGACTCTACCATCTGCCTGGAGGCGCCCAAGGTAAATCCGCACATTCCGGAAATGCAGCGCGTATTGGCCGAGGTGATGGGCCTGGAAGTTGACGATATCAGCATCAAAGCGACGACCACCGAGAAGCTGGGCTTCGTGGGGCGCCGTGAAGGAGTAGCAGCGTACGCCTCGGTGCTGATTACGCGCCCGTAGCACGAAGCGGAACGGATTTCCGCGCTACAGCCTTTTTCTCCTACTGGTGTCTTTCACCGGTTTCTTTTTTACCCCGTTTGATTCCCTACTTAGTTCGATGAAAAAAATTTCCCTGTGTACCTTGCTGCTGATGGCCTGTTGCACAAGCGCAACGTTTGCCCAGCAAGCCGAAAAAATTAAGGTAAAGCACAAGCGCGGCCGGAAAACGGAGGCGGCGGCCATGCCAACTACTCCACCCCAGCAATCCTCTCCGCAGGTGGTGCTGCCCGCCGCCAACGACCTCGCCGCGACCTACGCCCAATCCATTACCCAGGAAGATCTGCGCAAGCACCTCTCCATCATCGCCTCTGATGCCTACGAAGGCCGCGAAACCGGCGAGAAAGGCCAGAAAATGGCCGCCGACTACATTGCCAATCGCTTCAAGGAACTGGGCCTGGCTGGCCCGGTACAGGGTTCTGATAATCCCTACCTCCAGCACTTCACGATGGAGCGCAGCACCTGGGCCGATGGCGGTACGCTGAAAGTGGCCGGCCAAACCTACGCCTGGCTCACCGATTTCTACGGCTTCGGCGCCTCGCCCTTCCAGCAGGAAACCACGGTGCAGCCCGTGTTCGTGGGTTACGGCATCGAGCAGGAAGGCTATTCTGATTACACTGGCCTCGACGTGAAAGGCAAGGACCTGCTCGTGCTGATGGGCGAGCCGGCCAATACTCAAAACCAGCCCCTACTCGGCAAAGACGGCAACCCCAGCAAGTGGGGCACCGACTACCGGGCCAAGGCCGCGCTGGCGACCCAGAAAGGGGCGCGCAGCGTGTTTTTCGTTGATTTCAACCCTAACAGCAACTTTGCCAAGCT
>Ga0210040_10005136_pt1 | contig 16772 bp, 12 predicted proteins | sample CryGeyCG12114_NA_FD_185462 | JGI IMG/M metagenome (GOLD analysis project Ga0210040, IMG submission 185462) | Groundwater microbial communities from aquifer - Crystal Geyser CG19_WC_8/21/14_NA (SPAdes) (version 2) | ecosystem: Environmental > Aquatic > Deep subsurface > Groundwater | place: USA... | reverse complement strand
GCCTGCCTGCAACAGCCGGGGGTGCGGCTGTGCCAGGTGTCGTCGGTGGCAGCCTTGGGAGGAGGTGTTAAAGGACCCGAAGACGAGTCTGTAGTAGTTGGCCCGGAAGTGCTGAACGAGCAAAGCAAATGGGAGCTAGGCGCGGCGCACGGAACCTATGCCACCTCTAAATACCTGGCCGAGCTGGAAGTGTGGCGGGGCGTTTCGGAAGGCTTGTGGGCCGTTATGGTCAACCCCTCGGTTATCCTGGGGCCAGCCGACTGGCTCCGGAGCAGTACCCAACTGTTTCGCTACGCCTTCAATCAGCACGCTTTCTACACGCCTGGCAGCCTCAACGTAGTGGATGTGCGGGACGTAGTGGACATGATGCTTTACCTCACCCTGGATCAGCCGACGGGTGGAGAACGGTACGTGCTGAGCGGTGGCTCTTTGCCACTGCACGATTTTCTGAGCCGTGCCGCCGCCTGCTTCAACCGAAAACCGCCGACTATAGAGGTGCCCGACTGGGCAGCCGAAACCATCTGGCGGCTGGAGCACGTGCGGGCCGTGCTCACGGGTGCCCGGCCGCTTATCACCAAAGACACTGCTCGCGCCGGTCGTCACCCGGTTATCTACGATGCCAGCAAGGTGCAGCAGATGACGGGAAAGGAGTTCCGGCCGCTTCAGCAAACCATTGAGTGGTGTTGCCAGGAGCTGATGAGAAGCCAGCCGGCAAAATCGTGAGTCTGATCTACGAGGTGTTAGCTCGCCCTGAGAGAGTAAGAGCTTACCTGGTCACAATTTCACCCTACACGTCACGCCCGAAGAACTTGCCAGCCTCCGGTGCGGTTGTTGTATATTAGGCCATCACCCTCCTGGATGGAGTTTCAACCCGACTAAAGTCTGCTAGGCTGCCGTTTTGACGGTCCGGCACTTGCTTGTAGCTGAATGAGAATGAATGAAAATTTTGAGGATCGGGATGAGGTGCTGGACACCGTGCGCCGTTTCGAGCGTATGGTGGCTCATAATGAACCCGTCTTTTTTGATTTGGCCGACTTCGAGAACATCATCGACCATTATACCACTAACACTCAATACGATAAAGCCTTGCAAGCCTGTGAGGCGGCCATTGCCCAGTACCCCTTTAGCACCGAGCTGCTGATTGACCGTTCGCAGGTATTAGCCATGAAAGGCGAATACACCGCTGCCGCTACGCAGATTGAAGACGTAGCCCAACTCGACCCCGACAACCCCGATGTGGCCGTGACCCGGGGCATTATTGCCACCCAGAAAGGTGAGTTTGCCGAAGCTGTGGCATTTTTTCAGCAAGCCGCCGAGCGGGCTCCCGACCGTGACGACATCTACTTCAACCTCGGCCTAGCGTATCAGAGCTGGCAGAAATTCAAGAGCGCAGCCAAGTACTATAAGAAAAGCCTGCGCCTGAATTTCGAAAATGATGTGGCCGTGCAGGAGCTGCTTTACTGCCTGGAGGTGAGCGAGCGGCTGGAAAGCAACCTGGATTTCTTTCAGCGCTTCACCGACGATGACCCGTATTCGGCGGTGGCCTGGTACAACTTGGGCCAAGCCTACTACCGGCTGGAGCAGTTCGATAAAGCCATCGGCGCCTTCGATTACGCCATCCTCATCGACGCCAAGTTTCACGAGGCCCATGCGTACCTAGCCAGCACTTATGTCAGCCAGGAGAAATACCGGGAGGCTATTCAGGAGTTTGAGCTAAGTTACGAAGAAGGCCATCCAACTCCGGAGGCGCTGTGTAACATTGGCGAGTGCTACGAGAAGCTGCGGGAGTGGGACCTGTCGCGCCGGTTCTACCAACGCGCCATCGACCAGGACCCGACTATGGACGAGGCCTGGTTTGGCATCGGCATCATCATGAACGAGCAGGAGCGGCACTTTGAAGCCATCCACTTCTTCCGTAAAGCCGTGGAGCTGTACGCCGACAGCGTGGAGTACTGGCTGGCCCTGGCGGCGGCTGAGTATCAGGTCGGCAACATCGTCAGCTCGTTGGAGGCCTACGAAAAAGCCACAGAAACGGCTCCCGACAACAAGGATGCCTGGCTGAACTGGAGTATCATTCTTTACGAGCAAGGCGACTTTAACGGCGCTATAGATCTGATGCGCAATGCAGTGGAGGTGCAGCCAACCGAGGCCGAACTGCACTACCGGCTTTGTGCTTATCTGCTGGCCGGCGGCCGCTACCGCGAAGCCTATGAGACGCTGGAAAACGCCTTGGTGCTGGATTTCGACAAGCACCGCCTGCTATTCGAGTACTTTCCCGAACTAGAGTCGCAGAAAGCCCTGGCCCGGCTAATCGACCAGTACCGCAAGTAGAAGGTGCAGATCAACAGCTAAGAGTCTTGGCTGTTGTTCTGCAAATTGCCGTCAGGGAGGGAGGCATTGAAACCAGGGGCAACGATAGTCAGGCCTTTTAAGGCCGTACTTTATAAAATTCAAGCCTACTTTTGTCGCACTGCTTTTTCGGGGGTGGTGCCGGTGAAACGGCAACTAAGCCCCCAAGACCCTAAGCCCCCAAGATTCTAGATGAATTATAACCTCTCCCAACTGCCCGAACGTACCGACAAGCCCCGTGAACAGGGTTTCACGATGGTAATGGATAAGGGCCTGAGCGTGCGCGAAACCGAAGATTTCTTGGAAGTAGGCTCGCCTTACACTGATATTGTGAAGCTGGGTTGGGCAACGTCTTACGTGACGCCTAACCTCAAGCGTAAGCTGGCCGTCTATAAAGAAGCCGGCATTCCGGTGTACTTTGGCGGTACGCTGTTCGAGGCCTTCATCATTCGCAACCAGTTCGATGACTACCGGCGGCTGCTGGCTGAGTTCGGGATGGAGTACGCTGAGGTATCGGATGGCTCCATCGACCTCAACCACGACCGGAAGCTGGAGTACATTCGGGAGTTGGCCAAGGACGTGAAGGTGCTGTCGGAAGTAGGGTCTAAGGACGCGGAGAAAATTATTCCGCCTTACAAGTGGATTTCGCAGATGAAAACTGAGCTGGAAGCTGGCGCCATTAAGGTGATTGGTGAAGCCCGGGAGGCTGGCAACGTAGGCCTGTTCCGGAGCACCGGCGAGGTACGCTCGGGCCTCGTAGAAGAAATCCTGACGCAGATTCCGTTCGAAAAGATTCTGTGGGAAGCGCCGCAGAAAGCCCAGCAGGTGTGGTTCATTAAGCTGCTCGGTGCCAACGTAAACTTGGGCAATATTGCGCCCAACGAAATTGTAAGCCTGGAAACCATCCGCCTCGGCTTACGCGGCGACACGTTCACCGATTTCCTGGACATGGATAATGTGAGCGAAGACTTCCGCCCCGAGAAGCCTACCGGCAAGCCAGGCACATCCATGCCGCGCGGATAAATATAAGTATAGCTCAATCCAAAAGGCCCGGCCGGCACCCAATCAATCGGGTGCCGGCCGGGCCTTTTAAGTAGGTACAAGTAATTAGGTTGTCAGAGGCTTCGCGCTACAGCCTATACGCCAACCCAGGAATCTACCATTGAGCAGGCCGCTACAGCGTGACGCAGAAAGTGGTGCCTTCGCCTGGCACACTTTCCACATCAAGGCGGCCGCCGTGGTCTTCTACAATGCGGTGAATCAGGTAGAGCCCCGCCGCAGAATTGGCAGGCTGGGTGCGGGCAGAGCGGCTGCTGCTCCGCGAGGGTTCCATGCCCCAGCCGTTATCCTGCACCACCAGTTGCGCCCGGCCGCTGGGGCTGGGCTTGCTTTCCAGACGCAGCCGTAGTGGCCGGCTAGGGTCGTGCTGCCGGATAGAGTTGCTGAGCAGATTGGTAATAATGCTAAGTAGGTGCGGCCGAACGTACGAAACGGTAGGCAGGCTCTGAAAATGGGTGGAAACCTCGCCGCCTGATGCCCGCAGGTGTGGGTGCAAACCCAGCAAGGCTTCGCGGGTGAGCGTGGCCAAGGAAAGTTCTTCGGGCGGAAGCTGGTGCTGCTCCTGCGCTTTTACCAACTGCATGAGGTTGCGCACCGTGGTGTTCCAGCGGCTCAGGCTGTTGTCAGCCATTACCAGAAGAGCGTTGGCATCGGGGTCATGGAACGTAACAGCTTCGCGCATTTGCCCAAACAGGGCTTGCAGGTTGTGAATCGGCTGCCGCAGTTCGCTGGCCGCGGCTTGCACAAATGCATCTAACTCCCGGTGGTTACGCGCCAAATCCTCGTTCTGCTTCTGCAGTTGCAGCGTCGTTTGTTTCAGCTCCTCAATATCAGTGCTGGTGCCATACCATCTCAATACCGCGCCATCGGCAGCGCGAAGTGGCTGGGCCCGGTGCAGAAACCAGCGCAGCTCTCCGTCGTGGCGTTGCAGCTGGCTCTGGTGCTCCCATATTTGGGTTGACTGCGCACCAAACTCCCACTCCAACAGGGCCTTCACAATATCTTCGCCGGGAAGCAGGCTCTGGCCTTGCTGCATGGCGTGCTGTTGCGCTTCCGGCCCTATATACCTGTTGCCCGCTTGGTTCAGGGTAGCAGTTCTACCATCTGGGGTCAAGGTCCAGAGCAGCTGAGGTAAGGTGTCCATCAGCTCCTGACAGGAATCTTCGGCCTCTGAACCTGAAGAAGCTGGCTCAGGTTGCAAGTCCTGCACATCCGTCATGGTGCCAAACCAGCGGCTGACGCGGCCGGCCTCGTTGCGGGCGGGCACCATATTTACCAAGTGCCGCCGATATTCGCCGTCGTGCCGCCGAATGCGGGTTTCCCAGTTCCACGGCTCGCCCTTGCCCAAGTGCTCAGGCAGGTTGTGGAGTGCCTGTGCCCAATCGTCGCTGTCCAGAGCATCCACCCAATCGTGGGTGCTGAGTGCGGCAGCGGGCTGCCCAGTATAAGCAAACCACTGCGGGCTTAGATACTCTACCACCCCTTCGGCAGAGCTAATGGAAGTCATCTGGGCTAAATGCTCTACTATTTCTTGATAAGGTGTGCTGGCAGCTACAGGGGCAGTTATATCCTGACCGAACAGCAAGACGCCCGTTATCTGCTGCCCGGCGTCGCGCAGGGGCTGCACGCTGATGTTGAAGTACTGTGGCGCTTCCGAACCGGGCAAACGCAGTTCGTGGACGGCGAAGGGCTGCCCTGTCTGATAGACGTTTTGCAGAACTGGTAGGGCCTCGCTGGCTTGTAGCGCTGCCAGTACCTCGGCAGCTGGCTGGCCTAGCAGGTGGGTCTGGCCGAGCAGCGCCGCCACTTTCGGCCCCACGTAGCTGACTCGCTGCTCCGGACCGTGCAAGGTGATGAGGTAGCCCGGTAAATGAGCTAACGCCTCCCGTAGCTGCAATGCTTCATTCGACTCAGGTAATTGAGCCGGAGGGCCTGCTGGACTGGCTGGCACAGTAGCATGAGCTGTAGCCAACCAATAGTTGCCAGCTGCAGTTCCCAAGCTGATGCGAGTGAGACTAGGCTGCCACCAGCGGGCCGGCTGGCCACTGGCTGATGAAGAAGCTACCGGTAGCAGGGCTGGGGGCGCTACCCATGGCGTAGACCGAACGGCGCTATAGGCGTAAGCCCATGCGGTACCCACTGGTCCTAGCTGTGCTTGAAGGTCATGCAGCGGCCGGCCTACCACCGTCGAGAGCCCGACAGCAGTGGGTAAGAGTTCTGCCAAGCCTACACTACCCGCTACGATGTTGCCATCATTGTCAAGCAGAGCAGTAGGAGCGGGCAGGTAAGAAAAAACCTCAGCAAACGGGTGTGACGTAGGCTGAGCAATCGGAGCGACAGGCATTGGTAGAGCGCGAAAAGCAACTTAACAGTAAGCGGGAGCTGCTTAAAAAACGAGTAGGAAACCCCGTTAATAGGTCGATAGCATAATTTAAATTATTACAAGTATATGGCATAATTCTCAGATTGCTACTATGGCGTTTTCATTTTAATACATAATACGGCTAAATTCCTTATTTGGGATTGTCCAGTCAGAAAAGATTCAGGAGAATCCTTCTCTATAAGCCCTCAATCGACTGTTTTCAGATGAAGGGAGGTAAAGTATGTAGCAGGTTTACAGTATGTTATCAGAATACTCAATATAACAAAATGACTATATTTTGGATGGCTCCCTAGATAGGTTGCAGAAGCGAGTACTTATAATGATTTGCTTTGAGAACTACTATATTTTATAAGAACGTTACAAGAGCGTAGTTGGCAGATTTGTAGAACTGTTTATTGCTGAGTTACCTTGCCAGAGTAGATGCTTTGACAAGTTGTATTTGCCCAAAAAATGTTGATTTCAGCCGCCGTCAAGCAGTAGGATAAGCTAGTTGAGCTTAGAAACGGAAAGCATACTTTTATTATGGCAGTCGGCGATGTTACATGTTCAGCTAACCCCTTTCCCAGAGCTTCAGACAACCCGTCTTCGACTGCGCTCATTGCGGGCCGAAGATGCCCCCGCATTGCTAGTGCAACGGTCCGACGCACGCATCATCCGGTACTTGGGCCGGGAGCCGGATACTTCGCTGAAACAAACCCTGGCGCTTATTGAAAAAATAGAGCAGAGTGCCGCCGACAACTTGGGCATCACTTGGGGCATTGTGCGGCCCAAAGAAGATAAGCTGCTGGGGACTATTGGTTTCTGGCGGCTCATACCAGAGCATCATCGGGCTGAAATTGGGTACGGGCTGCACGCCGATTACTGGCGGCAGGGTATCATGAGTGAGGTGATGGCCACCGTGCTCAATTTTGGGTTTCGGAAGTTGAAGCTCCACAGCGTGGAAGCCAATGTGGATCCGAATAATCTGGCTTCGCGGAAGCTGCTGGAAAAGCACGGGTTTGTGCAGGAAGCCTATTTCAAGCAGAACTACTTTTTTCAAGAACAGTTTCTGGATTCAACCATCTATTCTTTGCTCACGCCGGAAGCAGCCGGAAAGCCGGAGCAGCAGAGCACCTAACCGCAACTATAGCAGTCAGAAAGAAGTAGGAGAGAAGAAAACGGATTCTTCTGCTCTTTATATGACGCCATTTCTTCGGTTACCCATTGCAACCTTATTGCTTCTGACAGCAGCCTGCAACCAAGGCAAGCCCGCCGCTGATACTCCCACAAACACCCCCGCCGCTCCAACTGCCACCACGCCTGACTCTGCGGTTTCCACGGCTTCGGCCCCGAACCTGCCGGAGCCCTTTGCCACTAAGTCGGTTACCAAACGCAGCAAAGTAATTGGCTGGCCAGCCGGTAAAACGCCGGTAGTGCCTGCCGGCTTCACCGTCACGGAATACGCCGGCGACTTTAAGAGTCCGCGCTGGGCCTATGTCACTCCCAACGGCGACGTGCTGGTAGCCGAAGCCAACACCATCCCGACCACTTTTAAGAAAAAGGTGGCCGCCAAACTGGACCTTGACTCCTCGAAATCGTTGCAGGAAACCAGTGCCAACCGCATTACGTTGCTGCGTGACACCAACAAGGATGGCAAGCCCGATGTGCGCGAAACCTTCCTGGCCAACCTCAACCAGCCATTTGGGATGCTCGTACTTGGCAACCACTTCTACGTGGCCAACACCGATGGCGTAGTGCGCTACGCGTACAAGCCCGGCCAAACCAAGATTACCGGCCCCGGCGAGAAGATTCTGACCCTGCCTGGCAAAGGCTACAACAACCACTGGACGCGCAACCTGCTCGCCAACGCCGACGGCTCGAAGATTTATGTAAGCGTAGGCTCCAGTTCCAACGTGGGCGAGAACGGCATGGAATACGAGCAGCGCCGGGCTAATATTCTGGAAATCAACCCGGATGGCTCGGGTGAGAAGGTATATGCGGCCGGCCTGCGCAACCCCGTCGGTATGGATTGGAACCCCGGTACCAAGGCCCTCTGGACTGCTGTGAACGAGCGGGACGAGCTGGGCGACGACTTGGTGCCTGATTACCTGACCAGCGTGCAGGCCGGTGCCTTCTATGGCTGGCCTTACTCGTATTTCGGGCAGAACGAGGACCCCCGTCGCAAAGGCGAACGGCCTGACTTGGTGAAGAAAGCCGTGGTGCCGGAAGTGCCTCTGGCCCCGCACTCCGCTTCGCTGGGCCTAGCCTTCTACGACGGCAAGGCTTTCCCGGCCAAATATCAGAAGGGCGCCTTCGTGGGGCAGCACGGCTCCTGGAACCGTTCAGAATTTACGGGATATAAGGTGGTGTTTGTGCCTTTCCAAAATGGCAAGCCAGCTGGTAAGTCTGAAGACTTTGTGAGTGGCTTTGTGGCTACTACCGGCGACAAAGAAGTGTATGGCCGCCCCGTAGGCGTTACAGAAATGCCCGATGGCTCATTGCTGGTGATGGATGATGCGGGCAACAAGGTATGGCGAGTAGCAGCCCAATAAGTTACGTCCGAAATATCAGTCACTTTTTCTTTCAAACCCATCATGACGAAGCCTCGCTTTGCATGATGGGTTTATTTTTGGCAGAAAGACGGGCAAGCTGTAATGCTGGGCAGCGGGCTGCGAATAACACTGCATCTTTCCGTTCATCCTTATTCGTTTCTGATGCACTTTCCGAAAAAAATTACGCTGCTGGCTGCCTTGGCACTACTGTCCCTGACCACCCAAGCCCAGAAAACCACCCGCAAAGCTGCCAGTGCTACGCCGGTGACTGCCATATCCGCGCCGGTGGCTGCCAGTGCCGCCAATACCCTGCTCTGGGAAATATCGGGCAAAAACCTCCCGCAGCCTTCCTATATATACGGCACCATCCATCTGGTATGTCCCGCCGATTTGCAGGTGAGCGAGCCCCTAAAGCAGGCGTTCGGCAAAACCCAGCAGGTGGTAATGGAACTGGACATGGACAGCCCCACCATGATGCAGGAAATGCAGAGCGACATGCTCATGAAAGACGGCCAGAAGCTGCAACAGCTCCTTTCAGCTCCCGACTACACGGCCGTAGGTAACTACCTGCAAGCCAAGGTGGGTCTGCCCATTGAGAAGGTAGGCGCGGTGAAACCCTTTATCCTGAGCTCCATGCTGTATCCGGCGCTGTTGGGGTGCACGCCGGCCAGCTACGAAGCCACCCTCGTGAAGATGGCGCAGGAGCAGAAAAAGGAAGTGCTGGGGCTGGAAACGGTGCAGGAGCAGCTGGGCCTGTTCGAGAAGATTCCGTACGCCGAGCAGGGCAAGCTGCTGGCCGACATGGTAAACCAGGAAGCTGCCGCCAAGCAGGAACTGCAGCACATGATGACCCTCTACAAAGCCCAAAACATAGAGCAGCTCCGCACGATGACCTCGAAAAGCCTGTTCGGCTTTCAGCAGTACGAAGACCTGCTGCTCGACTCGCGCAACCAGCACTGGATTGTCGGTATCAGCCAGCTGGCCGCTGCCAAACCCACTTTCTTTGCGGTAGGGGCCGCCCACCTCGGCGGCCCCAAAGGTGTGCTGGCTTTGTTGCGGCAGCAAGGCTACCAAATCAAACCGGTAGTGCAGTAAGTGGTGAAATAGTGAGTTTGCCGTTTGGGTGGCGCAACTTGCGCCTGGGAGGTGAGTAGAACATCAGACTCATCACCTCCCCCTGCATGCCGAACCTGCTCACCCGTTTGCTAAGCTACCTGATGCCGCTGACCCGGACGGTACCATCGGAGGTGAGCGGGCCGCTGGAGGTGACGTGGCATAAGGGTCGGAAGGTGCTCGACACGCGCCACGCCAACTATTCCTACGGCTCGCTGCAGCAAGTCCTGCGCTATGGGTTGCTGTTTGTAGAGCCCAAACAAGCCAACCACACGCTACTGCTCGGCCTGGGGGGCGGCTCGGTGGTGGCTACGCTTCGGCAGGAGTTGGCATACGAAGGCCACATCACTGCCGTCGAGCTGGATCCAGTGGTTATTGGGTTAGCCGATACCGAATTCGGAATCCGGGCCGATGCGCAACTAGACGTTGTGTGCGCCGATGCGTTTGAATGGGTGCACCGCGCGCCCACCAGCCGCTTCGGGCTGATTATTGTGGACTTGTTTGTGGATCTGGACCTGCCGGCGGGTCTGCAAACAGCTAGGTTCTGGCAAGAGGTGTGGCGTCTGTTGGGCCCCGGGGGCTACGTGCTTTTCAACACGCTCACTGAAGTGCCGCTGTATGTCGGCAACCAGGAACTGCCGACGTATCTGGAAAGCGTGGGCTTCGCGGTGAAAGACTTGGAAGTGGAGCGCCTCAACCAACTCCTGATTCTGCGAAAACAGTAAGCCAAGGCTGATTTACATCTGCTACGCCGTGCGTTCGGCGGGCATGTGCTTTCTTTGCAGTTCAAACCGCGCCTTATGGAGATTCTGAAACACTTTGTTGATTTTATCCTGCACCTCGATAAGCATCTGGGGGCTATTATTCAAGACTATGGCACCTGGACCTACGCCATTCTCTTCCTGATTATTTTCGTGGAAACCGGAGTGGTGGTGCTGCCCTTCCTGCCCGGCGACTCGCTTCTGTTCGCGGCTGGCTCACTGGCCGCGCTGCCCGGCTCGCCCCTGAACGTGTGGGCTATGATTGGTCTGCTCATTCTGGCTGCCGTGCTCGGCGACACGCTCAACTACCACATTGGTGACTATCTGGGGCCGCGGGTGTTTCGCGAGAATTCCCGGTTTCTGAAACGGGCGCACCTGGAGCGTACCCAGCAGTTCTACGAGAAGCACGGCGCCAAAACCATCATCCTGGCCCGCTTCATCCCGATTATCCGCACGTTTGCGCCGTTTGTGGCCGGGGTGGGCACCATGAGCTACAGTAAGTTTCTGTCATACAACGTGGTAGGGGCCGTGCTGTGGGTTACGCTGCTGACGTTAGCGGGCTATTTCTTCGGGCAGATTCCGCTGGTGCAGAAGAACTTCTCGCTGGTGGTACTGGCCATCATCGGCCTGTCGGTGCTGCCGGTGATATTCGAGTTCTTCAAGTCGCGCCGGGAAAGCAGCCGGCCGGTAGCGTAAGGATTTCGCAAGCTCTCATTTTGATATTCCTTTTACATAAAAACCACCTGTCCTTTGGGGGCGGGTGGTTTTTTGCGTTGCTTGCCTTCTGAAATTATCCTCCCTGCTATGCCTGAATTCGGATTGCTTGGTCGCTCGTTGAAGCATTCTTTCTCTCAAACTTATTTCACCCAGAAATTCTATAGCCTCCACCTGCCCGATCATCACTACGAGCTATTTGAGCTGCCCGCCATTGATAAGCTGCCCGCGCTGCTGGCCGCGCACCCCAACCTACGCGGCCTGAACGTAACCATTCCCTACAAAGAGCAGGTGGTGTCCTTTCTCGATGAAATTACCTCTTCCGCCGCCCGCGTGGGGGCCGTGAATGTAATTGAGTTTGCAGAGAATGGCCGCCTGATCGGGCACAACACCGATCTAGTTGGTTTCCGGGAGTCGTTGCGCGGGTTTTTGCCGGCCGGCTTTACGGGCCGGGCCCTGATTCTGGGCAGCGGCGGCGCGTCCAAAGCCGTGGAAGTGGCCCTGCGTGACCTGGAAATCGGGTACTGGGTGGTGTCGCGCAACCCCATGGGCACAGGCCTCACCTACGCCGAGCTAACTCCGCACGTGTTGCAGGATCATCTGCTTGTCATCAACGCCACGCCACTGGGCACCTACCCCGACATTGAGCAGTTTCCGCCCATTCCCTATGAGTGCCTCACGGCGCAACACTTCCTCTTCGACCTCATCTACAACCCCAGCGAAACCGAGTTCATGCGTCGCGGCGAGGCTGTGGGTGCCCAAACCAAAAACGGCTTCGAAATGCTCTGCATCCAAGCCGAAGAAGCCTGGAAGATTTGGGCAAGAGTAACTGAGTAAACAGAGTAACGAAGTAACTGAAGTGAGCCGTTCAACTGTGGATGTTTTCAGAACGACTTACTCAGTTACTCCGCTGCTCAGTTACTCCCTACCCTCCAGTGTTGCTGCTGCCTTGTTTGCCATCGTTGTTTTGGATGGAGCGGCGCTGGCGTTGGGTGCCGTTGTCGAGCTTGCCGAAACGGTAGTTGAACGCAAGACGGAAGCTGCGCTGGTACTGGTAGAAGCTGTTGGTGCTGCGGAACTGCGCGGTTTCGGTGGTGCTGCGGAACTCGCGGCCAGGGGCCAGGAAGTTGCTGGCGTTGAGGGTGATGTCGGCTTTGTCGCTGAGTAGGGTGCGCTTGGCCCCCACAGAATAGTAGAAGCCGCCTGAGTAGCGGGTCTGGAGCTGCACGCCGCCCGTCCAGAAGCCACCATAGCTTTGCAAGGTATAGAGCTTGCCCAGCTTCAACGAGGTGTTCACGTTCATGTAGGCATTGAGGCGGCTGCTGGTGCGGTTGAGAGCGGCGCTGTTGAGACGGGTGTAGTCGGTGCTGAGGTTGCTGCTTAGGTTCCAGTTCTCGGTGGGTTTCAGCGAGCCGTACACACTCACGCCGTAGCTGGTGTTGGTGGCAATGTTGCCGTAGGTGGTTTCGGTGCGGGCCAGCTTGTCGTTGTAATCGTTGTACTCCTCAATGGAGTTGCCGGTACGGCGTGCGTACGACGAAACGTTCAAAGAGCTTTTCTCGCCGAAGGTGCCGTACGTCAGCTCAAACACATCGGCAATTTCGGGCGAGAGATTGGGGTTGCCGAACCGGACGCTGTTGGGCGTGGTCTGGTTGATGTAGGGGTTGAGGAAGTAGATCTGGGGGCGCTGAATGCGGCGCGAATAGCTGAAGCGCAACGTCTGACCGGGCTTTTTCAGGGTGCGGGTGGCACTCACGTTGGGCAGCACGTTGAGGTAGTTGCTGGAAAAGCGCCCACTCTCGCCCTGAAACTCGCCCTCAATGGCGGTGCGCTCCAGGCGGGTACCCAGGCTGAACGCATACTTCTTGCCGCCCGAAAAATTGTAGGTGCCGTACGCGGCCAGCACGTTCTGCCGGTAGTCGAAGGCGTTGGAGCGCAAGGGGCTACGCACGAAGTCGGGTTGCTCGGCTATCAGAAAAGTATCGAGCGAGTAGTTGCTGCTGACCTCCCGCCGAATAAGCTTGGCTCCTGTTTCCAGGGTGGTGGAGTCGCGGAAGGGGTGGGTGTAGTCGGTTTGGAGGGTGGTTTCGAGGTTGCGGGCCAGGTTGGTGCTTTGCTCCCGGTATTCAAGCGGTCCGCCTTGCACATCGGCGCTGTGGTACTGGTCGAGGCGGTAGTTCTGGTCGTTTTGGTTGCGGGTGTGTTGGGCCAGCACGCTCCACTCGCGCCGGGCCTGGGTTTCGCCGAAGGTGCGGGTGTAGCCGGCGTTGAGGTCGTAGTTGCGGTTTTCGAAGCGCTGCGCAATGTCGCGGAAGTATAACGTATCACGCTCTAAGGCGCTTGGGCCGCTATATTGATTGAAAAGATCCTGCGGGGAGCGGCCCTGGTAGGTGTTGCCGTTGCCGCTGAGCGTAAAGCTGTGCAGCGGCGAGGGGTCGTAGGTGAGCTCCACTTGCCCAAAACCGCCCTGCCCGGTATTGCGCGAATTGGTGCGCTCTTCCAGGCGGCCTTCGCCAAAGGGTGTAAAATCAGTGCGGGTGGTAGTGCTTTTGTAGGGGTAGCGGTTGGCAAAGCCGCTGAGCTTGGTGTTGACCCCAAACTTGCCGCGCCGCACGTTCAGGTTTCCGTTTACATTCTGGTTGCGGTTGCCCACGTTGCCGCCCACGCTGCCGTTGGTGCCCTGCAAGCTGTTCTTTTTCAACACGATGTTGATAACCCCGCCCGAACCCTCCGCATCGTACTTGGCCGACGGCGCGGTTACCACTTCAATGGCCTTAATCTGGTCGGCCGGAATTTGCTTGAGCGCCTCGGCCAAATTGCCCGACAACATGGCCGAGGGCTTGTTGTTAATGAGGATGCGCACGTTGGAGGTACCGCGCAGCTGCACGTTGCCGTCGCCATCCACGTTTACCATGGGCGTTTTGCGCAGGATATCGGAGGCAGTGCCGCCGGCGTTGGTGGCGTCCTGCTCGGCGTTGTATACCAGGCGGTCGGGCTTGGTTTCCACCAGCGCCCGTTGGCCGGTCACGGTAACCTCGCCGAGTTTCTGCGCCGCGGCGGTGAGCGGCAACACGCCCAGAGCCGTGGTCTGCGCGCCTACCGTTACGGTTTCCAGCTTATTGGTGTAGCCCACGAAGCTGATTTGCAGCCGATACGAGCCGGCGGACACGTCTTTCAGCTCGAACTTGCCCTGCGCATCGCAGGTGGCGCCGGCCACGGGTGCGGTACCCACAGCAGGTAGCAGCGTGACGGTGGCATATTCAACGGGCTTCTTGGTAGTGGCATCTACCACGGTGCCCGTCAGGCGGCCGGTGCCCTGAACAGCAGTGGTGGAGGACGTGGCCGGAATCTGGGCCCAGGCAGCAGACGTAGCCAGCACGGCTGCCAGTAGCAGCGTAACAGTTTGTTTCATAGAAGAAGGTGGGATTAAGCTAACAGGATAAGCACACTATGCCAGAGACTCCGCTTGGCGGTAATTGGTGGCACAACGTCTCAAAAATAGTATATAGTGTTTGGGCCGGTGGCTGAAATTCAACCAACCCAACCAGCAAACCAACCACTGCCCTTGCCGGCTTCACCAGCCCGTAGCATACAGCCGTTTGGGCACGGAGCCGTTGTTGGTACCCCGGCCGGCTGGGGTTGGTTGAAGCCAGCGCCGGTGGTGGTTGAAAAAGCTGCCGAACGCGGCGTTGATTTTCTATTTTGCTGCCTGTTGCCCGAAGCCCACCTTCCCCGTTCGTTCTGGTATGCCCGTTGCCGCGCCGCGCCGTTTGTTTGTCTTGCCCTGGCGCCTGCCGTTGCCGTGGCCGCATCTGGTATGGCTGGGGCTGCTGCTCTATACCGACCTGCAACTATGGTTCACCCGGGCCGGCCTCTACTCCGTGGCCCCCGCCGAAACGGTCACGTTCTGGCGCAACGCCCTGCTGGCCGATCTGCTTGATTGTGCGCTGTTTTACCTCAATTACCTCGTGCTGCAACCCCGGCTGTTTCGACCGCGGCGCGGGCTGGCGTACCTGGGGGCGGTGGTGGGGGCGCTTGTGCTGTTTGCGCTGGGGCGGGTGGCATTGAGCATAGCACTAGGAGAGGGCAGCCCGCTTACGCTCAGCCTAGCAGCTCAAACGCACCTGATGCTGGGCGGCTTGATTTTGCTACTGAGCGCCGGCCTGCGCCTGGCCCACGACTACCTGCAAGAGCGGGAGCAGCGCCGGGACCTGGAGCAGCAGCACTTGCGCACCGAGCTGTCGTTGCTGAAAACCCAGCTGCATCCGCACTTCCTGTTTAATACCCTCAACAACATCTACTCGCTCACGCTGCACGCCTCACCTCAGGCCCCCGAAGCCGTGATGCGCCTGGCCGAGCTGATGCGCTACCAGCTCTACGACAGCCCCGATGACTTGGTGCCGCTCATTCAGGAAATCCGGCACCTGCGCGGCTTTCTGGCGCTCCAGCTGCTGCGCCTCCTGCCCGACGAAGCCGACGAAGCCCTGCCGTTCACGGTGCTGCTGCCGCTCGGCGCCGAGTACGTCCGCCGCTTGCCGCCCATGCTCTTGCTGCCGCTGGTAGAAAATGCCTTCAAGCACGGCGACCTAGCCGCCCGCCCCCACGTAGCTCGCCTGCGCCTGCAACTCGAACCCAATGGGCAACTGTTGTTCTCGGTAATGAACCACTGCGCGCCGGAAGGTGGCCCCATGCTGGCGGCACCAGGCGGCATGGGCCTCGCCAACCTACGCCGCCGCCTGGAGCTGCTATACCCCGGCCGCCATAGCCTCACCATAGCCGCGACTCCCACCGAATATCAGGTTAAGCTGGAAGTGCAGTTGTAGAGTAGTTTACCGGAGGGTTGGGGGTGGGTGCCGCTCTGAACACCACAGCTGTGATGCCAGCCAATGCTTGGTTTTGTCTTTTTGCTGGTGCTTACCTTGCCTTATATGGAACCCTTACTGCCCCGGCACCCCGTTACGTGTGTACTCGTCGATGATGAGCCGCTGGCCCTGAACGTGCTGGCCGAGTACTGTGCCCAAGTGCCGTTTATGGTGCTGAAAGGCCGGTTTCATGAGGCATTGGCCGCCGTGGAATTTTTGCAGGACAACCCCGTGGATGTGGTCTTTCTGGATATTCACATGCCCCGCCTCACCGGCTTGCAGTTGGCGCAGCTGCTACCGGCTCCAGGTCCGCGCGTCGTTTTTACCACCGCCCACGCCGAGTACGCCGCCCAGAGCTACGAGCTACCCGCCCTCGATTACCTGCTTAAGCCTATCCGGTTCGAGCGGTTTCTGCAAGCGGCCCACCGCGCCCGTGCCGCCGTTGGGCCTGCCAGCAACATGCCGCCGGCCGAGCCGACTGAAGGAGCCAACGAGGCGCTGTTCATTCGGCAGGACAACCGCCTGCGCCGGGTGCCAGTAGCAGATCTGTTCTACGCCGAGGGCCAGAAGGAGTACCTGATGCTCTACACCGTCACCGGCAAAATCCTGACGTTGCAATCCTTCCGCGGCCTGGAAGAGCTGCTGCCCGCCGGCCGGTTTGTCCGCATTCACAAATCCTACCTCATCAGCCTTCGCCACCTGGAATTCGTGGAGCGCAGCCGCGTACAAGTCCACGGCACCACCCTCCCCATCGGCGAAACCTACCGGGACGCTTTCCTGGAACAACTCCGCTACCACGGGAAATGAAATGGTGAGTTCGATGTTCGACTTGCGCCGCTTGCGCCGTTGGAACATCAAACTCACTATTTCACTTATTGCTGGCCCTGGCCGCTGCTTTCGCCTTGCTTGGTGTCGTCGTTCTGGATGCTGCGGCGGCGCTTCTGAGGCTGGGCCGATACTTTACCGAAACGGTAGCCGAAGGCCAGGCGTACCCCGCGCT
>Ga0210040_10005135_pt1 | contig 16778 bp, 14 predicted proteins | sample CryGeyCG12114_NA_FD_185462 | JGI IMG/M metagenome (GOLD analysis project Ga0210040, IMG submission 185462) | Groundwater microbial communities from aquifer - Crystal Geyser CG19_WC_8/21/14_NA (SPAdes) (version 2) | ecosystem: Environmental > Aquatic > Deep subsurface > Groundwater | place: USA... | reverse complement strand
TCACCAACTTTCGGCGTCTGGCCCTGGACTACGAATTTACCCCCACTAGCCATGCCACGTGGCTGCTCGTCGCCAACTTGACCATCTGTCTCAATCGGCTAGCGTGAATTCCCCAACACCCTCTTAATTAGCGGGCCGATAACGCCAGCGAATGCCTGGTTCGAGTTCAATCCGAATATGAGGGTAGCCACCGCAATAGCCAGCACCGGTGCCGAGCGAGTGCGTAAGGCCTACCTAAATTAAAAAAGGCATGACGTTCTTTTCTCCCTGTGCAGGTACAGGCCTAATAGGTCACGCGATGCCAACGCACGTACTGCGTCGCTCCAGCAGCACCGTATTGCGCCATATGCCGTGGTGCTGGCCAATTCGCTCGCGGTAGCCGACAACGCGAAAACCCGCTTGCGTGTGCAAGCCGATGCTGGCCGTATTCTCTGCAAAGGTGCCGGCTTGCAGCGTCCAGATGCCGTGGGCTTCTGATGCGTCGATCAGTCCTTGTACTAGTTGCCGGCCCACACCTTGCCCACGGGCTTCGGCAGCGATATAGATGCTGCTTTCGGCTACCCCGCCGTACACGCAGCGGCTCGACACGGGCGAGAGAGCCGCCCAGCCCAGTACCGTGCCGGCATCGTTGATAGCTACTAGGCGGCTGTGGGCTAGGTGTGCCCGGTCCCAAATCTCCCACTCCGGGGCTTGCGTTTCAAACGTGGCGTTGCCGGTGGCTATGCCCTGCTCGTAGATGACGCGCACGGCGGGGTAGTGCGCGGCCATCATTGGTTGAATCTGCATGGTGTAACGCGTTAATACGCTTTGCGCAGCATGTCGGCGTATGCATTAGGCAGGGGCGAGGCTTCTACGGCCTGAGCGGCTTGCTCCACATCGTAGGCCACACGAACTAGCTCGGAGCGCACGCTGCCGGGGGCGGTGAGCTTCGTGTTCTCATCTAAGTGCAGCAGCTGGTAGGCGGCGCGCGGGTCACCGTCCTTGGGCTTGCCCACCGAGCCGATGTTGAGCGCGTGGCGGTAGCGGGTTTCACCATCCTGCTCGTAGGCGAAGGTGCGGTGGTAGGGCTTGTGGGTGTGCCCGAAGAGTAGAATGTCGGCGCGGGCTTCGGCCAGTACGCGCAGGAAGCTGGCTTCGGGCCGGTCCTCAAACAAGTACTCGTTGATTTTGCGCGGTGAGCCGTGCACCATCAGCAGGCTCAGTGTGCACGGCTCATCCTCGAAATCTAGGCGCATGTGCTTGGGTAGCAGGCGCAGGTAGCGCCGTTCAGCGTCGCCTATCACCTGGTTGGTGTAGGCAATGCTTTGCGCGCCCAGGTCCTTTTCAGTATCGGTTTTATAGGCGCAGCCGCAGTTGCTGCTGGCCAGGCCAATGCCTTGGTCGTAGTTGCCGGCCAGGGTAGGAATACCGCGGCGGCGCACCTCGTTGACCACTTCGTTGGGCCAGGGCGCGTAGCCTACTAGGTCGCCGAGGCAGAAGATCATATCGGGGCGGCGCTGCTCAATGTCGGCGAGTACTGCTTCCAGAGCCGGCAGGTTGCCGTGCACATCGGAGAAAAAGGCAATTGTCATCAGCAAGAGAAGTTCAGAAAGAGAAAGGACAAGCCAGCAAAACGGCGCTACCTGGTAGGGAAGCGCCGTTGAAAAAGCTTAGCAGTAGCTACCGCCGGGTGTGCAGCCTGCCATTTGTAGCTGGGGTAGGACAATGTCTTTATCCGGAATTCCACAGGCGTCTTGTGCGAGGCAGGCCGTTTGCTTGGGCATCAGCACGAAGTCCTTTCCGTCGAGGGCGAGGCCGAACTTACCGATGGTGGCCTGCTGGTATTCCACTTCAATATCCAGATCCTCGCTACCTAGAATCTTCTCCGACAGGTGTAGGATGTGCAAAAATTTCTGCGGGGCCAGGCGGTGGTCGTAGTCGCCGGCTTCCCAGAGCTGGAAGTTAGCCACCGTCTCGCGGCGCTCCACGCCTCCGCAGTCGATGAAGTGCTTGCTTACCAAGCCCACTTCCGTCACGTGGAAGTGAGAGGGGAGGTACTCGCCCGTAGGCAGGCGGAAGTTGACGGACTCCAGTCCGGCTAAGGACTGCTTCATTTCAGAGATTTTCATCGGTAGAATAGGTAGAAGGTGGGCAAATATTAGCAGGCGCAGGCATCGGCAGGCCCGCAGGCCGCGCCGCTTGTGGCTTCTATAAAAAAGGCAGCGAACTGCTGTTGCACCCGTTGCAGCAGCTCGGTATTGAGGCAGTAGCAGACGGTGAGGCCATCTATTTCGCCACGGATCAGCTCCAGTGCCTTCAGCTCCTGCAAGTGCTGGGAAACCGTGGTGCGCGACAAGGGCAGCTCGGCGGCGATGTCGCCGGAGATGCAGGTCTGTTTGCTGGCCAGCAGCTGAATGATGGCTACCCGAGCCGGATGGGCCAGGGCTTTGGCCACACGGGCCAGTTGCTGCTGCTCCTCAGTGAAAGCAGACGTCTTGGCGTAGGTCATTGATGTCTATGAAGTATGTCGTAAATATACGACATAGAAAGCGTTTGGTACGTGTCGTTCAATGCAACAAGTGAAACCCACGACTCAGATCTATAAATAAGAGCTACGTAGGCAGTCCGTTTTACACGTCATGCCGAGCCTGTCAATGAATCTCGCGTGCTTCGTCAGACCGTCATTCCGAGCTTGCCGAGGCAAGCTCGCGTGCCTCGGCAGACCGTCATTCCGAGCTTGTCGAGGAATCTCGCGTGCTGATGTTAGATAGTATCCTTCGTCAGCACGCGAGATTCCTCGGCAAGCTCGGAATGACGGTCTACGGAAGCCTTCAACAGGTTTCTGTAACAGGTGTAATGCTGTGCAATACAGTTGGTTATATATAATTCGAAAGTGAAAAATCCCCACTTGCTACCTAACGTAGAAGCCCACCTAGACTAGGCGGGCTTCTACGTTAGGTAGCAAGTGGGGATAGGGCCTATCGTACTTTATAAAAGCGGGCGCCAAACAGGAAGATGACGAGGTAGCAGATGATGGGCAGGTAGTAGGCCGTGGCCACGTCGTGGTTGGCTACTTTGCCCATGAGGTAGGGGAAGATGGCACCGCCGGCCACCGTCATTACCAGGAAGGAGGAGCCTTGCTGGGTTTTGGCGCCCAGGTCTTTGAGGCCCAGGGAGAAGATGGTGGGGAACATGATGCTGAAGAAGAAGTTCAGCCCCAGCAGTGCAATAAACGACGGCCAGCCCCAGCTTTGGGCAATGATGAGGCACAGTATGATGTTGGCGAAGGCAAACGTAGCCAGCAGCTTGTTAGGTGCAATAAAGCGCATCAGGAAGGTGCCCACAAAGCGGCCGATCATCATCATCACCATGCTGAGAGCAAAATAGCGCGAGGCTACGGCATCGGTGAGGCCCATTTTTTCGGCGCCGTAGTTGATGAAGAAGGCCCAGGTGCCGCCCTGCGCCGCCACGTTGAAAAACTGCGCCACCACAGCCCACACAAAGTGCGGACGGTTGAACAGGCCCTTGGCTTCGGGTATTTCCTCAGCCGTGCCGCTGTAGAAACCGGCCTCGGGCTCGGCAACCACGTCGGTGGCGTGGGCGTCCTGCAACGCCGGCACCCGCACAAACGCAAAGCACACCCCAATAAACAGAATGACACTGCCGATGGCGAGGTAAAGCGTTTTCACCGACGATAAATCCCCGTTGGCGTGCACGCCGCTCAAAATAAAATAGCTACCCAGCAGCGGCCCAATAACGGCCCCTAAGCCATTGAACGACTGCGCGAAGTTGATGCGCTGGTCGCTGGTATCGGGGTGGCCCAGCGAGGCAATAAAGGGGTGGGCCACCGCTTCCAGGGTAGCCAACCCGCAGGCCAGCACAAACAGCGCCCCGCGGAAGAAATTGAACGACTGCGCATTAGCCGCTGGTACAAACAGAAAGGCGCCCAGCGCATACAGCGTCAGCCCCAGCAGCACGCCGCTCTTGTAGCCAAACCGCTTCATAAACAAGCCTGCCGGAATGCCCATCACGGCATACGCGCCGAAAATGGAGAACTGCACCAACCCCGAGTCGGCCTTGCTCACGTTGAGCACGTTCTGGAAGTGCTTGTTCAGCACGTCGCCCATGGTGATGGCCACGCCCCAGAGTAGGAACAGCGAGGTGACGAACACCAGCGTGACGAGGTAGCGTTTTTCAGTGAAAGGGGCTGGGGCGGTGGTAGCCGGAGCGGTTGGTTGCATGCAGTGAGGGGTTGTAACTGTTAGGTGGTAGGAGGGAGTTAGGCGTGAGGAAGTTATAGCTATTCTGATAACTACCAACCACAGGCTACAGCAATTTCGAAATCAGCGTACGTGGTAGAGACACAACATCTTGTGTCTCCTGGTTGAACGACTGGAACAAATCGGACTAAACAACGTCAGCAACGACGAGACACAAGATGTTGTGTCTCTACGGCGTATGTCAACCGGGAAATGGCGCCGCTACGTGTTACTCCACGGGCCGGGTGGCTACGGCAATTTTCGAGTCGGCAGTGCCGTAGTACAGGAACCAGGTATTGTGCAGGCGGGCCAAGCCTTCCAAAAAAACGACTTGGTTTACCTGCCCGGTGGTTTCGTAGGGCTTGTCGGGGCGCATAAAATACTTATCGGTACGGAGCAGGAGTTTGCTGGGGTCGTTCTTGTCGAACAGGGCCTGGGCGGCGGTGTAGGTGCCCTCGGGTAGGGATTTGTCGCCGATGGCGGGCACGTTGCGGCTGTTGTAGATCAGCAGGATGCCTTGGTCGGTGAGCATGGCGGGCGGGCCGGATTCCACCAGGTCGCTGTCGAACTTACCTTCGCGGGTAGGCAGCACAATCTTCAAGTTGGGTAGGGTTTGGGCCTGGGCGCGCAGGGGCACCGGGGGCTTCTCGCCGGGCGCCATCTCGATGGGCGTCCAGTGGATGAGGTCGTCGGAGGAAGCCAGCCAGATTTGCGCATCGCCCCAATACATCCAGTACTTACCGTTGATTTTGGCGGCCACAATGCGCCCATCGGGCTCGTAGCGCGACACAATTGCGCCCGACTTGCTCCATTTCGGCAGGTACTCGCCGTTTTTGGCCCCGGTGAAAGCGTTGCCGTACTTGGTCCAGTGCACCAAGTCGGGGGAGGAGGCCACGTGCAGGCGAGCTTTGTCGCCGTCGTAGGCGGTGTAGGTCATGTAGTAGGTGCCGTTGGCGTCTTCCACCACGCGCGGGTCCTCGGTGCCGCCGGGCCACTCGTATTTCTTCTGGGCGTCGTTGTCGGGGTAGAACACCGGCTCCTTGCGCCGCGTGAAATGGATGCCGTCGGTGCTGGCGGCCAGGCCAATACGGGAGGCTTTGCCCACGGCGCCCTTCACCAGATTCTCAGCCCGATAGAGCATATAAATAGTATCGTGGCGCACCACCACGGCCGGGTTAAACACGTCCTTTTCCTCCCACTGCACAGATTGCTTTAGAATAGGGTCCGTGAACCGGCCCACCGGACTCGGCCCCATGATGGGATTGGCGCTGTCTACTTTGGTGAAGTTGAGCATGGTCCATTCCTTCGGCTTGGCGGGGGGGGTGGCCGTTGCGTCGGACGTGTCGGTAGAGTTGCAGCTGGCCAGGGAGGCAGCGAGCAATAGGGCGAGGGGGTAGGGGTGCTGGGGGAAGGTCATGCGGGGTAGGGTATGAAGGCAGAAGGTAATAGAACGTCATGTTGAGCGCAGCGGAGCGTAGTCGAAACATCTCTACCTCCACGGTAATCTCAATCGGCAGGAATTACACACGGTAGAGATGTTTCGACTACGCTCCGCTACGCTCAACATGACGTCCAATTGGGCTCACAGCGTATTCTCAATCGTGTAAACAGACGTCACCTCCGCATCTGTGAGGGCACGGTTGTAGAAGCGGATGTCGTCTAGTTGTCCTTTGAAAAATGCCGGGCCGTAGTACTCGAAGTACCCCGCGGCCTGGCCCGCAGTGGGGGCGCGGTTGTAGGTGTCTTTGGGCAATTGCTGACCAATGGCCAGGGGCACAGGCTCAGGAATCGGCTTCATGGGGCCTTCCACGTTGGTCCAGGTTTTCACCAGCACGCCGTTGAGGTAGAATTTCAGGGTGCCGTCTACGTAGCTGGTCACCACGTGCGTCCAGACGTTCACGGCCACCACGCCCGATTCAGCATCCCGGTCGAAGATGCCGGTGGTAGTGGTGGCCGTCAGGAAGGGTTTGCCGGCGCTTTGGAGCTGAAACTTGAAGCCGTTCCAGCGGTTCAGAGACAGCAGATAATTGGCGTCGTTCGAGTCGAAGCGCTTGCACCACAGGCTGATGGTCATGGCCGGCGGGTTGAGCGTAGACGCGTAAGGCACCTCAATGTAGGCGCCGTTGCTGAACTCGTAGGCCTGGTTGGCGCGATTGAAGCGGTCGGCTACCAGCTTGGGTAGGGTAGTGCCGTCGCCGGGTGCGGTGCTTGGACCGATGGGGCCGGTTTTCAGTATGCCGTTGTGGGCGTTGGCAGTGGCGTCGTCGGCGTTGCCCTCAAATCTCCAGTAAGCCACTAGGTTTTCCATCGACACGTCCTGAATGAGGCTGCTGCGGAAGGCCGCCACGGCGCGGCGCAGGTTGGCCGTAGCATTGTCGATTTGCAGTTGCGTGTACTGGCTGTTGCCGCGGGTGGTGGTAGCTAGGTCAAGTGCCGTTTTCAGCGGGGCCTTTGCGCCGGTGGCGTAGTTACCGGGCTTGTTGCCTTCGGTGGCGGCGTTGTAGCCCACGGTCACGGAGTCAATCAGCGTAGCCAATCGGCTGGTGTCGGCCGCTGCCTGAGGGGTATCATCCTCAGAATCAGAACAGGCCGAAAACGTGGCGGCGCCCACTACCAGCCAGGGTAGGAGCAGCAAATAAAGTGAGTGCCTTTTCATAAGCGGAGAAGCAAACAGGGTAGGAAAAAGACGAAAGCGCGGCTATAGGCCCAAGTTGCGGTTGGTGTCCCGCTCGCTCTGCGGAATGGGGTAGAACTGGTTGCGGGCGTAGCTGAAGTTGGGCCGGTCGGCCAGGGCCTGGCGGGCGTAGGCCTCGCCGTAGCGAATGATGTCGAAGAAGCGGTGAAACTCCAGGGCCAGCTCCGAGCGCCGCTCCCGCCGAATCAGCTCGCGCAACTGGCCCTGGTCAGTGGTGGTGATGTCGGGCAGCAGGCCATCGGGTACGGTGCCCGCGTCGGGTAGGGAGGTGTCGTAGAGGTAGCTCTCGCGGGCGCGCTTGCGCACCTGGTTGAGCGCCAGCAGCGCCCCCGCCCCGTTGCCCGATTCGTTGAGTGCCTCGGCTTGCATCAGCAGCACATCGGCGTAGCGCAGGGCCTGGTAGTTCAGGTTGCCATCGCCCTTGATGGTAGCCGGAATCTCCGTCAGCGGCTGCAAGTGCTTCTTCGATACAAAGCCGGTGGAAGTCCAACCAGGATCAAACGCGACCCCAAAAAACGGCTGCCCGGCCCTACCCAGCGTGTAGTCCAGGCGCGGGTCAACCACGCCGTCTGCCGTGCGCTCGAAGTTGTCGACCAGACTTTGGGTAGGTAGAAAAAAGCCGTAGCCGTTTTGTGGGCGCGGCGCAAACCATTGGTTGAGGCCGCTACCTTGGTTGGGGCTGAGGCCAGTGGTGTGCTGCACCGAGAAAATGATTTCCGGGTTGTTGTCGGTGGCGGCCCGGAAGTTGTCGGCAAACACGGGTTGCAGGCGGTAGCCCAGCGCGCCCACGGCCTGGGTGGTTTGAGCCGCCAGCGCCCATTTCTTCTCGAACAGGTAGGTTTTGGCGAGCAACGCCAGCGCCGCGCCTTTGGTGGCGCGGCCCACGTCGGTGCCGGTCCAGGTGGCGGGTAGGGCCTCGGCAGCGGCTTGGCAGTCGGCTTCTATCTGGGCATAAATCTGCGCTTGCGGCACGGCCGGACTTTGCAGTTCCTCGGGCGTTTCCACTTTCACACGCAGCGGAATATTGCCGTAGAGGTTGGTCAGCTCGAAGTAATAATACGCCCGCAGAAACAGCGCCTGCCCTCTGGCCTGCTGGCGCACCGCGGCACTCACGCTGGCGTTGCTCTCGGGCAAGCCGTCAAGCACCACGTTGCACTTGAAAATGCCGTCGTAGTCGCGGCGCCACTGCGCCTCCACAGCCGCGTTTATGGGCGTAATGTTGAAGATGTCGATGTTCTCGAAGTCGGCTTGGTCGCCGGGGTTGCTACCCTTCACGGCGTCGTCGGAGGCCACGTCGCCCAGCACCCAGATGGTGTTAGAGCCCGCGTCGCGGAACGACAGCGGCACGTAGGCGGCATTCACGGCCAGAATGGCGTTGGTGTCCGACGTGAAAAACTGCCCGGCCTCGTACTGCCCCAACACCGGCTGATCGAGGAAACTGTCGCAGCCAGCGATGGTGAGGAGGAGGGCGGTTAGTAGGGTAAGATGAGGACGTTTCATATGATGGGGTGGTTTTTTAGGAGGAAGTTTTCCGGGTCATGTAGACCGTCATGCTGAGCTTGTCGAAGCATCTCTACCTCTGGCTAATCAATTAGCATTGCAACGAAGCGGTAGAGATGCTTCGACAAGCTCAGCATGACGGTCTACATTGTCAACCACTCAAAATCCCGCGTTAATCCCCACCGTGAAGGTGCGCGCCGAGGGGTAGGTGCCGAAGTCGATGCCGGTGGCGCGCACGCCGTCGCCGAGGGAGTTGCTGTTGGTGCCCTGCTCGGGGTCGAGGCCGGTGTACTTGGTGAACGTCAGCAGGTTCTGCGCGCTCACGTAGAGCCGCACCGATGCTACTTTCAGCGGCGTCAGCAGCTTATCGCCGAAGGTGTAGCCTACCTGTAAGTTCTTGAGGCGCAGGTAGGAACCATCTTCCAGGAAGCGGGTAGAGGGCTGTTTGTTGTTGGAAGCCCCTGCCCACGACAAGCGCGGAAACTCGTTGGTGCTGCCCGGCCCGGTCCAGTAGTTGGTGGCCGCCCGCTCCGTCAGGTTGAAGGCGCGGTAAAAGCCCTCGATGTCGGTGTTCACTTGGTTGTAAAGCTTGTTGCCCTGCACGCCCTGAAAGAACGCGCTCAGGTCGAGGCTCTTATAGCGGAGGTTGCCAGTCAAGCCGTAGGTGAGTTTCGGGATGGGGCTGCCCACAAACGAGCGGTCGTTGCCGTCAATCACGCCATCGGGCACGCCGTTGGGGCCGCTGATGTCCTTGAACTTCACGTCGCCGGGCTGGATGCCGGGGCCTTGATAAGCGTGCGTAAACACCTCCTCGGCCGTCTGGAAAATGCCATCGGCTTGCAACAGGTAAAACGAGCCAATGGGGTGGCCCACGTCGGTGAGGGTAGCAAAGTAGTTGTTGTCGACGCGGCCGCCCACGCTGGGCGGGGTGCCGCCCAGGTCGCGCACTTCGTTTTTCAGCGTAGCCAGGTTGCCGCTCAGATTATAGCTCCAATCGTTGCCAATGGTGTTGCGGTACGAAAGCTCCAGCTCGAAGCCTTGGTTGCGGATTTTGCCGGCATTCACGGCCGGGTTGCCGCCGTTGCCGGCGCTGCTGGGCTGGGGTAGGAACAGCAGCACGTTGGAGGTGTTCTTCACGAAGTAGTCCAGCGTGAGCTGCAAGGCGCCCTGCAACAGGCCAATATCCAGGCCCACGTCGCTCTGGGTGCTGGTTTCCCACCGCAGGTTGGCGTTGCCCTTGGATATGATACTGAGCCCCTGGTTGGACACCCCGCCGAAGGGGTAGTAAAAGTTGCCGCCCACCAGCGAGGCATACGGGTAGTTGCCGATAGACGAGTTGCCCAGCTGCCCCACGCTGGCGCGCAGCTTCAGCAACGACAGCGCCGACACATCGCGCAGGAAACTCTCCTGGGCCAGGTTCCAGCCCACCGAGCCGGAGTAGAAGCTCTCGGCCCGCCTACCCGGCAAGAACTGCGAGGAGCCGTCGCGGCGGAAGTTGAAGCTGGCCAGGTAGCGGCTGGCGTAATCGTAGCTCACGCGGGCAAACCCCGAGAACAGCGCCGAGTGCGACTCGCCGCCGCCGTTCTGCTGCACGCCCGTGCCATTATCCAGATACTGGAAGGTAGCCGACTGATCCACGTAGCCCCGCCGCGAGGCCGAAATGGCCTCCGCGTTGCTTTTGATGGCCTCGGTGCCCAGCAATATGCTGAACGTGCTCTGGCCCAGCGGCAGGTCGTACACGGCCGTGTTGGTCCAGTTGTAGTTGAACTCCTTACTGTTAGACTGTGCCAGCTGGGCCGGCGAGTTGAACGACCGATCAATGCCGAACGTCTTGAAAAACTGCTTGTAATCGGTAATCAGAAACGTCACGCCGTAGTCGGAGCGGATGCGCAGGCCCTTCACGGGCGTGATTTCCAGGTAGGCATTGCCCAGCAGATTATAGCGGTTGAAGTTGCGGTCGGCAGCGTCAGCCAGGGCCACCGGGTTGATGCCGTCGCCCAGAAAGGCCGTGGCCAGCGCGCCGTCGGGCGTGCGGGGCAGGTCCACAAACTGGCCCTGGTCGTTGCGCACCGGCGTGCCCGGCGTCCGGAACAGCGCAAAGCGCACGATGCTGGCCCCCGGATTGCCGTCGCCGAACCCGTCGCCGGAGGTACCTACCTGCCGGGTTTTGCTGTACGACAGGTTGGCGTTGGTGCCAATCTTCACAAACCGCGACAGCGTGGTATTCACCGCCGTGCGCAGGTTGTAACGGTCAAACGACGAGTTCTGAATCAGACCATCCTGCTTCAAATAGCTGCCCGACACGATGTACTGCGAGTTTTCGGTGCCGCCGCTCACGTCGAGCTGGCCGTTGTACTGGCGAGCCGGTTTCAGCACCTCCTTCAGCCAGTTTACATCGGGTAGACCCGCGGCCACGGCCGCCGGGATCTGCTCGCGGCCGTCGTTCTGCGCCGCCACGTTGTAGGCCGCCACGTACTGGCTGGTGTTGGCCATATCAATCAGATTAGAAGCCGTTTGCACGCCGCCGTAGGCGCTGGCCGTGAGGCGCGGCTTGCCGGCCTTGCCCCGCTTGGTGGTCACAATCACCACGCCGTTAGAAGCCCGCGCCCCATAAATAGCCGCCGAGGAAGCATCTTTCAGAATATTGATGCTCTCGATGTCATTGGGCGAAATCTGGTTGATGCCGGTTTTGGTGGGCACGCCGTCGATGATGTAGAGCGGGTCGTTGTCGTTGATGGTGCCTACCCCCCGAATGCGCACGGCAATGTTTTCGCCGGGCGCGCCGGTGGCCTGCGTGATGGCCACGCCGGCCGCTTTGCCCTGCAAAATCTGGGCGGGGCCGGTCACGGGTAGGCCGTTGATGTCGGCTTGATTTACCTGCGATACGGCGCCCGTGAGGTCGGCCTTGCGCTGGGTGGTGTAGCCAATCACCACCACATCGTCCAGCGACTTCACATCGGTTTGCAGCACCACGCTCACCTGCGTACGACCCTGCAATGCAACCTCTTGCGTGATAAAGCCAATGGCCGATATCACCAGCGTGCCCGAAGCGTCGGGGAGGCTGAGCGTGAAGTTGCCGTCGGCGTCGGAGGTGGTGCCGTTGGTGGTGCCTTTCACTACCACCGTCACGCCGGGCAGGCCCTCGCCATTGGCCTGGGTCACGCGGCCCGTGACGGTGGTTTCTACGGGCACTGGTTGGGCATTGCGCGCTTCCAGGATAGGCGGCACCGCGCCTACCGCCGCCGCCCTGCTGATTACCACTTGCTTTTGCAGGATTTCAAAGTCGAGGCGCAGTGGGGCGAGGAGCTGTTGCAGCACGTCGGGTAGGGGCTGCTCGTGCGCCCGCAGGGTCACGCGCTGCTGCGGGTCAATCAGGCGCGGGCTGTACACGAACTTCACCCCGGCTTGCTGTCCAATCAGGCGAAGCGTCGTTTTCAGGGCTTGGTTGCTGACTTGCAGACTAATGCGCTGGCTGGCTGGATCTTGGTGAGTGGCGGGAGCCGCGTGGGCTGCACCGGCACCGGTCGCCAGCAGCACCGCCAGCCACAGCAGCCGCGCAACGCTCCGCCGCCAAGTCCGATAAGGTAGGAGTGGTGCCATAGAAGTAGGGAGTTTTGGAAAGTGAGAGGAACACGCCGGGCGCTGGCCACGCGCTGGAATAGTGCATTGACAGAGCCTATTGAAACCCGCAATCGTTTGCGGGTACGCCACTGAAAAAAGAGAATCAGTACTTATCTACAACCCGGCCCGGTCACTACAATCTGGGCGTCCAGCACTTCGTAGCGGGCACGCACCGCTTTGCAGATCAGGCGGAGCTTTTCGAACAAGGGTTCATCGGTGAAAGACGCCGTGAGCGGGCAGCTGCCCAGCACGGCTTTGTCGTATACAATAGACACGCCGTAGGCCTCTTCCAGCTGAGCAAATACCTCACGGATAGGAGTTTCCTCGTATTCAAAAGCCGTTTTAGCTGTGCCGGCAAGCGCTGGCTGGGGCAGGAGTGTGCGGGCTAGCTGGTGGTCGGCCACGCCGTATGTAGCCTGCTGGTTGGGCATTAGCACAAAGCCAGTTAGCTGGGGCGTGCGGCCCTCGGCTTGTGCCTGCTGGCCGCCCTGCGGGTACACCGACACGCGCCCCGTATGGACCGTTACGACCACCCGCGATGCGGCCGCCGGTGCCCGAACCTCGAAGCTGGTGCCCAATACTTTCGTCACGAGGTGGGCAGTGTTCACGAAGAAAGGTTTCTCCGGATTTTTTGCCACCTCAAAGAAAGCCGCTCCCTCTAGGTACACCGGGCGGGTAGCCCCCGCAAAGCGCACCGGAAACGCCAGCCGACTGTGCGACCGCAGCAATACGGAGCTGCCATCAGGTAGGGTCACCAGGCGGGTGGCAGCGCTTGGGTTGCTGATTTCCTGCAACTTACTGGCTCGTTGGGCTTGTACTACCAGCGTATGATAGGAAGCAGGTAGGGGCCGTTGCAGCTGCCACAGCTGCCCAATACTTAGCAGCGTGAGCAGAAATACGGCCGCGGCCGCCCATTGCCAGGTAGGCCGCAGCCACTGCTGGCTTGCCGGGGTAGGCGTGTCGTGCGCGTCTAGTTCGGAGAAAATACGTTGCCGAAGCGCCATCTTCTCGGCCGATGAAAGCCGGGCCTGCGGTAGCTGGTGCAGCCCCAGCACCAGCTGGCGTGCTGCCTCCACCTCGTCGCGCCGGAACGCGAATGTGGAAAGCCACTGCTGCCAGAACATCTCCGTTTCCGCATCGGGCCGCAGCACCCACCGGACGAAGAACTCGTCCTGGGCAAAGTCCTCGGCGCAGAAGTGCAGATAGTCGGCCATTGGGGAAGCACCACGCCGGTAGGGAGGCGGGTAGTATATAGAAGAGGGCCTAACAGGAAGTTACTACCACACCGCTGCGAAATATTTTTTCAATACATAAGTTTTTTATAAATATCATGCTGATAATCAAAATTTTATACCTATAAAAATCTTTGTATCTAGCTGTCATTCTGCATTCCGAGCTTGCCAACAACTGGCAGAAGCTACTACCCCAGCAGCCACAGCAGCACGCTCACCAGTAGGGAGTGCCGCAGCTTCTTGAGCGCGCGCGACAATAGGTTGGCTACCGTTTGCTCGCTGAGCTGAAGTAGGGCGGCTATTTCCCGAATCTTGAAGTTGTTGAAATACTTCAGGTTGATGATTTCCTTCTCCCTGCCCGAAAGCTGGGCCAGCGACAGGCGCAGGCGCACGGCCCGCTGGTGCTCCTCCTCGGTATCCACCAGCGTTTGCTCGATGGAGGGTGCGTAGGCCGTAGCGTCCGGCGCTATGGGTAGGCGGGTGGCGCTGGCTACCCGTAGCAGCTCGTTTTTGAGGCTGCGGTAGAGGTAGAACTTCACGGCAGTGACTTCGCCCAGGTGGTCGCGCCGCGCCCATAGGTGCACAAACACGGTCTGAATGGCGTCTTTCACCACCTCCGCGTCGTGGGCCAGGTGGTGGCCGTAAGCGAACAGCTGCTGGGCATACCGATCAAACAACGCCCCCAGTGCCTCCCGCTGCCCCGCCCGAAACGCCTGCCACAGGGCCACGTCGTCGTCGTGGCGCTGCCCGTGGTGCGAAGGCGGTGGGGTGTACATAGCGTCAAACAGATCAGGTACTTACTTGTACGAGCGGTTGCGCTATAAAGCTACTGAAATAGGCGAAGGTGTGGCCATGTACGGCCCGCAGCGCACCGTGGCGGATGGCTATAGCGCGCTGCGGGCCGTATAGCGAGATGCCGGGTAACTCCTGGCTTTTCGATAAGCATATGCCAGAAGAAAATCAAACCACTCCGCTGCAAGACGTCGCCCGCGGCCTGCTGGGCTCCTTTATGGTAGTAGCCGGCACCAGCCATCTCACATTCCAACGCCGCGCTTTTCAGGCGCAGGTACCCGATTTTGTGCCTCTCAATAAAGACACTACGGTGTTGGCATCGGGGGTAGTGGAGATTGGGCTGGGCCTCGGCCTGCTCCTGTTGAAGGACCAGAACCGCGTACGGATGGGCTTGGGGCTGGCGGCTTTCTACGCGGCCATCTTTCCGGGCAATATTCATCAATATACCCACCACTTGTCCGCCTTCGGTCTCGACACCGACGCCAAACGCCTCGGCCGCTTGTTTTTTCAGCCCGTGCTGATGGGCTGGGCACTGTGGAGCACTGGGGCGCTGAAGAAGCTGCGGCAGGATAAGGCGCCCCGATAGGCGCCCGCCACCGCGTGGCCTCCCAGCCCAGTTGCTCAACAAAACGACAAGCCCCGGACACGCGTAGCTGCGCGTGTTCGGGGCTTGTTATTTTATTGGCAGCTAAAGCCGACTAGCGGAGCTGGTCAATAGGTGCGGGGTCCATGTCGGTGTACTCCTGGTTTTCGCCGCCCATACCCCAGATAAAGGTGTAGCCGGCCGTGCCGCAGCCCGAGTGTATCGACCACGGCGGCGACAGAATGGCCTGACCCTCGGCTACCCACAGGTGGCGGGTTTCCTGAGGGTGGCCCATCAGGTGTAGCACGCGCTGACCCTCCGGCAAATCGAAGTAGAGGTAGGCCTCCATGCGTCGGTCGTGGGTGTGGGCGGGCATCGTATTCCACACCGAGCCGGCGTGCAGCTGGGTGAGGCCCATCACGAGCTGGCAGCTGGGCAGGCCCTCGTTGTAGATGTACTTGTAGATGGTGCGCTGGTTGGCGGCTTCCAGAGTGCCCAGCGTTACGGGTGTGGCCTCGGCCTGGGTGAGGCGGGTGGTAGGGTAGGTGGCGTGGGCCGGGGTCGAGAGCAGGTAATAGCGGGCCGGCTGCGTGGCGTCGGCGCTGGCAAAGGTTACCTCGCGGGCGTCTTTGCCCACATACAGGCAGTCTTGGCGGCCCAACTCGTGGGTGGTACCATCCACCGTCACGGTACCGGGCTGGCCGATGTTGAGAATGCCCAGCTCGCGGCGTTGCAGGAAGAACTCAGCCTTCAGGTTATCGGGGCAGGGGAGGGCAATGGCCTCGCCGGTGGGCACCACGCCCCCTACCACCATGCGGTCGTAGTGCGTGTAGACCAGCTGAATATCGCCGGGCACGAACAGATTTTCCAGCAAAAAATTCTCGCGCAGCTCGGCTGTATTCATCATAGCCGTCTCGCGCGGCCCAATGGCATATCGTTGAATCATGATTAAGTGGTTGATGTGTTGATGTTTAATATGCTGGTGTACTGATGGGTAGTGGGTAAGGCGTCATGCTGAGCGGAGGCGTAGTATGACGCCCTACCCACTACCCGTCAGCCTACCTACCCATCCAGCCGCCGTCGACGGTGAGGATGGTGCCGTGCACGTAGTCGCCGGCCGAGGAGGCCAGGAACACGGTAGGGCCTTTGAAGTCGTCTGGAGTGCCCCAGCGCCCGGCCGGAATGCGGCTCAGGATGCTGGCCGAGCGGTCGGGGTCGTTGCGCAGGGCCTCGGTGTTATCGGTGGCGATGTAGCCAGGCGCAATGGCATTCACGTTTACGCCGCGTCCGGCCCATTCGTTGGCCAGCGCCTTCACTACGGAGCCAATGGCGCCCTTGCTTGCCGCGTAGCCCGGCACGTTGATGCCGCCCTGAAAGGTGAGCAGCGAGGCCGTGAAAATGATTTTGCCGGCGCCGTGCTCCAGCATCTTCCCGCCAATGGCGCGGGCCAGCCGGAAGGGCGTATCCAGGTTAATGGCCAGCACTTCGTCCCACAACTCATCCGAGTGCTCGGCGGCCGGAGCGCGCTTGATGGTGCCGGCGTTGTTGATGAGAATATCAATCTGGGGGAAATCCTGCTGCACCTGCGCAATAAACGCATCCACGGCCGGGCGCTGGCTGAAATCGGCCTGGTAGGCGTGAAACTGGCGGCCCAGTGCCTGCACTTGTCGCGCGGTGTCGGAGCCGCTGAGTGCCAGCGACGACGACACGCCAATAATATCGGCGCCAGCTTCGGCCAGGCCCACCGCCATGGCTTGCCCAATGCCGCGATTACAGCCCGTAACCAGGGCAACTCTACCAGTCAAATCGAAAGAAGGTGTCATATAGATAGGGGTATGCGGCCCAATATAAAACATCCGGCCGTGGCAGCCCTCCTGGGCTGTAGGGGTCAGGAAGCGCCGTGGCCCCAACGGGGTAGGAAAGTAAACGAGTAAGCAGACTTGTTCCTGGTATGGGAGCCATTGCGGCTGTTTGAGTTAGCTTTTGGGGCCTCTTAGAAGCTGTTTGAGTTAAATCGGTGGGCCGTTGAAAGGGTGTAGAGACGCCTACTTGCGTCTCCTCGTTGAACGAGAGGAGGTTGTATGACGCAGTTGGCGCATGCGACGAGACGCAAGTAG
>Ga0210040_10005134_pt1 | contig 16779 bp, 16 predicted proteins | sample CryGeyCG12114_NA_FD_185462 | JGI IMG/M metagenome (GOLD analysis project Ga0210040, IMG submission 185462) | Groundwater microbial communities from aquifer - Crystal Geyser CG19_WC_8/21/14_NA (SPAdes) (version 2) | ecosystem: Environmental > Aquatic > Deep subsurface > Groundwater | place: USA... | reverse complement strand
GCAGCCGCTCGGTTACATCGCCCGCCGATAAGCCGTGCAGGTCGCCGATAAATTTAAAATATTCTTCGGGGGTTAAGTAATCTATCAGAAATCCCTCGTCCAGGTGCGATCCGGTATAATGCTTCCAATCTTCGGCTAAAGCTACGTTTGATCCTTTCGAGAATACTTCGCCTTTAGAAGGGCGGATCAGGTCCAGAATCATCCGGAACAACGTAGTTTTACCGGCGCCATTATTGCCTACCAAGCCTACGGTTTCGCCGGCAGCAATGGTAAGCCCCGGAATATTTACTACGGTTTTGCCGTTGTAAGCTTTTTCAATGTTTTTTACTTCTATCATTACCATATTCTTTATGATTTTGGATGTACACGGCTAGGCACTTACCCCTTCTTATTGATATAAAGTTATATATCTTTTAATAGCTTCTGGTGTTATTAGCCAACGTAATTATTTCACTTGTTTTAATATCCAATTTGATATTTCTGTTAATGCCGTTGGCGAAAAAGTTTGTTCAATAGCTGCGTATTCAGCCGGCGAACCGGTTGTACATTCCTGAAAGAAATGATTGAGGTTCGGTAATTCCTTAATGGTTACGTTTGTATTTCCACCTTTTTTAAGCGCATTGCCTATAGCTGTTAAATTTTCTTGAGGTGGCACTTGCAAGTCTTTTTCGCCATTTAAGGCCAACACCGGACAGGTTACTTTTTGTAATGTTGGTGCTGGATCATATCTCAAGATGAATTGCCACCAAGGCGATGAAAACCTCTCTATTTGAGCTACGATATATTCCTCCTTTGTCATTTCTGGCGGTTTTATATAGGTTGGTATATTTTCAAAGTTTCCCTTCACATATTGGTTTAAATCAGCTTTAAAGGCTTGAGGGTCTTTAGTTTTTGAAAGTAGCTTGGATATTGCTGCAGTAAAAATTTTTGACTTTTGTATTTCAGTCTCTGGTACACCAAAAGCCCTTTCAATTAACTCCTCGTGTATCATCATTAACTTATCTCCCGGAAGTCCAACCCCTCCTAACAAAATAATAAAGCCTATCTCTTTGGATTTTGATGCCACAATGGGCGCAATCAATCCTCCTTCACTATGACCAATCAAACCAATATTATCTTTGTTTATTTCTTTTCTTGTTTTCAGGTAAGAAATAGCACTTTCTACATCGGTAGCAAAATCCAATGAAGTTGCTGATGCAAAATCTCCTGAAGATTGGCTAAAACCCCGGTCGTCATATCTTAAAACAGCTATTCCATTTCTGGTTAAATAATCCGCAATAATCAGAAAAGGCTTATGTCCATAAACTTCTTCATCTCTATTTTGCGGTCCTTGCCCTGAAATTAAAATGACGACTGGATAATTTCCTTCTTTTGATGGTAAAGTTAATGTGCCCGCTAAAGTAATATTCGCTTTAGTGTTTTGGAATGTCACATCTTCGCTATGGTACCCATATAGCTTAGTTGGTTCTTGGGGCCTTTTAATTGAAGAATTGTTATCCCAAAATATAATAACTGCTATTGAAGAAATTACCACAACAGCAATTAGTAATAGTGTTGTTTTCTTCATGTATTTAAATATTTTTGTTGTAAACTAATTACTACCAGTCTACTACCAACTGCTAACTGTCTAAGCTTGCCGGAAGCCTGCCGCTATTTTGTACTTGTTCGCCAAAAACCGGCTGGCCGTTAAGTGTAATAACTGCCGGTGAAAAATAAAGCCGGTTAAACCTACCAGCCCGATGGCAAAAATTCCCCAGTAAGGCAAACCCATAAAGCCAAAAGGCGCATAAATTAATATGGGCAACAGAATCAAAGGCAACATCATCACAAATTTAGAAGCGCCCACGCCCTGGTAGTTAAAAGCAGCACTTTTACTTAAATCGATGCGGCTTTTGTTCAACACCGAAAAGTAAAATACCACAAATACATTTATGCCGATATTAAAAAAGAAAGCCGCCAGGTTAATGAGCAGTATTTTGATACCGAAAAACCCGTAAGGCAAAGTCAGTAAAAACGAGACAAAAATGATTGGTATAAAAAACCAGAATTTTGCCTGGTAAAATTGGTAAGGCGAAATCCGTTTGGTCAGCAAGGCATCGAAATGACCGCTTTGCCAGCTGGGCACAAACTGACCGTAATTAAACATAAACATGCCGGTCATAATAATTCCTACGAAAATATACATTACAAACCCCTCCTGGTAAGCTTTATTGGGGTAAAATATAAAGCCGTAAAACAAGAAAAATACCGACATAAAAACCACCGATTTGGAGCGCTTGTGCCGCCAGATCAGCTTCATCTCCAAAGCAATGAGCTTGCCCATTTCCCCAAAACGGTTCAGGAACGTAATATCGCTGCCTTCTACCGACTTCGCCTGGCGTATAGCCATTTCTTCGGGGTAAGTATGTGCCCGCAAAAACTGATAATTAAGTACATAAACCAGCCCACACCAAAAGAGCGGCAACGCTACAACCCACGGGTGTTGCAGCAAATACCCAAAAGCCACTGCCGATGTGCCGCGCAGAGATAAGAACCCCAGGTAATCCAGCAATATCAAAGTAATAATAACTAAGGCAAAAATCAAGGTTAGTTTTGGGTTATTACTCAGCTGGCGCTTAAAATATAAACACAGAAAATTATTAGCGAAGATCAGGGCCATAATAGTCACCAGCCAAACCAAAGCTATGCCCATGCCATAAGCCGGCACCAGCACTTTTACCATAAACGGCACTAAAATTAAGAGCTGCCAGCAATTAAACAGGCTCGGCACCGATTTAAACAATACATAGTGCACCAGGTTGGCTTTTTTAATGGGCAGGTGCAGGTAAGGCTGAATGGCCAGCACCGGTAATTCCTGCAACATAAAGCGCATAAATAAATCCAGGAGAAAATAGAAAAGCAGAAAGCCATTAAAAGCCTGCACCGGGCTTATGCTGGGGAAAGCTTTTGCTAAAATAGCATCAATAAAGAACCCGATCACCAGGAAGCAAAGCAGAAAATATACAATAAAAAAGCCCAGAATAATATTAACGGCAATGCTTTTCTGGAAAGTTGCCGACCGGCGCGATTCTTTCCATTGGTGGGCAAGTAAGGTGGCTAACATCAGGCTATTCAGGTTAAAATATTATGAATGAAAGATGAATAAAATTATTCGATCGGGCAAGAATCTGCTGTAAATTAATATTTTAAGCTTCCACCGAGTCCAAACAAGCGCCGGTTGAAGACTTTCATTTAAATAATATGTAAGATGCAACCAATTGGTATTACATGGGATCATAGATTCAACACCTAAATTCTTTTATAATGCCAGCTACCATGCGCTACCTAAAGTACTTATTCCTTTTGTTTTTCGCCGGCAGCACTTTGCCAGCTTGTCAGAAAGAAGGAATATCATTGGAAACCAGTGATTCTTTGGTTGGCAATTGGCAATGGGTAAGTAGCAACGGCGGTATTACCGGGCAAGATCACCAAACTCCGGCATCCACTAAAACTACCGTATATCTTCAGTTTACCTCCGACAACCAATTTTTTCGATACCAGGACGGAGTTAAAACCGAGGAGACTACGTATATTTTACAGCAAGGTAAAAGTATTTATGATCCTAGCGGGCAAAGCAATATAATGATTATAAACGGCACCGGCACCCGCTATTCTTACCGCCTGGAGAATAATGAGCTTTACCTTTCCGACGAATGCAATGACTGCTATACCCATCATTATGTAAGAATGGTAAGATAGCTCCGCCAACGCCGGAAAATAAACAACAATTTACCTGTTTCTAATTTTCATTTCTTAATTAAAGCGGACTTCATCAGAAGTCCGCTTTTTTGTTAAGACCTGATACTCAATTCTTTTTTGTGGAAAAATATTTTGCCAACTACCTAACCTTTTTAAAGAATGAGAGTAAACACGCCTTCCAACTATTTAACTTTCAACTTATTAACCATCAGCAAAATGTTATGAAAAATTTTTTCGATTATGATGCCAACAGTCCGCAGGAGCGGCAGGAACGCTTTGCCAATTACCCGGAATTGTCGCGCTTTTATATTGCGCTCAGTGAAGAACTGGCCCAAGACGAGTACGAAAACTTTGTAGAAGCCGAAAAACAATCTTATTATTCTTTCTCCCCCAACACCTCAAACAACCAAGCGCAATGGATTCGATAGACGAAGATCACCGATCTGAATAAAAAAGGGTAAACACGATTGATGTTTACCCTTTTTTATGTTCTATTTAATCTGGTGGCTTAATCTTCGCGTACAAACGGGTGCTTATACGCCAGCGCTGCTTCTGCCGGTATAATCTCGTACGTATTGAGCATGTGGGTGGCAACGCCGGTGTTGGTACCTTTTATATATTGTCCGTCCGGAGCCAGGTAAATAGCATAATTGTGCCGGCCAAACGGATATAAATTATTACTGCGCAATTCTTTTCCCTTCGTTAAATCTACCTGCTGGTTATCCTTGGTGGTAACAATAAATAAATTTTTATCTGCCATGTTGCGGAGTCTTTCGCACAAAGTTAAAATTTAGGTCGATATATTTATACTTCTGTTAATCTTAGGTTTTGAAAAGAAGATGAGCAAGCATTTTATTTATCTGGTAACTTAATGTTGGATGTTATTAATAAATAAGTTGTTTTGATTGTAAAAGTTGGGAACGTATGCAAAACCCGGCAACATTAATTTTAACATTCAATTTGTATACTTTTTGAAAACACGAAACCGCTTTTAACCTTACCTGCTTTATCATTCCAACTAACGGTTGAAGATATATCTCAGCATATAATAAATTATGAATGTAGAGAGTAGCTGGGAGTTTCGGAAAAAAAGGTTATTCTTGCAAGTATTAATGCACCTTGGGTAAAGTAGTAAACTGATTATATCGTTTTAATATTCTTGCCTCTCAGACTGATAAAACAAATATAAAAATCTTTTCTACATTTTAAGATTGCTTATGAAAACCTGGTTAATCTTCAGTTTAATTTTAATCTTTTCTTTAACCGGCTTTGCGCAAACTAAAATAAAAGTTGCTTGTGTAGGCAACAGCATTACCGAAGGTGCCGGCATCGAAACCGGTAAAAAGTACCCCGACCAATTGCAAACTTTATTAGGCAGCAATTACGAGGTAAGAAACTACGGCATTGGTGGGCGCACCTTATTAAAAAAAGGCGATTACCCGTACTGGAACGAAGCTAAATATGCAGAAGTACTTGGCTGGCAACCGGATATTGTAGTAATAAAGTTGGGCACCAACGATTCTAAACCCCAGAACTGGCAGCACAAAGCCGACTTTAAGAAAGATTATATAGCTCTAATCAAATCTTTTAAAAAGCTTCCGAACCATCCGCAGGTGTATATCTGCAAACCCATGCCGGCTTACTACACCAATTTTAACATTAGCCCGGAGATTATCCAAAATGAAATGCTGCCCCTTATTGAGGCTATTGCAAAAAAAACCAAGGTAAAGGTAATAGACTTATATACGCCAATGGTAGATAAAAACAGTTTGGCGCCGGATGGTATTCATCCCAATGCCGAAGGGGCGGGCATTCTGGCCCAGGAAGTATACAAGGCCATCAAGTAGTATATCCTTATCTTCGAACATAAATATCGGCCAGTATATCCTTAAAAGATCAGCACCACGGTTCCCAGAATAATAAAGCCGGCGCCCAGCACGGTTTTCAGGGTAAGCGGTTCGCCTAAAAAAACCACCGATAATATAATGGCAATGGCTACGCTGGCTTTATCTACGGGTGCTACCTGCGATACTTTACCAATTTGCAAAGCTCTGAAATAGAAAATCCAGGATAAGCCGGTGGCGCAACCCGATAAAAGCAAAAAGATCCAGTTGGTTTTGGAAAGGCTGCCCAGGCCCGTCGTGCTGTTTTTGTAAAAAGCAATACCCCAGGCTAATAGCAAAATTACCACCGTCCGGATGGCCGTGGCCAAGTCGGAGTCTACACCTTTAATGCCTATTTTAGCAAAAATGGCCGTTAAGGCCGCAAATACAGCCGATAATAAAGCGTATATCCACCACATGAATTTAAATTTTTTTTTAGCAAACCTTCAATCTAAATTGAATCTCGTCCAGACGCTGTAGTTGGTTCCTGTTTTCATACGAATTTGTGGCAGCAATATTTATAATGGTTTAAACGCTAACTATACAGGTCCTGGTTTAAGTTATCTTTGGTTCCGGGTGCCGTTGTAACTGTTTTATGTTGCCTGGGTTTATATTTTTGGGTTACGACTTAAAAAAGCAGCGGCTGTTGCCCCGGCTTTGGGAAATGCACCGCTGCTAGCCACAGAATATTAAAACTTAGCCCGGTATTTTGCCTTCAATGCCTTTATTAAATGATTTTATAAACGCATTCTTCAGAACATTCACGAATGTTTTCCAATTATCAGTATTAGGTTCGTTAATATTGCCTGAAATCGGCACTACGGTAGCAATCTCGTCACGGCGCTGGTTTTCGGCGGCTTCGGTAAATAAACCAATAACGGCTTCTTTAGCCGCATGCAGAAAGCCATCTTCTTTTTTGTCTTTTTTCCAGTTCAGCACTTTTACATTTTCGAAGAAAGGTTTTATGTACCCGTCCAACTTACCATCGGTTAGTTTTACTTCGCTGTACATATCCATATTTCCTCTTTCCACATCAAATTTGCCGTAAGCTTTTATAAAGCCGTTCAGGCTAGTCAGGTTTACCTTGGTGAGCTGCATGTTCATGTTAAAGTCGGGTATTTCTTTCAGCGCATTTACTTTCATATCGCCTTTTAAAGCGCCGCCGCCAATAGATTTACCGGTTACGGTTACTGTAGAAGGCAATTTGTTTTTCGTATTCTCTACGTTAGCCAAATTTAATGCTACCAGGTGCATGCTATTCACATGAAAATCAACGTTAGGGTCGGCATTAAAATCCAGGTAAGCAAATCTGCCATTATTTACCTCCAGCCGGTTGATGGTAATCGGCATTAAATCTTTTACGGTCTCCGTCCAGTTATCCCGGTTGGGTTCATCTCCGGCAGCATTGCTGCTGGCGGCAGCCACCATATTTAGCCTTGGATTTATGAGCTCCACTTCGCCTACCAGCCGGCCTTCAAAAATAGATTTCCACTCAATAGATAAATGCGTATGGGCTATTTTCAAAAAAGGATAATTTGGATTTCCTTTTTCTTCGGTTAGTACCAAGCCATCGATGGTGTAAGCTCCCCGGTACAGGTGCAGGTCCACGTCATCCACGTGCCCATTGTAACCGGGTAATTCATTCAGCGATTTATTTACATAATATTTAACAATACTGGGCAGCGCCAGCCGGAAAATAATGAGCAACAGCAAAATGCCCAAAGCTATTTTATAGGATCTTTTTAGGGTCTTAAACATATGCTTAGGTATATAAAGCAACGGATAAATAAGCATCCAGGATTTATACGTTTAGCAAAAAACAACTCCTCTATATCCGCTGCAAATGGCACTATTCTTAATAGGTTCTGAAGTAGAACTATATCAGCATACGTTTCCTTATCTTCCGGGTTAAAGTTCTTGCATGTCAATTATTGAATAGTAAACTCTAAGCAGCAGCACTTATAGTTACGGATAGAAGCAAAAGTTAAATTCAGGAATGGTCTATGAGGGAGGTATGTTTGGTGTCGCGCATGGTGAGGTATACCAGCAGCGAAATAAAAATACAGCCGGTTACGTACCAGTAAAAATACGTTTCGTGCCCGGCGTTTTTAAAACTAAGGGCCACGTATTCGGCGGTGCCGCCAAAAATAGCCACGGTTAAAGAGTAAGGGAAACCTACACCTAAAGCCCGTATTTCGGTCGGGAATAACTCGGCTTTTACTACGGCATTGATAGAAGTATAGCCACTTACAATTACCAGCGCCAGCATAATATATACAAAGGCTTGCCACTGACTGGTAGTATGACTTAAAGCCGTTAGCAAAGGTACCGTGGCCAGGGTTCCCAGCACGCCGAAACCAATCAGCAAAGGCTTACGGCCAATTTGGTCGGATAGCAACCCAAAAAGCGGCTGTAAAGCGGCATAGATCAACAAAGATAAAAAAGTGATAAGCGTAGACTGGCTTTTGGTAAGGTGTACGGTATTTACCAGAAACTTCTGCATATAGGTACTATAGGTATAAAAAGCAATGGTGCCGCCCAGGGTTAAACCAACTACCATCGCCACCGCTTTCGGATACCGGAACAGTTGCTTTAAAGTACCACTTGCCTTTTTTACCGAACTATCTTTGTCTCTGGTATAAGCCACCGATTCTGCCATGTGGCTCCGCAAATACAAAGCCGTTAAAGACAGCCCGGCACCAATTAAAAACGGAATGCGCCAGCCCCAGCTATGCATCTGGGCTTCCGTTAAAAAAAGCTGCTGCATAAGCAACTGAATGCCTAAAGCAATAAGCTGTCCGCCAATAAGGGTTACGTACTGAAAGCTGGAATAAAAGCCTCTCCGGTTAGCCGTAGCCATTTCGCTTAAATAAGTGGCCGACGTACCGTATTCGCCGCCTACACTTAAGCCCTGTAATAACCGCGCGGCTAAAAGCAAAATGGCCGCCAGTACGCCAATAGATTGGTACGACGGGGTAACCGCAATTAACAAAGAACCAAACGACATCAGCAGCACCGAAAATGTCATGGCAAACTTACGCCCCGATTTATCGGCCATACGGCCAAACAACCAACCCCCAATAGGGCGCATGAGAAACCCGACGGCAAATATTCCGGCTGTGTTTAAAAGCTGCGCTGTGGCACTGCTTTGGGGAAAGAAAACCGGGGCAAAATAAATCGAAAAAGCTGAGTATGCATACCAGTCGTACCACTCTACCAGGTTTCCCATGGAGCCGCTTACAATGGCCTTCAGGCGGTTAGGCTGTTTTGCTACGGAGACGGCATGATCCATTATTTCGGGCTTGGGTTATTTTATCTTCTGCTTTCCTCTTTACTGTGGCAGGATTTCTAGGGTTTATATAGTTGCCCGGCTAAGAAGGTTTAGGACATAAGTAATTCAATTAGCTCCTGTTTCTTTGCTTCGTCTTGCCGGGCGTTTTCCAACACAGGTTTTATCACATTACTAATTTCCCGGTTTATATTAAAAATAGTTAAAAAGTCTACCGGAACATCATTCGGAACATCTAGTTCTTCAATTAAATTAACATAATAGCTGGCCAGGAATATGTTATTATTCTTCAGAAAATACCGGCTCATGAGGCCATAAAAATTAACTACATCCGCAATAGCAAAGGTATTTTGGGTTGGATATACGGCCGATAGGCTATACTGCCCGTTAAAAACCGCCATAACCTGGTCTGGTTGGTCTAAGTCTATTAATAAGCCGGCATAGTGAATTTTAGCTGGCAGGTAATCCGGAAATAGCCGGTAAAACTCTCTTATAGTGGCATCTGCCTCGTCCATTAAACCTAGATTCTGAAAATGCTGGATTAGTTGATCATGGAAAACAGGGTTATGGGGCCATTGGGCTAAGTTTTGCTGTAGCCGGACGGTTAAGATGGCGTGTTCCCGGCCTTGTTCCGTCGTATCCGTTTCCGGCTGGTCTTGCGGTTTATTTTCTAGTTGTTTCAAGTCCTTGCCGGCATTATCCAGTTTTTTCATGATAAGGTCTCCTAGCTGTCGCAGCTGCTTATCTAGTTCTGCTGCCAAGCTTTTTATCTCTTCCTGCTCTTCGGGCGTGAAGTTATAAGTTAAATTGGGTAAGGCCTCGTCGGAAACAGTAAAGGTTGGTGCCTGGGTAATAGCGGCTATTACCGGAGCGGCTTCTGCCGGAACGGGCGTTGTTTTACGGTATATATACTCGGCTGTTGTAATATATAGATCCAGCTCCTCCGGTAATGTTTCTGCTATAAAATCCTCCCAATCTTCCTCCTCCCAAAGTTCCGGCTTATCGTAATAAGCATCGTAATCCTCATCGTCTTCGTCATCCAACAAATCGCCTGCTCCTGCAAAAATGCTATCTACTTCGTACTCACCGGGGGCCAGGTTCTTTTCGAGTTGGCGCTTGTAATAATCATTGCGGGGGTCACCGGGTTTCAAAACCAACACCGGTTTTCCGTTCCGGCCAAACGGAACCTCAATTAAAGGAATATTCTCGGTATCTTCTTCTAAAATTTGCCGGGTAAGTTTAAAAGCCGGATCGGGCGCAATACCCAAATCTTCGGCATAAGCCAAGGCCCCGTAAATAATGTTATGGGCTAATTCATAACTTATTATTTCTCTTGCAAAAGGAGCCCTGCCCAGCATTTCATAAAGACTATAATCGGGCTCATTAAAGTAATAAAAAGTATCTTTTACGCCCACGCAGAAAGTATCTACCAAATAAATACCTACGGTTAGATGCTTATTAACGTGCTGGCGATAAACTAAAATTTGGGCCAGGCCCGCTTCTTCCCAATCATCGTTAATTTCGCATTTATAAACAGGTAATTTGCGGGCTCTGCCGCTAGCCAGATAGTTTTTATCATTTAAAACCGGCTGTGTGGCCGCTGGTTTATGCTTTTTCTTAGCCATATTTGCTTTTGCCTGTAAAATATGAAGTAGAATAATTTTCGTTTATCTTCTTATTAACCTGTCTTAAGTTAACAAAGTTATACAACTTCCTGCAACATTTTGCGGCAAATTTAGCCGCATGTAAATGGTTCTTGCTTTTAGTAGGCGGTTATTATTCTTTCCGATTGCTTAACAATAACGTGAGTTAAGGGTTATAAATATTAATAATCAATAAGTTGTAAAAACAACAAAATTATTTTTCTTAATTAAATTCTTAGCAGATAGGTTAAACTTTAAAGGGTAGGCATTTAAACCCTTAAACGGCATATAATATTTACTAACTGGGTTTAATAATTTTCATTATCTTTTGTTTTCACCCATAATTCACGTTAACAATAAGACTTTTGCCAATATTCTTGACTATAGCCTTATTAAACTCACCCTGATTATCGTAAACCCTAAATAAACGTAACTCAGTTTATTTCTCATGTTTAAATCTGTTATTATACTGGTACCAGGATTAGGAAATTCGGGCGAACAGCACTGGCAAAGTTATTGGGAGAAAACTTATCATTTTCGGCGGGTAAACCAGCAGGATTGGGAGACACCTGATCTACAAGACTGGCTGGAAACACTTGATAACACTGTAACCGAATATAACCTCGCCGATGTAATACTGGTTGGCCATAGTTTAGCCTGTGCTACCATTGCTGCCTGGGCAGCAAAATACCGCCGCAGTATAAAAGCTGCCTTACTAGTAGCTCCAGCCGATACGGAAGCCCCAGACTTCCCCAATGTAACTACCAACTTTACTCCGATGTCGGTACAGAAACTAGCTTTTCCTTCCGTAGTAGTAGCCAGTACTGATGATGAATATGTAACTTTAGAAAGAGCTGAGTATTTTGCTGAGTGCTGGGGAAGTAAGTTGGTCAATTATTGGCTCGGCTGGTCATATCAATGCTGCGGTTGATTTAAAAGACTGGCCCTTGGGTTTGCAGTTGCTGCAACAATTAGATCAGAGTAGTTAATGTGAAGTTGTAGAAAACCATTTTAACAATAAATATTTTGTCAAGATATTTGACAATAAAATTTTTGTCAAACTTAAAGGCTTAAGCTTTCATTGAAAAAAGTGATTCATTAAGTTAAGTCGGTAACGGGCGAAGATATTTATGGCTTAATTACAGATTACCGGAAAGTTTGCTGATATGCTTATCGGTGATAACACCAAAAAGGGAGAATTCATTACATCAGCACAACTTTGTTTAACTGAAGAGAATAAACTTAACTTGATTACAGATTATCTATCATCAAGTTTGCTGATGTAGCAGGCTTTTGTAGTAGATATAAAAAACAAAACTAAGTAGAAAATTTACTCACTCCATTCTAACCTATGGTTATCTTCTGGAAGTCTACAAAAATGATAAGAAAGTTTCAAGGCAAATAAATATATTCCGAAAAAATCTAATGATACTTTTCGATTTACATCAATATCTGTCAAGTAAGTTTGAAATTCTTCTGAAGGTAACCAAGATAATTGGTCAAACGAAACAACATAATCTATTTCTTCAATTGGGTCTTTTGGCAGATAGAATATATTAGACAATTGCTGATCCTTTATTGTTCTTTCCAGTTGTGATAATTTAGGCTTCTCTATGTCTTTAAGGAATTCATCTAACGGGACAACAGGTGCAAACAGTATTTTCTTTGAAATAGTTCTATTTGAATCATTAGATAAATCCATATCACAGGTGTTTGTAATTATGATACCATCCAGATATGCTTTAGTATAACTAGCCGTTTCAGCATCCCATAATGGAAATCTAATTTCTCTGATTATATCACCTTGTAGAAAATAGGGTGCACGTTTAGTAGTATAAAAATCGGTATATAATTTCGGAGACCAATCCTTATAAACAGGGGAATCCCTATTTAAGGATTCCCCTGTTTATAAGGATTGTTTTAATGCTTCTTTTAATCTATCCTTTTGGTCTTTAGTAAGGTAAGTAGGGAGAAGCGCTTCAAAAGATTCGCTATTAAAAGGCATTAAAGTCTATTTGGTAGAGTTGGAGTTAATTTACCAATCCTTCTAATAGTATTTTCTAATACTTTTGCTTCTTGCCCTTCTAATATTTTACTTCCAGCAAATAACGCATGTGCAATAGAAACTGCTGCTACATTATTATAGTCTACTGCAAATGGTTTCTCAGTAGTAATCCTAAATTCTTGCGCTTTTTCTTGATTGAATACAATCGTTGAAGCTGGATTAAAACTTTCTTTATCTTTGTAAAAGCTTGTAAAGCTTGTATTATATCGGTCATCAACCGGAACCATGGACAAAGTAAATTCGGAACGGGTTAATGAATTAGCTATATTATACAAACACTCCAAACCTTGATTAGATTTTACTAATCTATCAATTTTAAAGGTAGTAGCGTTATATCTTTCTTTATTATCTGAAAGCCAATATTCAGCAACAAGTACTTGCGATTCAATAGGTGGATTTGGTTGAGCTAGCATAATACTTATTTTATTTAAAACTTTCTTGTAAATTCCCTTTTGTCATTTCACTAAATGTCTCACTTGTTAATAAATGAGCTGCATTTAGCCAACGTGAAACTTCAGGTATTTTGGCCTGTACTCCTTGTTGAGTAACTTCTATTTGAATTATTATTCCTTCTTTCGGTTCTTTATTATTGATACCACCACGATTTATGGCAATATTTAAAACACCTTCCTCTGTTCCATAAATGAACCCTAAATTGATACTATACGGAGGATATTTATTTTTATAGAAGTCTTGTTTAATATTTATATGTAAATTATCTTTTAGAAAATCTTTTATATCATTTTTACTAAAATCAAAAGGAATAAAATCAAAATATTTTAAAGCTAAACTTATAGGTAATTCTTTATTATAAGATTCTAAAGATATTAATTTATCTACAGCATCAATAACCCAGCTTTGGTAATCTTGCCAAATATAATTAGCTTCTACTGTATTAACTGTAAATATCCCTGGCCCAACTTGTACCAAAGGATAAGAATTTGATGAAGCTCTAAATCTATGAGCTACTTGGTTAAAATATGCTTCAATAGGAATTTGTCCAGGTATTATAAGCTCTCTAAAAGGATATTTCTCCTTTAAAGTATTAAATAAATCTCCGTGCAAATATTGATAATCTTTCTTTTCTTTGTCAGAACTTGCATCCCATCTTAGTTCAAAAAGTACTTCTAATAAAGGAGCCTTTGGTAATCTACTCATAATTTATCAGAAAGAGTATAGGAGTTGTATTTTATAATTTTATACTCATTAAAATCTATATCTTTAGCGGTATACGGTATTAAAGGTAAAATGCACAATCGTAGAACGATAAAATAAAATTTCACGTGCAAAAGTAGAATATATTTTTAAATATAATCAAAATATCATCAATATTACCATTCTTAAATATTGTTTCTCTACAATATTGACCTTTTCTTCATCAGCACACCTATACCAAAAACAAACCAAAAACTCAACCCCTTTCCTAGCATTGTCTTCCAAAATTTTAGCCGTAATTTTGGATACAGAACAAAAAGCATTTCGTGCTTAAATGGAAGACTTACTGAAACATTACCTGAAAATTGCTACTGAATTAACCATCAGTATAAAACAAGTACAAGCCACGGTACAATTATTAGACGAGGGCGCTACTGTGCCGTTTATTTCCCGCTACCGCAAAGAAGTAACCGGCTCCTTAGATGAGGTGGCCGTGGCGGCCATCCGTGACCGCATGGAGCAGCTCCGGGAATTGGATAATCGCCGCGAGTCTATCCTGAAATCGATTAAAGACCAGGACAAACTAACGCCGGAACTAGAAGAGCAAATTAACGCGGCCGAAACCATGGCCGTACTGGAAGATATTTACCTGCCTTACAGACCAAAACGCCGCACCAAAGCCACCATTGCCCGCGAAAAAGGGCTGGAGCCGCTGGCTACGCGTATTTTTGAGCAGGAACGTTTTGATGTATCTGCCGAAGCGGCTCAATATATCAGCGAAGAAAAAGAAGTAAAAGACACCGCAGAAGCCTTAGCCGGTGCCCGCGATATTATTGCCGAGTGGATAAACGAAAACCCGGATGCCCGGGCCCGCATGCGGAATTTATTCGAAAAGAAAGGCGTGTTTAAAAGCCGCGTGATGCTGGGCAAAGAAGAAGAAGGCCAGAAGTACAAAGATTATTTTGAGTGGGAAGAACCCATTGAAAAAGCGCCTTCGCACCGCATTTTAGCTTTGCGCCGCGGCGAAAAAGAAATGATTCTGATGCTGAACGCGCAGCCGGAAGAAGAAGCAGCTATCGAAATGCTGGAAAACCAGTTTGTAAAAGGAAACAATGATGCTGCCGAACAGGTACGGCTGGCAGCTAAAGATGCCTACAAGCGTATGTTAAAACTCAGCATGGAAACCGAAGTGCGCATGAGCTCTAAAAAGCGTGCTGACGAAGAAGCTATCCGGGTATTTGCCGATAATTTACGCCAGTTATTGTTATCGGCACCGCTGGGCCAAAAAACGGTGTTGGCCTTAGACCCCGGCTTTAGAACCGGCTGTAAACTAGTCGTGCTGGATAAACAAGGCAAGCTGCTGCACAACGAAAACGTGTACCCGCACACCGGTAACCGTCAGGCCCAGGAAGCGGCTTCTACCGTTAAATTTTTAGTTAATAAGTTTGAAGTAGAAGCTATTGCCATTGGTAACGGAACTGCCAGCCGCGAAACCGAAACGTTTGTGCGGGGCTTAAACTTACCGGCCAATATTGCCGTGGTAATGGTAAACGAAAGTGGCGCTTCTATATACTCCGCTTCGGATGTAGCCCGCGAAGAGTTCCCGGATTACGACGTGACTGTACGGGGTGCCGTTTCTATTGGTCGCCGGTTAATGGACCCATTGGCCGAATTGGTAAAAATAGATCCGAAAAGCATTGGCGTAGGTCAGTACCAACACGATGTAGATCAAAATGCCTTAAAACACACGCTCGACGATGTGGTAATGAGTTCGGTAAACGCCGTGGGCGTGGAAGTAAATACCGCCAGTAAGCAATTATTAACCTATGTTTCCGGTTTAGGACCGAGTCTGGCCCAAAGCATTGTAAATTATCGTAATGAAAACGGCCCTTTCAAAAGCCGTTCGGAACTGAAAAAAGTGCCCCGTTTAGGCGATAAAGCGTATGAACAAGCCGCCGGCTTCCTGCGTATCCGCGATGCCAAAAACCCCTTGGACGCTTCTGCCGTGCACCCGGAACGCTACGAGTTGGTACAAAAAATGGCCGCCGATTTAAATGCCACCGTTACCGACCTGATGAAAAGCGCCGAGCTACGCCAGAAGCTGGATTTGAAGAAATACGTGACCACCGAAGTAGGTTTGCCTACCCTACAAGATATTATGAGCGAGTTAGCCAAGCCCGGCCGCGACCCGCGTGAAGGCTTTGAGGCTTTTAGCTTTACCGAAGGCGTAAACGAAATAAAAGATTTGCATCCCGGTATGAAACTGCCCGGCATTGTTACCAATATTACGGCCTTTGGTGCTTTCGTAGATATTGGGGTGCACCAGGATGGTTTGGTGCACGTAAGCCACCTTTCCGATAAATTTATTTCTAACCCGGCCGAAGCCGTGAAAGTACACCAGAAGGTAGAAGTAACCGTGCTGGAAGTAGATGTGGCGCGCAAACGTATTGCTTTATCCATGAAATCGGACCCTTATGCGGCCAGCAAACCAGCCGGCGAACGTGGCAATGGTGGCGCCAGAAAAGGTGGCAAAGACAAGCGCGCAGAAGAGCCGGCAGATGATTTCCAGGCAAAGCTGGCGAAACTAAAGGGTATGTTTAAGTAAAAATAATTTGTTTTAAACGTGGAAACTCCTTTTATGCTGCAAGCAGTAATAAAAGGAGTTTCTCTTTTTACAAGATTATCAGATTACTGCAAAACTGTAGCAGTAAATTTAAGAACCCTCAACTTTTCGCCCGCATACTGTAGATATATTCTACATTTTATAAAAATAAATGCTTATACTAATATTTAAGCAAATTATTACAAATCAGCTGCTTGTATTTAATTCACCTGTTTTGGCATAGCTTTCGTCTGTAATCAAGCATCATTAACTAAAGTTTAACCATTAAAATTAGAATGATGAAGAAAGTTCATTTCGTTGCCCTTGCCTTTTTTGTAATCGGTCCGCTTTGCGCAAATGCCCAAACTGCCACTCAAACTACTACTTCAGGTACTGCGCCAGCT
>Ga0210040_10005133_pt1 | contig 16779 bp, 12 predicted proteins | sample CryGeyCG12114_NA_FD_185462 | JGI IMG/M metagenome (GOLD analysis project Ga0210040, IMG submission 185462) | Groundwater microbial communities from aquifer - Crystal Geyser CG19_WC_8/21/14_NA (SPAdes) (version 2) | ecosystem: Environmental > Aquatic > Deep subsurface > Groundwater | place: USA... | reverse complement strand
CATTGGGGGTGACGGGATCGGTCCTGAAGTCACCGATGAAGCAACGGCAATACTCGACATGCTGTCGGCCCGAGAGGATGGTCGCGCTACTTTCAAGCTTATTCCACGTCTCTTCGGCGGCTGCTCAATCGACGCCCACGGTGTATCTGTGACAGATGAGGTACTCGAAGAGGGCCGTCAATGCGATGCTATCCTCATGGGCGCAGTCGGAGGACCGAAATGGGACGGCAAGCGTCGCGGCTTCGAGGGTCCAGAGGGCGCCACTCTTCGTCTGCGCGACGTTACGCAGGTGTACGCCAACATGCGGCCCTGCGAGTACTTCCCAGCTGGCCGCAGCCCGATCAGGGAGGAGTTGGTCAAGGGCGCGAAGTTCATCGTGCTAAGAGAGAATTGCGGTGGTGCGTTCTATGGACCAAAGGTTGAAGAGCCAGACTATGCGTCGGATCTTTGGTCATACAACCGCAAGGAGATTGAGCGGATTGCACGCATGGCTGCGCATCTGGCCATGTCGCCGGCAAGTCCCGTCAAGAAAGTCATCAGCTGCGACAAGGCGAACGTGCTGGCGAGCTCGAGGATATGGAGACGGATCGTGGAGGAGACCATCAAGCGAGAATACCCCGAGGTTGAGATCGTGCATCAGCTCGCTGATAGTGCCACAATTTTGATGATGATGCGTCCTACCATGTTCAACGGTGTCGTCCTCGCAGACAACACCTTTGGTGACCTGTTATCCGATCTTGCCGGCGTGGTACCAGGGACTTTGGGTGTCCTGCCATCAGCCTGTTTGGCTGACATTCCGGTCAAGCAGTTCGGAGACGCGAGTGTCAAAGGATTTTATGAGCCTGTTCACGGCTCGGCGCCAGACATTGCTGGTCAGGGTATTGCCAACCCTATTGGTGCGATCCTAAGCGCTGCTCTGATGCTGAGGTACAGTTTTGGAATGGAAGAAGAAGCAAAAGCAATCGAACAGGCCGTGAATGCAACTCTAGACGAAGGCGTCCGAACGAAAGACATGAGAGGGGAGGCTTCTACTACGGAAATGGGCGCTCGTGTTAGGAGTCACTTGCAGGAGATCCTAGACAAGCAGCACAAGTGAGATAGATCTCCATTTCCTCTAGTTTCTCGGTAGCGGCGCACAAATTCGGACAGTTCATCGTAACCTTATACATCTGCAGTATCAGCTTGCGGTCGAAACAAATGGCTTGTGATGCGCAAGGTTACCGCCTTCCCACTTACAAATGAATGATATGTGCCAAGAGTCTTCCTGCGTCGTTCAAAGTGGCGAGTAAACCAACCTTTTTCTAGCTGCCAGCTTCAGAACAGATCCTGGATTGGATATGCAGACGCTAACATGGCCGAGCCTCCGGTCGTCATGGAGTGTGGATTCATATAATAACTACTCCTCTCGGAGTTCGAGTGTGGCGGAGGTTCAGGTTCAGGGGGTGTGTGGCCAGCTTGAGAGTTCTAACGGAGTCCGTGGTGGGGTTTAGGACGAGATATGTTTGGTTTGGCAGAGCAGAACAAGTGTTGAGGCATATACATATACTGCCAGGTAGTGTACAGTCTAGAGACAAACACATCGAGACCCAGAGCACGAACACCATTACAATCCATTCGTAAAAAAGTACAGAGACGCAAATCATACTTACAGAACGACCAACATGGGTTCGGTATCAACTCAACTACCTGTAAGTCAGCTTGCAGACGGTCGGGATTGTGGATGCAAGGGAGGCTGACACACCTTCTCAATCAAAGATCCCCCGGAAGAACCGTGATCTGAACCATGACCAGGCATACGTGGACGGCCAGTGGGTAGAAGCCAAGTCCGGCAAGAGGTTCGAGATCATCGGTGAGCTTCAGTCTACGACCTTGGAGTGTATCTCGGGCTCATGTCATCTCACTAGATCCTGGTACTGGCCAACAATGGGCAACCTGCTCCGACATGGCAGCCGAAGACGTCGACTCAGCCGTCCAAGCCGCCCAGCGTGCCTTCAAGAAGTACCGCACGGTCAACCCCAGAGTCAGAGGAGACCTTCTCGCAAGATGGGACGCTTTGATCCGTGAGAACAAGGAAGACATAGCTTCGATCCTTGTCTATGAGACCGGCAAGCCGTTTGCTGAGGCGGTAGGAGAGATTGACTATGCGACCAGCTTCACGAGATGGTTCTCGGCCGAGGCGGAGAGGGTCCACGGCTCAGTGTTCACTCCGGCAGCACCGGGCAGGAGAGCTGTGACGATCAAGCAGCCGATAGGTGTGGCAGCGGCTTTAGTGCCGTGGAATTTCCCCATCGCGTGAGTGGACAGACATATCCATACATGTCAAGTCTAGAAGCCTACTAAACACGCACCTTTAGCATGATCATCCGGAAGGCATGTGCAGCACTAGCAGCGGGCTGCACCATGATAGCAAAGCCATCCCCTGAGACACCATTGACAGCCCTCACTCTGGCACATCTAGCTACGCAGGCAGGATTCGCTCCAGGAGTCTTCAGCGTCCTGCCTACTTCACTTGCCAACACGCCATCATTGAGCGAGGCGTTGTGCAAGCACGAACATGTCAAGAAAGTCTCTTTCACTGGCTCGGTATGGTTAGACGCTTCTTGCACTGATGAGACTAACACGCGTGCAGACGAGAGTAGGCAAACTCATCTCAAGACATTGCTCCGACGGCCTAAAGAAACTGACTTTGGAATTGGGAGGGAACTGCCCATTCCTTGTCTTCGACGACGCAAATCTGACACAAGCGTGCGATGGTAAGTGTCGAAGCCACCCTTGCCGAAGTCCGTAGATTGCTGATACTCCTTGTGTGCGTAGCGCTCATGGCTCTCAAATTCAGACATGCTGGTCAAGCATGCATCACAGCAAACCGTGTCTATGTCCAACGAGGTGTATATAAAAAGTTCGGCAAGATGCTCGCGGACTGTGTTGGACAGCTCAAGATCGGCCATGGAATGGAAAAGGGAACAACAATGGGTCCGGTCACAGTGCCTGCAGGTCTTGACAAAGTCGCGGGCCAGATCAAGGACGCGGTCGACAAGGGCGCCACGGTACTCACTGGCGGCGAGAAGATAAACAAGAATGGTGGGTACTTCTTTCAACCGACAGTCATTCAGAACGCCGCGCCGGGTATGCTCGTTACTGAAGAGGAGACGTTTGGACCACTCCTGGCCATGATACCGTTTGATACTGAAGAAGAGGTCGTTGAGGCGGCTAACAAGACAAGCGTGAGTTCAAGTGTATGCTGGTGTGAATAATGCTGACACATGTGCTACAGATGGGCCTTTCATCGTACTTCTTCACCAAGAACGTCGACCGTACTTGGCGGTTGCTGGAAAACCTGGAGGCAGGTATGATTGGGATGAACACCGGTAACGCCTCAGCAGCAGAGTCTCCATTTGGTGGCATCAAGGACTCTGGGTATGGTAAGGAGTCAGGGAAGGATGTGGCCTTGCAAGAGTATCTGATCACAAAGACCGGAACTTTAACGATAGAAGGACAATACTAGCGGTCTTACCAGAGATGATGCGACTTCGAAAGGAAGTACGACCTCGAAAGAAAAGATCTGTGTTGATGTGGCATTGGCTTCGGTTGTCACTGTCTATGAGCACCGTCGACAACGTTGTTGAAGCTCCTATTCCAGTCTGCGGTTGCGATGTGTCTATCTGTAGCACTATGGAGCCCTGCAGCCATCATAACTCAGGCAACTTCGGTCTTCCTCGACCTGGCGAAGATACGTTCAGCCGCGGCCTCTGTCCCTAAGGGCAAACAAAGAAGCTGCTCTTTTTTCCCACGTGCGGTGACGTGCTTGTTCAACGTGTATAACATCAGACATACGAAGCCCCATACCACGAACGGAACAAAGACGGAGGCAATCAATATCGAAGCGACGAACTCCGTTGCGTCGCGATGATCAAGATCCCAAACACCCTGGACTGTGCTCGTCATAGAGGATTTTAGGAAGAAAAGCACCATTGCGACGGCGGGAAAGGAACCGATGAAGTGTATCATCGGAAAGCATACGACCTCAAGTGTATCCATGACTGCCGTAGGTGTGTCGGAAAGTTCATCAGCTGTGAGGCGCCACGTTAAACCATTAGCGGTCTGCGGATCTCGTCGTAAGGTGATTGCAAGGGTGTATGGCCTCTCCCCCAAAAGTCGGCAAACCACGATTGCTTCCAGTCCGTTTAGTCGGTGACCCTTGATGACACATGTACGCCGGAGCCCCGGAATTGGCAACACTATCTTTCCAACCCATCGACTGTATGTCGCATTCTGATTGAAGGGGCACGACGTAATACGTTCGTTGCAAAACGAAAACATACAACGATAGGATACCAAACAGACGGGATCAAAATCGCTGTTAAACCCAGCTCTGAGTACAAACGAAGGTTCTTCGATGGTCACCCCTCGCTCCCAATCCTCCAGTGTTATGGCGGTGTCCATAGTGTCGCGTGAACTCTGCCGCTCCATGTCGAGGGGGATTGACGATACACTCTCCTGCTGGTTGATAAGGGAACTGGCAAAATGACGCCTCGGTGGCTGTTCTCTGTTCAGCCTTGTCGTTGTACGTCGCCATTTTCCAATCCGTCTCCGCAGCTTGGGGCTGGGGGCATAAGTATGGAGCGGCTGAACCTGGGAGAAGCTGATTATTGGTAGCCCGCCAAGTGGTGCTAGGGCTACCATAGAAGTGTCGGCTACGTAGACGCAAGCTGTTTTCACAGTGTTTTCGTCATGGGGCCAAGAGTGTTCGGGTCTCTGATCCTTTACGCTGAACAAATCGATGCCATCCACCGGAAGCCTTCGGTATTGATCGTCAACAAGCGTTCGACAAAGATAGATGCCGATCTGTTGCGGGTGCAATCCTGGTAGAGCTCGACAACACCGTAGGGGGGTAACATAGGTGTTCATGCGACAAGGTGAGAGAGCTCAAACTCCATCGACAGGCCTCGGTTCGTCATTGCGTACGAAGATCTGGGGTGTGCATCGTGGTCAACAGCTATATTCGCGCCTTCGCAAAACTGGGCGGGCCTATACGCAAGTAGCCCAGTGCCGTTGGTCTCAACTCCTGTCCAGGCGAAGATGGTCTCATCATCCGACGTCTGAATAATCGTTTCTTGCAAACGCCTGAAAGCCTTCTCTCCTTCCCCATACAGCAGAGGCATATTGACATTGAAAAGCCCGAGTAAGCAGTAAGCAATGTCTTCGATCCTTGTTGTATTGCGTTTCGAGACCCAAGACATCCGTTGGGCGATGGAGTAAATGTGTAAATATTTGACGCCATTCAACAGATCTTCGTCTATCCCAGTAGCACTGCGTATGTGGCAAGAAAGCTCGGGCCTCGAGCCAAGAGGTATCCAATCTTCCCCATACATATTCACAATTTTGGGAGCCAGCAGCTCCTGTAAAGTCCAGCCTCTTGTGAACCATCTGCTACGAACGAGCTGTTCGAAGGTGTCATCAACGTTACACGCGACATCAGCTAAGTAAGCATAGCATACTGCGGCAGCAGCATACCAGGCATTCATAGAATTGATGGCTTCAGAGAGCTCAGTGCTACTTCTCTTATCGATACAGCATGTATCAACCCAGGCGTAGCTGAAGCCTTCTGCTCGTGCCAGCTCGCAGCATTTCTGGATTTTGCCGAACCCTTTGCGTTGTCGACCAAGACCTGATCGAAAGGTATCAAAGTCCAGCTCTTGATCTTCCCACGTGTGCGAGAGGATAGCGTATCTGCCAAGAGGACAAGTCGTGAATGCCTCGAGCTCGAGAGTCGTTGTGCTGATCAACCACATCGTTGCTATGGACTCGTCCCAACTCTGACTCGAGTTAGGGGACTCGGGTAAGTGCCCTGCGTGCAACTGGTAATTGCTCCAGGGCTCGTCTAGAAGTGACTGGGTAAGCTGTATGGCTCCTTGATACAAGAGATGACCACGATCATGATATAGCTAACGTGCTTAGGAGTGGATTGGTATGTGGCTGTAGACGTAAGTCAACTTTTCCAGCCTGAGCTGCCTGCGCAAAACCATGCCTCGAGAAAGCAAGGCAGTGCTTGTTCTCAGCCGCAATCATCGGACCGGTCAGATGCGGCCATCTTTGGCGCTCGAGAGTCCGTCCATCTGTGAACATTGCGACTAGGCTGAGCGCTGCTTCCAAGTATCGTACCAACCATACTCCTAGTATAGCTCCAGGGTAGGCAATACTCGCAAACAGAGCTGTGCAGCTAGCCTACTGACATAGAAAACAATGCAACCACAAGCATCACGTGACCAAAAAATGGAGCACCGTTCGCTCCACTGCAGTCTCAAACTGGAAGATCTATCCAAATTGTACTTGGGGTTAGTACAGCGGCTACCCCCGTAGCGGAGACTCAACGTGACCAGCCGGTTTACTAGTTCAATTTGCTCAAAGCGGTCATCTTGAGGTTCTGGGCGGGAGCCTCACAGCCCAAGCAAAGGCATTGACGTCTTCATTCAAGCGACCTGCTCTGAACCCATGACTAAGTCTACTACGCGTCTTCTGCATCACCCAGACACAACCGGTGTCCCGTCACGATCTCAGGAAGGTGGATATATCCAAGGAGCAGGCTGATTCTGGTTCTAACTCTGAGACGGACGCTAGTATCGAACAGATCGTATATGCTAAGTCAAAAGCGCGATCTGAGCCAGCCGAATCTGTGCAAAGCTCGGGGAAATAGGAATTGGAACAAAACTATAGTATACATGAGCTACAAGGAGGGATACCATAGCGTGCGCCTCTGGATTGCAGCACTTGCGCTCCGAGTAGCCGCGCAAGAACCACTTCAGTCTAACTTCAACTCCGTATCGAATGTCGAATTGTAATCAGGGCCTCGCTGTACTGGTCCCTACACCCTGACTTCTGATCTCCTCATCAGCAACCTTGTGAATCCACTTCAAGAACAACCCGACGTCCTTCGCAACCGCTCCCGGGATCCCTAGCCGCTGCATTGCCATCGGGATGTTGCCCCTCGCGTGGCTAGCTGTAGCCATAACCCACTCAATGTCCTCGCCCCCCTCACCATGGTTATGCGTCCTCCCTTCCTTGTCCGCGTGCGTCGTCTGCCCCGTGTACTTGACCACGCGCTCCACCGCGCAGTACCCCCCCAACGTGACTGACTTCTTCAGCTGGTGGTCTGCGCCCTCTTTCCTGTTTCTGCCGTTGCTGTAGAATGAGCCGGAGAAGCTGGAGATGTCAACAGGGACGGTGACGGCGATGAACTCGTCGGCCGAGCAGGACGCCGTGATGACGAGGACTGGGAAGCAGCGGGGCCCAACAATACTAGGAAGACTATGGCACATTTCGTAGATTGCCATGGTTGCGTCCGTGTAATTCGGTCTGTCAGATTCACTTCTGGACAAGCTAGAGAAGAGTTGGTTGATCCGCTCGTTCCAGTTACAGATCAGCCTTGCATCGTATATAGAGGGTGAGAAGTCATATTCGTGTTTCGAATGCTGATCTCGGAGACCATAGACGAATTCCTGCCATGAGGCGGTGCCGGCCGCATTGTTCTTGCTTGGATGGTTGTGGTGATACGATCGGCGAGCATACCAGTGCTCGTCTTCGACGTTTGCCGGCTTTGAGCGGAGAATCTCGCCCGAGGACCATGGTAGCTTCTCGATATCTGCAGCAGGTACCGTTGCGGACAAGATTTCTATTTCGTTGTTGGACGGCGGAGAAGATTTCTGGGAATGCGACTTGAAGGAGAGATTGAATTGGGTCGGCTGCACTAATGAACGGCCCTGGTCGAGTAGAGTGAGCGCAAACCGAAGCAGGTCCGGGCGCTTGTTGGAGTCACCGCTTCCAAAGGATGGATGATCTGGGAGGTCTTCGAAGGGGACCGGGGCCAATCGGATCATGGGCGACTTGACGGACATGCTGAGCTGCACCTTACCTGTTCACGTCTCCTGCACGGAACCTTGCGGAGATCGACTTATCGAATCCTTATCCCCGGGATACTCAAAAGGACGATATGTCAGAAGAAACAGGTGAACACGCCTGATTTAATACGCAAATGAAAGGCTCGGCCCGACGTACAAGGTTAATTCAGGCAAAACTAAGCTTTCGCCCCAAAAGAAGGCACGGAATGTCAACGTCATACGGTGTGAAGCAGAGTCTAGATTCACTCACGAAGCTGACTGGGTGTAGAGATTCGTGCCGGGTGCGGAAGCTTGGAGGAAATGGCGCAGCAGTATGTTGATGGCGTTGACCGATCCTCTGTAAGGATATGCTTCAATGGATGTATATCTTTGAATCGTTCCATGCTAGAATATCAACAGCATTACTACACAACTCGCTACACTTCCCTGGTAGTGCCGATAGCCGGCGACGCTTGGTTGCGCCTCTTAGCCGCATCCAACGCTTGATTGACTCTGGTCTGGAAAGACTTATCGTTCCCAATGAAGTTCCTGATATCCCTAATGAACTCGAAAATCTCATCTGGCACCCTCTTGACGCCGCTCATCCTGTTATCCGACTCATCTTTGAGCTTTTGATCCTCTTTTCCCTTTTCGGTTCTTAACTTGTCATATTCTTTGTCCCCTGAGTCTGCGATCTTCGCTTCAGCGACGAACATAGCGAAATCTGCCTCGTTTAGTATTCTGTCAGCATGGCTAGACATCTGCACAAGGTCTCTTGAATCCTGCAGTACCATACTGATAGCTTCTTGCAACAGGTCGATCATGTCCCTGATGCCACCAGGACCATATAGCAGCTCTTGTCGGTTCTGGCCCTGGGGGCCATTGCTTTCAGAACCGAGCACAAGATCTCGGAGTAGTGTAGCTTTGTTTGACATCTCGTCAAGCCATTCCTGGTTCTCGGCGAGCCCTCGAACCACTGCACGGTCGAAACTGTCCATCAGCTTATTCGCTCGCTCATCGCGCTTTCGGGCTTCCGACAGTATCTGCATAGACTGAGCTTTGTCGAAGTCCTTCTCGAGCGTCTTTACGCCTGCAGTATCGCCATTGGTATACAGTACCGTTAATTCAAGCCGTTTCCTTCGTCGCTCACGCTCGAAAAGGGCTTCGGCTATCTTCGTATGCCTGACTTCGATCTTGTTGTAAATCTGAAGCATAGTCGTCATAGTATCAGCGAGGGGCGCCCTTTCCAAAGCACGCGCAGGACTGCTAAGAGCTGTTCTGATACATTCTGAAGCACTTTGAGCTCCTAGGTCCAGAACATCCAACGTCCTGATACGTAGTGTTTCGAGCTCGGCGAGCTCACCCTCCAGCCTTTGCATCACTCTGTCAAACACATTCCTTATAAAGCTGTCCAATTCGTCCTGATCCTCTTGATACTTCTTGCTCGCTTCTTCCAGCTTGAAATCTTCTTCAAGGCCAGCAATGTCAGCGTAGCCGATATGGTTATCATGAAACAATTCGTCGATTCGCGATTGGCTGTCAGACTCTCGCTCTGTTCGCTCAGCGTCAAGTTGCTGTCGATGTGTACGATTGTCCTTGTCCCAAGCCACGACGGTCGCGTGAATGTAGCTGAAGTCATCCACTATTTTGCCTAACGAAGAACTGACTGGAGCAATTTTGGGGTGCTTCTGAGGTGGGAGGATTAATTGATATAGATTCTGCGGGAGCGACTCTCGGAGAGACTCGGAGCTCTTGACCAACGGTGGTAGAGACGGTCTTCTCTTTAAGGGTGTTCCTATACGGAGCGGAGCTGGTGCGTCAGAAGGTGGTGGTGTAGGCGACGGCTTCTTGATAGCCTTGCTCTGCTGACGCAGGAGGCCGAGGAATGCCTCTTCTTGTTGTTGCCGAGCACGTGAAGGCGTAGCATTGTGATTGCGATCGGGCGCAGTGACCGTAAGCAAAGGCGGTTCTTGGCTCAAAAGACGCCCCGATTCGGTGGCCTGATCGTGACGAAGCCTCGTGTACGCCTCATTAACAGGTTTGGAGACATCGACCGTGGTGTCGATGGGTTGCGAGGCTTCATTGTAGCGGAAAGGTGTGTATGCTGGGCGTGGTGGCTGAAAAGGGATCGGTGCTGGACTGTTTTCAGCTTGGCCGGGAACACCCCCAGGCAGCTTCGTGCTATCTGGACGAGGCGTCGAAGCGGGAGCCGCATGGAACGAGCGAGCAGGGCCCGGAACGGCACCTTCTGACGTAACATAGTCGTCTAGAACCATAGGAGCATTGTCACTTGGGGAGCCTGGCTGAGCATGTACTGGACCCTTCTTGACTACGGGCGTTTTCGATCTCTGTTGCACAGGAGTCTTCGTTGGCATTGCAACCTTCGGACGTCCACCTGGGCTATACTCAGCATCGTCGCCATCAGTATTAACGACGACGAAGCCATCGTCTCGTGAGTGCTTTTGAGGGCTACTTTGCGTGCTGAGTAGAGGTGGCCTGGGTTTCCGAGAGTCGGCTGCTACCTGGCTTCCATCCTTAGCCTTGGACTGTATCCTCATAAGTTCTTCCTCTTTCATTCTGTCGGCGGTGTTTCGAAGCTCTGCGAGCTCACTAGACCGGACCAGCTCAGCGGGTTCAGCGTTGAACATGACGCTTCGTAGCTTGACTTCCCGGTTGACGAAGTCAAAAACAATCTTCATCTTTTCCTGCTCGGACTCGGCAGCTCTTTCTTGTCTAAGCATCGTTGCGTAGCGGTTTAGGCTCGTGCGATACTCGTCTTTGAGATCTTCATAGGGATCGATTTCGCGTGTCTCAATCTTCGTCTCAGTCTTTACAATAGGAGGGAAATCTGTCTGCGTGTGGGTGCTTGCGGTTTCCCGTAGCGCTGGAGGCCGTTGGTGTAGAGCTGAATTAGGCCTTGACGCAGATGGGAGAGACTCGACTTTTGTATCGTTGACGCTAGGTGTATTCCAGGCTGCGATTACGCTATCAATAGTGCCCGCTCTTTGGGGGACACTCGAGCTGGTTGCGGTGGCATCACTACCGTGCCGCACGCGATCTCCAGCGGCAGATGGCGCCGGGTCGGTATGCTGAGCAGGGTGAATATATTGTGGTGATGGCTGCTGCTCTGTCTGTACGCCAACTGGCGCTTGTGGTGGGTAAGAACCACTCTGTAGAAGTCTTCCAGGGCTAGCATGGGCCGGCGTTGCATGCATCTGCTCGGGGGTCATGGTAACCGGGCGCGAGTTCTGTCGTTCGTGCTGCTGCTGCTGCTGTTGCTCTGATTGTCCGTGGTAGTAGTGATCATCTCCAGGGAAGTGCTGCCAATCGGACGGGCCTCCAGAGCCAAGAGCACTCGCGCCTGGCATGGGTATCGACACCAGATGACCTGAGTGCTGCGGGTGCTGAGATATATCTTGAGCATGCGGCTGGCTTAAGTTCTGGGGATCAGGAGTGGATGAAGGCCAACCTTGGTGGGGCTGCTGCTGGTCAATTGGCGAAACGGGCGCGTCGGGAAAATGTGTATTGTGTTGCCAGGCAGGCTCCAACCTTGTGTTCTGCGCTGGATGGCCGGACCACTGGTCATGCGAAGGCTGGTACTGATGAGAAGAGGGACGAAGGGAATATTGGTCGTGTGGAAAGTATTGGCCCTGCGTTTGCTGATGTGGTGGCGCGTACTCTGGAGGTCTTGGAGGAGGAGTAGGCGGCTTCAGCTGTGACATTTGAGTATTCCAGCCTGGTTGCTGTCCTCCTTGTCCACTAGCCGGCCTCGGCGGTAGTGCTGGTTTTGTAGCATGATCTTGAGACTGCGCGTAAACGGGGTTCTGGTTATATTTCACCCCCCAGCCTGTAGTGTTCTGCGACGCGCTAGGCACAAACTGCTGTGGTGCTTGAGGAAATCCGCCTGAGGGAGGAGGCGGAGGGGGAGGGTATGGTTGTGGACTAGGCGTCGCGCTGTAACCATACTGGAAAGGATATCCATTTGCAGGAGATGAAGCAGCGGGTGACGGTTGCGATGGACGAGGATCGCCCCAGCCCTTTCCCTTCCGCTGTGGACTAGCTTGCCATTGTGGTTGAGGCGGGCCTGGCGTGTGCTGCTGGAAGTTAAAGTATGGCTGCTGATTGTGCTGACTCATGATAGTCGTAAGTCCTGAGCCTCTGGCATTTTACAAGTATGATGGCGATACCGACGAAGGCATTGGATGGTTGCAGTTTGCAGTTTGCAATTTGCAGACAGCTGAGATTGAGTGCAGTCTCAGCCTGTTCCAGGCGAGCCTGGAAGGTGACTCGAACTGCGCCCTAAGCCCCGTGGGACGGGACAGGGTCCACGTGAGTCGCCACGATCGAGCTGGCCCTCACGCTAAGATTTACAAGATTTAGGCGGACGCAGATCATTCGGGATGTTGTTTTAAGCCTCTCATGCGCCGCGTATACACTGCTTGTTTATATGGTTGTCAATGACTGTTGCTCTACACATTGCTGCTCAAGGTGCGCGGTGTAATAATGCGACTCAACCGATTGGAAGGCGCGGACAGCTTGACACCACTGACGTCTCATCCGTTCGAAGACTACCTGCCTACTCTTTACCCAAATCAATGACTACACGCCCGATCAACTGCGACTTGTCCATCTTCTCAAACACCTCAGTCAGCTTAGACATGGGTTCAACGGTAAAGTGAGTTTTGATAACACCCCGCGCTGCCATGTTCATTGTCTCAATCGCATCCTTCCGATTGCCCACTGCGCTGCCGACGATGCGCTTCTCCTGCACTAACATCGAGCCTGGATCTGCTCCTGCGATCGGCACTGGCTCGCCCTCTGGTACACCAACACAGACCAGAGTCCCGCCGAATCGCAAGAATCCTAGCGCTTGCCCGTAAGCAGCGTTGGAAGCAGTGCATACAACAACACCGGCTGCTCCAAGTCCGTCTGTAGACGCCTTCTTGACATCCTCTTGAAGCTTGGCTGTACCTTCCGCGTCCCTGCTGTATTTGTTGATGTCAAAGAATGCTTCGGCGCCCAGGCCACGCACGAAGTCTTCCTTGTCGCCCGAATCGATACCCTAGAAAGTATTAGCAGAAGTCGAACCACTGGAATATGACGGGACCGACAATCATGCGGAAGCCCATGCCCTTGCCTCCGATCTGGATGGCCAAATGTCCAAGCCCGCCTCCTGCACCCGGTATTACGACGGTGTCACCCTAAAAACTGGTCAGCTACTTTTACTTTGAACTGGTATAGGGACCTACTGGCTGAGCACCCATCTTCTTTAGCCCTGAATACACGGTCACACCACCACACAGCAACGGTGCGGCGAGATCACTGGGCAGGCCGTCTGGGATCGGTGTCACATAGTGTGCTGGTCCCAGTGCATATTGCTGGAATGTGCCCGGCGTGTAGTATCCGCTAATCTTGCCAGATGTGCAGCAAGCATCCCTGCCAGACAGGCAAGCCATGCAGTTGCCGCAGACACCTGCCATCCATTTGATGCCCACTCGGTCACCGATCTTGAGGTTGGCGTTGTCTGTGCCTGGTCCCAAGGCAACCACCTTGCCTACACCCTCATGGCCTCCAACTTGACCTGCTTGTGTTGGAGCTGGGAGCCATGTCCATCGGTTCGTCATAACTGCTTGGTCGCTGTGGCATACGCCGGAGTGGGTAAGATTAATCAGGCATTCTCCGAAGCCGGGCTTGGGTGTCTCGATGGTCTCGATCTTGGTACTGATCTCGCCTGGCTTGTCGTAGATGAGGGCCTTGTGGTGGGTTGGGACTTCTACCTCAGTCATGTTGTTGGTTCGAGGGTCGGTATGATGTTCAGGTGGTCAGAGTTCCCAACAAGGGATCACAGCTTGGTATGAACTTGCAATGTCTGGTAGCAAATGTACAGAACGATGATGGACGACCACGGACACGGACGAGGAGGCCTAGAGCATGTCTGCATTAAGGCAATCCAGCGATCCTCGAACAATGTGCCTAGGCACATCTTAAGGTGCGGGGCAGGGGCATGAGTTCCGCACATGGTTCGATTGCCCATGTTCGAAGATCGTGGTTCACGATACGCACGATCGAAGCTGCGGTACCTAAGCTACCTAGGTAGGTAGCCCATAAAGAACGATTCGAACGCGCTTCCCCTCATCCGGGGGACGCACTCCGCAGGTCAGGCATTTGGAGACCTGCCCCACTAAGTACGCTTATCGGCTAACCGATCACCGTGGTACCCGGTCACTCCACCAAATATAGGTATTGGTCTTAATCCCCTCTGCGTACAAAATGATCCATTTAGTGCTTAACCTAAATTTCTCCCTTTTTACTTTTATAACTTTATAACTACTTATCGTATATATATATAAGTAGTACCGTTAGAAAGCGGCTTAAACGGAGATTAAGACTATATAAATATTATTTCCTAAATATTATTCTATATAAAGCTATTTAAACTAAAGTAGTAAGTAAAATTCTAGAGTAGCTCTCTTTATTAATTTATATCTTAATATATAATAAAGCTTTCTATATAATTTCTAGTATTAGTATACTAATTAAGTTCTAAGCTTTATATATATACTAGTTTTAAGTATAAAAGTCTACTAGGTCTAAAGCTAGTACCTTATAAACTTAGAAGTTTTAAGTAAGATTTAAAAAGCTTATAAAATAATAGTAAGTATAATAAACCTATAAGTTAAGCTTTTAATATTAGCCTATATATAGTAAAAGTATAAAAAACCTAATTTATAATATATTAACCTTATTTAGTAGCGAGTTAAGAAGAAAAGTACTAAAAACGTAAAATCTAAATAATATACGTAGATTTTAAGTTTATTATATAATCTTAAGGTTCTCTTATTATTTTCTATATTAAAAAAAGTATTATATAAGTTATATATTATAAATACTAATACTAGGTATATATATTAATTATAAGGCCCTCCCGGCGGAGTCCGTATAGCTAGTAGGCGGAGCTAGTAGGGAAGAATTTGCTATTACGTATAATAGAGGATAAGTACCCTCTTATACGCGTTGTAAGACTTTCTTTCCTCTTAGCTAGCGATAATTTATATCTATACTATTTGCAGTTATTACGCTTTCCTACTAACCCTTATAGTTTTATCGCTCCTTATAGAAGTAAGCGAAGACCCGGTATCTATAAGATACCGCTATAAAGGATCGTTACTAGGCCGACGGTAGTAGATCTTACTACCGAAGCAAGCACTAAAGGGACGCCCCCGAGCAGCTATACTACTAATAAAGGTACGGACCCTATAGCAATAAGGGCTCTCCCTATAGGCGTACTATAGGTAGGAGATATCGCCTCGCTACTACCTAATCTCGCTAATATAGCAATAGACGTTGCTCTAGCCGTAGATAACGAGCAATCCGAGTCGTCTCGTACAACGTCCGCCGCGGTAGTAGCCGTAGGCGGAGATATAGACACTCGCGAAGTTCTTAATACAGTCCTAGATCGTATCGGTATACTTAAAGAGCGCCTAGCGATAGCTAATTAGACGAGAGTACTCGAAGAGAAAGTCGCGTCGTAGCGCTTAAGTAATACTAACTATATACAAGAGCGACTCTCCTTACGTATAAGCAGTATAGGTACACGATCTATAAGTAGTAAACGACTACGAGAATCCTCCTTCGAATCCTCTAACTAAGACGAACGTCGAGTTCGCCGCGAAAAGCGTATTACGATCTCGTCCTAGAAAGAGGAGGAGAAATACCCTCGCGAAGGGAAATAAAATAAGAGTCTCGTAGATAAATATACGATATATATTAGGCTAAACTTTACGAACTTTAAGGCTACTAGTAAGTAGTTATAGGTAGGACTATACGCTACGCTAGTCTTCGTAGAGTACCTTACGTTCTAAGATTAGTGCGAAGAAAAGAAGATAAAGTTTAGCCGCCTAAAGTAGTAGTTAGAATCCTACTTAGGCAACTCTATCATCTAGCGGCTATAGGTATAAGAGATATTAATCTTCTACCGTAAGGCTAAGGATAAGTTGTATAATAAGTATTACTAGCGGCTAATAAGAGTATAGTATATAGTCGGTAAAGAGCGAAGGGACCTTAATACCGCTAAGTTCTTCTTCTTCTTCTTCGATCTAGATTAGGAGATACGAGTAAAGATTCGTAAGTAACTCGACTTCCTATAGTCGCTAATAGAACTCTATTAGCGCGTAGTAAACCTATAGGACCTCGTCTCTAGCACGAAAGGTAAGGGCTTAAAGGAACGGGGCGGAAAGAAGAGTAAGCCGTAGGCACCTCGAGACCCGATACCGCGCTAAGAGAATAGCCGAGCGAGATAGCGGAATATAAACGCGGCCCCTACGCCTATTAATACCTAACGTCTCCCTTTATAATACTATAACTACTATAAGTACGAGTATAAGTAGTAAGACTATAAGAAGCCGCCGAAAGAAGTAGTCTTAGTAGCTATTTGCGGAGCTACTACGAAGCTAGCTATAAAGGCGAAGCCGGTAAAGCTAGTAACGCCTAGGGCTCGTAGAATTACTACGGTAGCCGAGAATATATAGAAAAGGATAATCTCGATATTAAGAAACGCCCTTACTATTAATATCGAGATTATAGGATATCGTATAAAAGCGCTACTAGATAGCGGTATAGAGGCAAACCTTATTTCGTATAAATAGGTAGAGAGGTATAAGTTACTAGGTATTAAACCTATAACGAGATTAGTAGTAGTAAACGATAGACCTATTACTACCTTTAATAGCTATATCTTAGAATATAGACTTAAAGATACTACCTATAAGAGCTATAGTGCCTAGGTGCTCTTTCTCTTCGTAAAGTTTAATATAGACGTCGCTAACGTAATACTAGGAATACCCTTTCTCTACTAGTAGAATCCCGTAGTAGACTAAGTATAAGGTAATTTTACCTAGTAGCTAGA
>Ga0210040_10005132_pt1 | contig 16780 bp, 9 predicted proteins | sample CryGeyCG12114_NA_FD_185462 | JGI IMG/M metagenome (GOLD analysis project Ga0210040, IMG submission 185462) | Groundwater microbial communities from aquifer - Crystal Geyser CG19_WC_8/21/14_NA (SPAdes) (version 2) | ecosystem: Environmental > Aquatic > Deep subsurface > Groundwater | place: USA... | reverse complement strand
TTCAATGGTTTCTTTAGAAACCAGGGGATCCCAACGGTTGACTGGGCAGATGAGGGCACTAGAGCCCCAATGGCCAGGAGAGCGGATGAGGATCCCCGAAAGGGCGGCATGAAGAGAAGGGTCCACGCCCCCCGCCCTGAGTAACGCTGATGTCTCTTCACACTTTTAACATCCATATAATTCGGACAATCGGATTACAACCAGGGGATAATTTAACGTGAAATATTGTTAAGAAGCCGGAAGCTTCTCATGAAGTTCTAAATGCTAAAATTAATCATCATTCACAATTCACAATGTGACACACATGTGGTTTCATAAAAGCCAAATTCAGAGATTAAGGTTGTTGTTTTATTCTTAATTAGTCAGTTAGTTAGGTAGCTAAAACTGTTCATCATTACTATCTGCAATTGTTCTGGAAACGTATAACCATAACCACTGATTTAGACAAAGTAAAGAGACGAAGTCAAAGAAATGTCAGGTTACACCATTCACATGTGGCCACACATGGTCATAATTATTCACCAATAGATCATGGGAATGTGGAGATACGAATCTCGGGTACGTACTTGTTTTGTACCCTAAAGTGGGTAATAGCATGTTATCCCTAGTATCAATATTTTCTAACGTACACAAATAGAGTAGACGGGAACTAATCTTACAGCTAAGTATGTAAATGATATCCTAATTTAAGGCTTAGTTGAGTAAGTATACTGGGTGACCTCCCGTTATGTATTGTTATCATGAGAAAATTAGGCAATTATGATTTAGTCTCCTTACTGCTTGGAAGCAAATGAATGAAGTCAATACCAATATCGTGAAACACAATAAACTTCGTGTATTTGTCAATTCTTAACCATAAAACACACCTTTACACCGCCAAAGACCATAACAATATAGCATGTGGTTCAACGGTGCCACCTGAAAACGTCTACAAAATTTTGTCTACAGTCAAAAGCGTCTACAATGATAAGGTCTACGAAAGAAATGTCTACTTCAAAAAACGTCTACAATTAATAATGTCTACAACAGAAAAAGGTCTACGTCTAAAAACGTCTACTGTAATAAGGTCTACGAAAAAAATGTCTACGCCAAAAAATGTCTACTGTAAAAAATTGTCTACAAAAAAAATATAGCATAACACTCGATAAAATTAAATTTAGGTGCTTAAAAAACCTTGTGCCTTATGGAATAAAAACAGAAAACGGCAATGCAAAACAAGCCGTAGTAATGCGAATTTTATTAAAATCACGCATGCGTACTACATTCCAAGTTGAATGAACTTTGTTGGTTACTAACATGGCAAACATGAATGACAATTTTTGCACATTCATTCTGAATGAGTGCTGTAATAGCTAGCCGTACTATTGAACGCAGGACGGGAGTTAGAATCTTAATGGAGAATTTTTTTGTTTATGTTATTTTCAAAAATGTTATGTTGTTTTTACTCTCTAGGCAGGTCAACAGAAATCCATGTTGGCAGTAGACATTTTTCAGGTTTAAACGTTTTTATTTAATAGACATTTTTACTGTAGACATTATTAATGGTAGACGTTTTTTCATTGTAGACTAAGTTTCCTGTAGACCAAAATGAATGTAGACGATATTTTTGTAGACATTATTTTTGTAGACCAAATTCAGTAGACCAAACTCGAGTAGACGAATTTCGTTGTAGACGTTTATTGGTGAAAGCGGTTCAACAGTATCGAATTCTATGGTGAAATATTGTCCTAGAGTGCATTGTCGACACAAACAGAAGCGCAGATTAAAAAACACAATGACACACTACATCAACTGAAACAGAGAGGACCAAAATACACACAGCAATACCGTAAGGTGAAAAAACTCTGGACCATAGCCGACCTTAAGTGGATTGCAAAACAAAGCACCAACAAAAACGGAAGTTTTCACACCCGAAGCTCTGAATGAATACTTTAATTCCATAGCAAATGCAAAAGGCCCCCGAAACCGACAACAGAATGTGTCAAATGTGCCTAGTGACAAGCCAAACCTGAAATTCAGATCGTGTCCGTTCAATGAATTACTGGCTGCATGAAAAATGATCAAGAAGAAAAACCACCCCAAACCCGACTGCCTTGGCCTTTCATGCATTATGCTAAAATGAACAATAAGCTGTCCCAATGTGTATGAGCACCTAGTACACTTAATCAACAGGTGTCTAATCGAAGGAGTTTTTCCGAACTGTCTCAAGATTAGTAATGTTCACCGTATACCAAAAAAAGAAAACCCTGTCTGCGAAAGCGAATTTCAACCAATATCTGTTCAGCCAACACTAACCAAACTCAAAGATGAATGGATGAACGAAAGATGCATGCATACGCAACTAATAGAGCACCTTCAAAAATAAAATATTCTAAACACAAACCAATTTGGATTTAGCGCTAACCATACTTAACTATATTTTTGCTAACCGAAAACAGAGGGTAGAATTGAATGGCTGTTTTTCATCTCCACTAAGCAGCACTATCGGAATACCACAAGGAACTATTCTAGGGCCAATGCTGTTCAGTCTCTATATTAATGATCTCCCCAGCTATATTATATATATATATATTATATTATATATATATTATATATTAATATGTAATATTAATAAATCAATATGTAAGAAGGTACAATGGACCCTGACGACATAGTCCTTATTAAAAGTCGGGAAACTTAGAATGAAAATATCTCTCCGTCAAATGCGGTATGGCTTTTTATTACAAATGCAGAATGCCAAACGTATAATGAGCAGGTACATAATAAGTTACAAACCAGGTTATTAACAATATTTAACGTCAATTCACAACTTTTTGTTATAGTCGGATAGTATTGTAATCAACTTTTTAAGGGTAGCCCGTAGGGACAAGTGACCCCTTAGAACAGTTGATGTACTCGTCGAGACCTTTCGATTGATGTATATACTAGGGGGGGTTATGGGTGGAACCCTCATGTTCAAAATTTTTTCAAGTGCCGAAAATGTAAGGGTCCATAACTTTTTAAGGGTAGCCCGTAGGGACAAGTGACCCCTTAGAAAAGTTGATGTACTCGTCGAGACCTTTCGATTAATGTATATATTAGGGGGGAATATAAGGGAACCCCTTATGTCCAAATTTTTTCCAAGTCCAGCGCACCTTTTGGTACACCCTAACCAACATATTTCCTCAAAAAAAGCATTATACAAAAAACGAACAATTTCCTGCCCATTATTCAAGATATTATTCTGAAACTGTTTGCAGAAACTTTGCGGCACAGGCACACAGATGAGCCGAAATATAAACTGGTGGTTAGATAGAACATATAGACTGACTGGCTGTGGATTATTGACATTCCAGAGGATCCCATTCCCATTCCGTGGTCTGGTCTGGTTTGGTTATGGCAAATGGAGTTGAGGAGAAAGGAGATGATCCAAATTCCTATTATCTTGGTGTACATTATGCGTGCATGAAAGTGTAAGTGGATGTGTAAAAGTTTATCTTTTTCATGTCCCTACCCTTTTACGGCTTATTACTCTTTCTCATATATAACAACATGCTCCATAAACACTAACATATAGCTCCTGTCACTTTGCTCACAAAATTTAAGCTTATACCTTCAATTTGTCTTGTTTGTACATGTAGCGCTTGGGATACCAAATCATATTCACAATAAGCCAGAATTATGTGAATCTGATTTGTGAGGTTATAGTGTTTGTTTTCCATTTTTTGGGTGCAAGATTGAATTATAGGATCATGGTTTCCATTTCAATTTTTCAGCGAGTTTTCACTGCTTTTGAATCTGAACAGTGCACTTTTGTTGCGCTTGATGGCATATAGAGGTTTCGGGGATATTTAACCCCTAATTTTTCCTTTTTTGAAGTATGTCATACTTTTTAGAACAACGGAATGCATTTGAACATGCGGGAAAAACTTTATTGGGCCAAAACCAATTCAGCTTTCCATTCAAGCTAATAGCAAACTTTTCTAACTTAACCCTCGGAAAAACATGAAATAAAAGAGAATTTATAGCGGACATGAAGCATGTTTAAAAGTTGACATGATCCAATGACTTTTTTTATGTGGGTAAAGTTAGTTTGCATATAAATCAAATATGAAGCGTAGCGTAAGTGTCATGTCGATTAAAAAGTTTTCAGACTCTATGAATATATTTTTTACTTGCACTCAAACCGACATGAATGTAAAAGTCCCATCTTGTATTTTTTTTTTTTGGTTTTAGAATCTCAATTCACACATTTTTGGTACCTCGTGCCTGTTTTCAGTGTGTCTTTTTCCACAAATTTTTCCTATAAGAATTTTGAATTGGACAGACTTCTCATTGTAAGTGATAGAACAGGTCTCACCCCACAGGAAATAAAAAAGTAATGAAAAGTGGTATGAGAAAAAAAAGTATAGTGAAACTGATGATTCTTTATGGATAGAGATCAATGAGTTGAGTTTAGAAGAGAATCAAAGGTTTGATGATGATGACAAAAGGCCTGAGGTTATGAAATACTGGGATCCAGCAAAAAGGAACTTTACAAGATAAAAAATTTGGAGTGAGTGAGTGAAAGTGGCTCCTGCTCTTTCATGGTTTCCTTTTCAAGGGCCAAAAACTGTGCTCAATCTCGAAGATCTGAAAGCCAAAGTCGATTGCAGGGTTTCATTTAGTATAATGTACATTTTTTAATGACATTGTAACAAAAATACAACTTTTCATCTCAACTAAGCGTAAAGTCTAAGCGCGAAGTCTAAGCGTGAAGTCTAAGCGCAAATTCCAAGCGCAAAGTAAAAAAATGATTTAGATTCAAAAGTTTTTTTTTACAAAAAAAGATTTAAAAAATTTAAGATTCGCAAAACAAAATTTCAATACCTTACATTTACTCTAAAACAATCTAAAGACATAAGAATCGACCTCTTGCCTTGTATTGAATCTTTGTGCATATCTGGAACAATTTACAAGTATCTCTCTGTCTACCACTTTTGGTTTCCAAACCGTTTACAATTCTAAAAATCAATTTCCTTTGAAACACGCTTTACCTTAACAGAAATCAGGGTTTTCAACAGCAAAAAAATGCCTCTAAAAAAAAATCATCCGCTTTTTTAGCGTGACACAATTGATTGACTTTGGACAGACTACGCCTTAGTTGGTAATTAATCTAATTTTTATAGAGTTAATTAATCGGCGGGACCAATTTGTTACTTTTAGTTAGTTAGCTACTGAAAGGTGATTTAAGATAATTGATTTCTGTCACGCGTTTAAGCTATTGCTATGCTATTCATTTGTCCTTGTCAGTTCGTTTAGTTTGTTCTACAATGCATTGGGATACGTTTAGTTCGAGTTTGCAGGTTTTCTACACCTCTTTTGATTGGATTACTCTAAAATTGTTTTTTTGTTGCTCCAAGGAACTGTGTAGAAATCAATCCTGCGATCATTGAGTTTAGTTTGGGTTTTGTAATACGAAACGTAATACGTTTTGGCATACGAAATGATATATGTAGCTCTGCTTGCGTGAGCTGTACATAGTATTCTCTCGATCGCAATATTCAGCAATGCTGGTAAATATTCGGATTTAGTATGTATGACCATAACGTAAGGCACAATTTTGATTGTTTCGACTCTCAATTTTGAATTGGAATTAATTATACTTGCAAAGATCATTTAAATGTCATTTTACTACGGTTATGGGACCCACTGGCACAAACTAACTAAATGTTGTTCTTATCGATTATAAAGATCTGTACTAAATGCGTATAATATGAGAAAGACATAAAACGCAATCAGGTCTGCATATCTCATTTGCCGTTATTAGCAGGAATAAAATTTATTTATGAAAAGAAAATTTTGGAAGATTGATACGAATTGAGCAAGCTTAATTTTGTGTTGTAGAATTCATAGCCTGGCTCATAAAAAAGAGAATTTTCTCGTGATTTAGAATCTAAAGCAAAAAAAAAATCCTCACATTTGCCGACAATTCATCATAACTTAACGGTATTGTCCATTTTCTTAACTTTTAGCATGCTCACAGCACATTTTCGGGCGATTAACGAGCTGACTTCATTGCTCGTATTCGAGATGAATGCAAATTTCCAATTCCTAACTAACTAACTAACTTAAGACGAGCATAAGATTTGGCAGCCGAACTTTATTACTTCATTTTATGTCCTTCGTTATACTTTCATCTCATCTAAACTTGAGCATTTATTACATCCCTGGCTTATCTCATTGGCAGTCAAAACTTGTTTCCCTAGTTAAATTTCGAAAATCTTCTATGAAAGCTCATGGTTTATATACTTTCCCCAAAAGTTTATTATCTTTCACACATAAAACTAGTCCTAAGCTTACACGTATTATTCAATAGATCGATTTGTACCACTTTATGCATAAAAAATGGATCTCACATCCAAAGCAGAGGCTAATTTTTTTAATTTCTTCATGAAACTGTGAAAAACAATTTTTTGATGTGGTGAACTACAAGTCTATGCAGGCAATTTTAAGATTTTCGGTTTTTAGCCCGATCTCACACCAAAACTGACAATATAGGTTAACCATCTTGCTTCCAATGCTAACTATAGCGTATAGTTTCTACACAAACGTTCAGAATCATATAGGCATGGTTCATCTAACTGCACGCCTCATCATAATGATAATGAAATCTGTGTCTAGTCCTGTGGGTCCATACAGCCCTATGCACACAAAAGAGCCGCTCAATGTTAATTACTGTAATAAAGGAGATTTATTCCCCACCCGTGTACCTCTAATTTAACATCCAACAATGCAATCATAATAAACAATAAAGTCATAAATAGAGTTTGCATTCCATATCGTTTGCTAACTAGAGGCGGCTATGGATCATAAACTAGCTACACAGTCCACTATTTGTTCATGGCTGGAACATTTTGTCCATTTTAGCTTCATAGGCTTTTGTGTCCTACTAACTAGCTCCACTAAAGGTTATTGTGTGGTGGGTTCTATTTAGAACCCACCCATGAAGGACATTATTGTGGCGGGCGAAATTTCTATAAGTTGCATTCAAAAATCAAAACAGCTATGTAGCGGATAGATTCCACTAAATTGCAAAAAAACTCTTATTTTTGTAAATATTTTTTTTCTTCCCCAAATTGAAAGCGAATGGCCCCAAAGGGCCTTATGCACAAATATAAATTTCAGTACAGGCAAATCTCATATGCAGCTAAAAAGAATAAGAAAATCAATGTGGAATCTCTGTTTCTATCTCAGTCAGTCAGTTGGCCACAAATAAGAATATTTTGCATATGCTGTATCATCTAATAGACTTTTTTCTGTACGATTTTTCATTTCAGTCAGAAAGCATAGAAAATTGAAAAGCAAGCCAGTGAACCAAATAAACAAATAGAATTGAATGAATTCCTTAGTCTGCAGAAAAACTTTCCTCTGTGGAAAACAAAAAAGCAATATTGTGTGGAATGAATAAAATTCCATGGTTTTTCTTAGGGTTCCAAACCATCCTGAGTTTTTGACCCGCTTACACAGTATTAATATGGAAAATATTTCTAAGATTTGTCCCGGGCATTCCAAAAGTGTATACAGTTGTGTACATAAATCCTACAGTTTGCAACTTGAACCAAGCGGAAAATACATGAAAAGTTTCACTTGACTTTATGCATTCATCCGTGCATTACAAAGCGTGCAGTGGCAAAAAGAAGACACAAAATACAAATAGAACACAGACTGTGCGTTATTATGGCAGAATGAAGACATATTCCCAAAGGCTCTTTTGTTTTCTTTTCATTTTGTTAAATTGCTTTGCACACCACCTGGCTCCCAGATAGTCACTATATATTCACTCTGAGCAAAGCGAAAGGAACTTTTTTAATTACCACAAATGTACTTAAGCACTGTTACTGTATTATTAAATGAAACTAAACATAAACATTTTTATTTCATAGCTTAAATGGCGAAGCACGGAAACTTTCAGTTAAGCTTATAATGCAGGAAAGAATTTTACTATTCACGGCTCGTATGCTTAGCTTTAGCAGAGCAAAAATTTAGCATAGATTTTAAAGCAGAAAAAATTTCACAGTTTAGATTCTAAAGTAGGAACAAATTTCATGGTCTAGAGTTTACAGCAGAGAAAAATTTCATAGTTTAGATTTTGAAGTGAAAAAAAGTTCATGATCTAAATTTTGAAATTGTTTAAAATTTCTTAGTTCAGATTCTACAGCTGTCTAAATTGAATACGTTAGATTTTAAAGCAGTGAAAAATTTAACTCAAAACAAACCCTCCATAGCACAGCACAGGACTTTAGCTATGAAGCCTCTCGGTTTAAAAATTTAGCCGGAACAGGTAAATTACTTCACTAGCGCTACCACTCATCACTGTAAATGGAATGTTTCCTAGATGAAAAGCCATGATATGTGACATTACAAAGTAGGTTTAAGTGAAACTCTGCAGTTTTTGGAAAGCCAGCAGAGATTTGGACCCAAAAAGAAAAGAGATGAGAAAACCCACCTGGCGTGCGTGTGGAAACTTTCCCCAATAAGCTCACTAAAAGTGAATCTAACTTTCGGTTAGTTACCGACTGAGTTAGTGGCTGAATTAACTGCACATGTGACTTGATAAAATTTTCTCACATGTGTGGCTTCCCTATGTAGCTAATTAACTAAAAAAGTTCTTAATTTGGAGAAGAATGAGATTGAAATCATTTTGCAGCTTAAGTATGATTTGTGAAAATTAGGAAATGAAATTGAAACTTTTTCGCATTTTCAATCTGATTATGCCGAACATCAAAGCTTGTTGGCATTTCTCAAAAAAATCTGGGTGAAAAAATTGCTCACTGCATACTGCATTGTAATCGACAGAATGAAAACATTGCGAGCTTTTCACAGCATGATTACGAAATACGAATAGATTTTTTGGTCATTTTTCGACCATTATATTCCTATAATAGATGATTTTCCTAAACTCGGGAAACTCTATCATTGATCACAAAGTTTTCATGGAAATTCCCTACGTAGCCCAATAGTCAGCTAACTCGTTCCATTGTAAGCAATAAAACAGAGGGAAGTAATAGATTCGCATGCAAGACTGATGGTTTGGTATCTCACTTAAACTAATTAGTTCGTTACGGTTGTGAACCATCTGTGAGTTTTCATTAGACAACCAACTGGGGTCTCTAACTAAAAGTCTAACTTTAATTGTAATAATATGCGGGTCCAACTAAAAGTAAGTAGCTATAGCTATGGGAAACTAAATGGCATAATTTTTTTCTTGTAACTAACTGCAAAGATAGATTGCCCGCATCACAAACAATTTAGAAAGTCAGTCGGTTAGTCTCTCAAAACCCGTGTAAACAAATGAGAACAAAGTTTACCGTTTTGTAAACACATGAAGAAAGTCATTTAACTCAAATTAGGATTGGGACCTATGAAAAAAAAGTGAATGTGGGTTGCACAGAAATCTATAGACATCATCTGTGAATCATTTGTCTCACTTTTAGATTGTGAATACATTTATATGCTAGAGATTTAAAAAATATTATCATTGCTTCAGATTGCAGAAAACAAAATTTTCCATCAACAGTTTAGATTGTATAGCACACAAAAATGTTACGGCTTTTTGTAGCATTTTAAAAAGCTCCGAAATTAATGTGCATCAGATTTTAAAGCGAGAAATATAAATTTGATCATCATAAGCTGAGGTTTTTTACTCCTTACTTCAGTATTCAAAATATCTCAATGTGGAATCCTGAAACACGAAATGACTTTAAACATTAAAAAACGTTAGAAATGCTGACACACACAAATCTAATTTAGAATTATTACAGATGCCCATATCAGGGAAACAAAAAGTTTTGCATCTTAAAAAGCTGTTGGCCATTATGCAAATGTTATTATGACAGCAATTTGGGATGAAATCAGTGACAAGACAAGCCTGATTTGAATATTCAACGCAAGTTATGCCGCAGACTGACAGTCACTCTTGATTCCAAAGTTAGTTGGAGCCTATCACATGAATTATAATGATTTCTTCTCTAAAATGAGGATTCGTTCCAATTTCAGTGGTGAGTGAGTACAGAAGGCAAGCTAAAACATTGAAATCAAAATGCTTTGAATTTATCACAAATTAACATTTTTGCAAGTCCATGATTACTCGATAGGTTTAGGTTAAAATTTCTGGAATTCCGTACTCCGTAGATTATGTACTGGACAAAATTTTAAGTCAACTGAACACACTCAAATAGGGATAAAAAAATTATTCAGAAGTAGGATTTTGCTACCTTATGTAACATGGAAATGCTATAGTGTCTGTCTGTCTATCCTTCTGTGTCTGCTGTGAAAGATGACAATTCTCGAAGAACTTGTCGTATCTTAATGAAATTTTGAGTTTGTCTAGATCTCGAACTTTCTTAACCAAAAAAATTTTGCTTATTCGGCGTGCAATGTTATTTTCCCTTTTTTCTTTTTCAGCTCTTTTTCGATAAGCTAAGCTGCTCCTAAGCTATTTCAAAACTGCAGATTGGCGATTAAACTTATAATGAATATTTTTTATCGTGTCCGCACCGTTTGCCGAAAACTTTTACGCCGAGGAAAACACGCCGAAACCCAAATGGACTACGTTTAGTTAGGTTAGGTTTTTGGACGTTTCGGCGTGATTTCCACGCCTTTAAGGACTCGGCATTTTTGTTTTCGGCGTACTGACCGTGAACCCTTAAGATTTTAAAAAACAAATTCTAGAATAATTTCTGCTACTTTTACTGCAATTTAACGCCCCGTTAATTTTTTTGTCGTGCTAATAAACTCCCGATGGTAAGTTTTATCGTAACTCCATAGGTTCATGAATCAGAATGCAAAAATGAGGCCTAAAAGGCTCAGGGAATGTAAATAATAGCATCGTAGATAACATTTACGGAGCATCCATTAATCCAAACTTTGCCATAACCATTCATTTCTCTTATACGGGCTGTTGTGGGATCATTGGAAACAATGGATTTGAAGAATCTCCGTATAGCCAAATAAGCCAAACCAGTCCCGCTGGCCCGGTACCTTTTATCAGTGGAATGATCATGCTGATGATTATGATGAAAAAATTCGTGGCAATGTTTTTTTCTTGGAAACTTATGTATATTTTCCCGAGTTTCATGTCGTCCCATCACATATGTACTTGTAGCCCCGAGCATTATTGTTGTGTTCGAGGGAAATCACAGTAGCTTTTGAGACTTTTACCCTCCTCATCATCAATTTTGCTGCCTTGAAGGGAAGATAACTCGTTCAAAAATGTAGTCATGCATTCTGACAGCTCATTTGAGATCGGTGTTTTACGTTTTTTTAAAATTTGGATAAAATTTTGAAATAACTACAGGTTAATTTCAAATGCTTGTAATACTAAAATGTAACTTATATTCTAAAGCATTGTAAAGCCTAAATTTTATAGCGGTCTTTCACTTTTCTTGAACTTTTATTTTACGAGAGGTTAATTTAACTTTAGATTCTAAAGTAACTTGGAATCTAAAATAGTAAAATAAAACAAATACTTTACCTGTGGTGTCTATACAATGTTATATTACATTCACAGATTCAGTGTTGCACTAAACAATAATGTAAAGTTTTTATTATTTCGTGATAAAACTATTATTTGAAACAACATAAACTAAACTTTTATGCAATAAATACAAGTTTAGATTCTAAAACTTGGAAACAAGGGAGAAGTTTATATGTTGCACGCTGGAGCAAATCGATTTGCTGAATTTTTTCTTGTACACACAGTAAACAAATGACACTTCATCCCTATAATCCCCTGCTAATGACGAACATCATTCATTTTGCATTTGGAACAGTCAGTCTAGTAGATTATGCGGAAAATGCACACTTCACTCCATAATGACGGCATTCATTTCCATAATGAGCACAATATTATGTCAAGGGGAAGAAAACATCATGAATTCAGCACAAAAAAAACATTGCAAATTGCCTCCAAACTTCCACTGCCTTTTTTTGTAAATACGGGAAAAGTAACTTACTTTGAAGTTGAGATATTGCATTAAATTGTAGCTACAAGCATTTTTCTACTTGCTTTTTCTTCAAAAAAGTGAATAATAAGAGGAAAATTTAACAATTTTCATGAAAATTAAGTGGTTTTTGACTATTTCCGTAAACTTTACTCCAGTCTAAAGTAGGTTACTTTCACGAGTTAATTGGTTCCCCAATTGAATCAAAGGACTCTTTAGGATACCAGACTATAAAAACTAACTAACCAGCTATAAAATAACAACGGACTTGTTTTCTTTTACTTCATTGAAGCCATACCCATGCAAGTTGTATATCACCCAATATAATTGACGAAGCCAAGATAGGGAATTTAACATGGGGTTTTTATAAAAAATTTCTGTCAAGGCTGCTGGTCGTCATGGTCAATTTTTGTCATGCAAATCCATTTTAATAGATAGTTCAAAGTCCGGTGTAGTGCCTTTTGCTAATCACAAAGAATATTTAACTAATTGTAATTATTTAATTGCCCTGGCAAGTTTGAGAAAGTAAAAAAAGGCGATGAGTCCGGTAAGAATTTAGCGTAACGTGTAAACGTCATTAGGACCAAAAAATTTAAATAACCCAAAAAATTGGAAAAATATCTGCCAGATATACTAATTTACTCACATAAAACCATTTAAAACCTCCATTTGTATTCATCAGACATCTTACATCTTAATTGCAATTAACTTTAAATATGTCGATTAGATCATTACTTGGACAAAATATAACCATTATTAACGGTCCAAGCGACTTTATTTTTCAAAACACAACACATTTGGGTAAGTAAGCAACCTATAGGGATTTAACATGGGATTTTGGCAAGTAAGCAACCTATAAGAATTTTACATGGGTTTTTGGCAAGTAAGCAGCAGATTTAACATGGGATTTTGGCAAGTAAGCAACCTATAGGGAGTTTACATAGGTTTTTGGTAAGTAAGCAATCTATAGGGATTTAACTTTGGATTTCGGCAAGTAAGCAACCTATAGAGATTTATCAAACATGAAATTTCGTAAGACCAGTGTACGACCATTATATAATGTGTAAATTATATAATTTGAAACTTTTTGATCGCAAATTATGCTTCTAGAAAATTGTACTTTGATATTTGCACAGCCCGTTGTTAACGGGTCATTCGACTTGTACTAAAATATGTGCACTCCAACTGTAGTTGGTTCCACTTCATTTGCAGTACACTAACTAACTAACTAACCAACAAACAAACTAATTGGTTCCCAAAATATTAGACTATTTTCTCAAAAAATTAAAACCGACGCTACAATGTAAACGCAATACAAATTACAACCATACAGTCTATAGTGCATCAGAGTTCAAAACTAACCATAGTTTGTTCTAGTGTTTTAAAATTCTAAACTACAAAACTCCATCACCGCTAATTTAGAATCTAAACAAATTCTCTCATTCCTATAGAATCCAAAACAGCAAATTTCTGCCCAAAATATCCTTTTATCAGTGAATTCCATAATTCCAACTTTTGTAGATAACAAATTACGTCCACGAAACAAATCCCCTGTAGCAGTAATCAATTTAACATGCCGTACACATTTCCCATTTCCCATGGTCTCATTTTATTCGTGTAACCAACTAACAGCTTGTAGGCTATAACCATCCCATAAAAACGTGTACAATCTGCAATCTGTATCTAACTAACTAACTAACTACGTGTTCTCTGCAAAAGATCATCATAGCCAATTACATTGCCCGGGTAATAGTCCACGTCTCCCGCCTCGATTTCTTCACAGCATCTATTTTGCTTCAACAATCCTACAGCAGGGTTTGGACATTTGTTTGTATTCTTGTATACACAGTTATTTGGGATGGTACAGTTATTCCAAGGCTGACAATCTTTGTACTGCTGTGTGGGGTCGCAAAAGTTGGGATTCAGAAATGAAAAGTCTACACATGGGTGCACTGTATCGGGACACGCGTTTTGCACTATACAACATGGATCGGGCTCCGTGTCTCGTTCACATGGTGGTGTGAACAGTTCTCCCAGAGCACATTTTACTGTGCTACAGATTTGATCCAGAAATGCTCGGTAGTTGACACAGAATACTTGGGAGGGGGCTTTTGGCGATAACCATTTGAGAATGCACTGGAAATTAAGGAGAACAAATGAATAGGAAATCAGCCATTTTGGACATTTTATAGAAATTAGAGACTGCACAGAAGGATTTGAATTTTCTGCAATGTTTTTTACGCATCCTGCGAATCTTAATTTGAGTCGAGCGAGTATTCATAAGATGAACCTATTGAAATGCTATTAATTAACTATGCATAACTAATTGGGGTATGTATGTAAATCACGAAAAAAATAAGATTCGGAGCGCAAAACAGATTAACATTGTAAGTTGTGCTGTGCACTATTAGGAAATTGGTTGCTAATAATTGGCTAAGGAAAACAAGGTTTGTGAATTTTTTAGATTGATTTTTTTGTTAATTGAAAAAAACGAAGATTTCATTAACAAAGTTAACAAGCAACTTACATGAACACTGGCAGGATTTGCTTTTGGAACACAATTATGAATCCAATCAAAAAATTTCACCACTTCACAGTAATTGACTTGATTGCACTCATTGGCTGCAGGAAAACTGTAAATGTGTTAGCAAAGAAAGTTGATTAAAAATGTATAGCCAGCGCGTTCTGTACCCCCAATCTGATTTTCTTTGCAGATTATTTAGTTTTTCATGAGCAAAGTAAAAAAATGGGTTAGACAATTTGCTGAGCTTGTAGCACACTTATCTTCATTTACTTTGCAAGAGCGATTAAAAATTAACTGATCGATGCAAAATAATTTTTACAAAAACTCTCTTTAACGTTTTTGAACTAACTATAAAGCTACCAGAGTTTAAAAAAATTCTTAGTTAGACTATAGAAGCCAAAAAATGGTGTCGTTTCCATTCTAAAGTCAATAAAAATTTCGTAAAACGAATCATAATTTAGATTCTAAGACCCCAAAGTACTTATAGAAACAATATATATTTGTGTTTTTATAGGGATCTTGCTAAAACCCCAAAAAAATCTTCTGCTTGGAGTTTAGAATAACTTTTGTACTTTCATTGGTTGGTGTACAAAGTGGAAGCAATCCCATTAGACCATTTTCTATGCACGATAAATCATATGGAAATGGAACTTGTTGGCACTCACTTGTTTACAAAGAAGTCAATGATTTGTTTATCTATAGGTAGACGATTCCCTTTGAGAATGGAAGCAAGTGCTTGTCTATCAACCAGACCTGAACGACAAGGGTCTTGATCTCGAAAACTGTACTCTAGTCTCTGGAGGCAGTACTTGTCATAATTGAAACGCTGTAGTTCCGTCTGCATAACAGCTCTGGCAAACAAAAAACACATCTCAGTCAGTCCATGTCCAGTGGCTAAACTTTTAAAACTGACTCATACGTAACATTAGAAAAGATTGATATTTTCACAATAGCTAAATCTTAATAACTATCGGTTCCAAAAATGAAATTAGGATGAAAATAAGAAAAATTACGATTAGGATGAACATGAGAATTCTATGCAGACTGACTACTGAACTAACTAAGCGTGCAGAGGTAGCTAAAGCTAGTATAAGCAGTTTAGTCTTTCCAATATTGTAAACTTCAAAGATTTTAAAGCAGAAAAAAATTCAGTAATTATAACTTTAGTGCTGAAAAGTTCCCGCATTTCAATTCCAAACCATGCAAACTTGAACAGTTTCGAAATCATTGGAAAACGTCATACTATGCTGGATTCTTAAAAAACATACAAACATTTTCTCGAATCAAGCAAACAACTCAAGTGGACTACCAAGACTTTCAAAGTCAACATTTCATCATTACCACTTGCATAATATACATTTTTCAGAGCATTTTTCTGCACACATTATAAAGTACTTAGAGTTAGTGTGAGTGACAAATGAATTTTATGTGCATACTGTAAAGTCAACATGTCAGGACCGGGTGACGGGGCTGTCACTCTGAAAGCTCTTTTTAACGTGATGAGTTCGTGCTCACTCAGTGCGCACTTGGAATAATGTTTCAGTAGACGTGTGAAATCATCAGCGCTCATCACACCTGCAATTTTAAGTGGCTTCTATCAAAACCCAAACAGGCAGGGGACAAGGGTTTTTATACAGTAAATATGACTATGACAATATACCTTGGCCGCAAGTATCTTCTTGACAAAATACTTGTATTAGATCTGAGACAGGAATGTAGCCAAATATTTCTTTGGCCTTCTCCAGCACGACGCACAGGTTTGACTTGGGGTACTAAAATATTAGAGTTTTAATTAGATGGGGAGTAGTTTAATGCCAAAGATTCCAAAAATGGAGAAAAAGGCGTTGTAAAGAGGTTTTTCCAGTAAAATGTAAGTTTTTTTGTGTCAAAATGTATTTCATTCTGTGAATTAGGCTTAAACTTGTTAGTGCATTCAAGGCTTTTGAAAATTAAACAAGAAAATGGGTATGACTTAGATCTGGAATCCAAAATGTTTAGAAATATGGAATTTTAAAGACCAGATGAGGGGAAAAATCCACAAAAAAGACTATAATTCCGCAGGCTTTGTACTCTATATAAGTTTGTTGAGTTGCAAATTTTATAACTGGCATTACATACATAGTTTAAAGCCATTAGAGAGAAATATGCTGGGATTTCATATCTAACAAAACAATGAATGCATGTTTTGAATGCATTCTAATTTGTTTTACCCAGAATTAAACAAACCTTGTAACGATTTTCTTGATCCTCCATGTATTCAAAAGTCCGATCATCCGCACCGGTGAGAATAAAT
>Ga0210040_10005131_pt1 | contig 16780 bp, 13 predicted proteins | sample CryGeyCG12114_NA_FD_185462 | JGI IMG/M metagenome (GOLD analysis project Ga0210040, IMG submission 185462) | Groundwater microbial communities from aquifer - Crystal Geyser CG19_WC_8/21/14_NA (SPAdes) (version 2) | ecosystem: Environmental > Aquatic > Deep subsurface > Groundwater | place: USA... | reverse complement strand
GCAACCGCCACAAAAAATTTATAAAGGTAATTTATGAAAGCAACGGAGAAAACCTGCTCCAACGACCAATTACTAAAAACATAAAAGGCAATAAAAAGCACCACAAAAGAATCTACTAACTGCGAAACTAAAGTAGAACCGGTAGCGCGCAGCCAAATCATTCTTCGGCCAGTTAAATTTCGTAACCAATGGAATACGGAAGCATCCAGGATTTGCCCTATTATAAAGGCAATTACCGACCCGATAATAATGCCGCCACCTTGCCGGTAAATGCTGTTAAAGGCATAGTTTACATCGAAGGGCTGGCCGGAAGGAGTTTTGCTGTTTACGTCCAGCCAAAAAGCGGCGGGTGGCAACTTTGTTATAATGGAGATGATTAGAAAAGTATATATAATTAGAGCTACCGTTATTATACTAATTTTTTTTACGCCAGCTTTTCCAAAATATTCATTAATAATATCGGTGGTTATAAAAACGACGGGCCAAATAATAACGCCAGCCGATAAATTAAAATCGAGCTTGGTACCTGTAATAACCGGTATTTGGGCGCCAGGTAATCCAAATATAGCTTCGCCCGAAAAGATTTTAACCCCAATCAATTCTGCCAATAAGGCATTCGTTAAAATAATACTGCTTAAGAGAAGAAAAAGATACGTTTTCTTTTTTTCGAAATCGGGAGCAGCGTACATGAGGTTATATTGGAATATCTTTTTAACGAATAGAAAAGTAAATATTAATTATACCAATGTTATAACTGGCAAGAAGTATCTAATAGGAAAAGTCAAGAATTAATATTCAAAATACTTTTTAAAAGTAAGCAGCTGCAAATACTTAGAATTTATTCCAATAAACCAATGGTTTTCCCTTCCACGGCTAAATGGGTATTATCGAAAACTTCTTTTGCTTCTACTAAAAGGGGCGTCAGATCTTTGTACCGTACCGAAAAATGACCAATTAATAAGCGTTTTACCTGCGCTTTTAAGGCCAGGGTTGCCGCTTGTAGGGCGGTACTATGAAAAGTATATTCAGCTCTTTCCCGCATATTATCCAGAAACGTGGCTTCGTGGTAAAGCAAATCTACCCCCTGAATGTACGGAATGATATCTTCTTTGTAGCGGGTATCGCTGCAGTACGCATAGGACCGGCTGCGATTTGGTTCGGTGGTTACATCCGCATTCTTTACCAGCACATGCCCGGCTTCATCTAAAATATCACCGCCATTTTTTAAATAAACTAATTGGGGTGGCGTCAAAAAATCGGGTAGTTTGGTTTTAATTAAGTGCCTTAGTTTCAATTTTTCCCGAAAAAGAAAGCCGCAACAAACTACGCGGTGTTGCATGGGTAATGTATGCACCGTCAGGAATTTGTCTTCATAAATCTGTTTATAAACAGAAGTATTCAGTTCCTGAAAAGTTAACCTGAAGGAAAAAAAAGTGTTTGAATGTTTGGCTTGCAACGTTATTAATTCATCTAATCCGGGTGGACCATAGATGGTAAGAGGAGCTGTACGTTGCTGTAAATGCATGGTGGAAAGTAATCCGAACAAACCAAAAAAATGGTCGCCATGCAAATGACTGATAAATATGTTACAAATGCGCTGATGCTTTACTTTGTAACGCATCAGTTGCATTTGTGTACCTTCACCACAATCAATCAGATGAATTTGATTGCCAATAGTTAATACCTGGGCGGTATGATTTCGATTTATGGAAGGGGTTGCGGAAGAACTGCCAATTATTTTTAGCTCAAAATCCAAATTGCCCCAATTTAAATGATTACTCTTCTTTGTTAGTTAAATCCCGTTCGATTTCGTGTAAAAACACGCGGTCGATGGCTTCTTCTATGGTTGGAAGAATGTTTAATACTGATTCTAATTTAGAAATAGTTATTAATTTCATCACGTGATCTTGCAATCCAGCCAAAATCAATAAGCCATTAGAAGAATTACAAAGGCGGTTAGCAATTAAAATAGAGCTTAAACCAGAAGAATCTGTGTATTTTACATTGCTAAGATCCAGGATAAGATTGGTAATGCCTTCAGCATTCAACTTCACAAATTCCGATTTCAGATCAGGAGCAATGGTAGTATCCAGCTTTTTCTCATCAATCGTAATGATTGTATAATTTTCTTTTTTATCGATGGTGTATTTCATACGTAAAGCAATCTGTTTTTAAAGTGCGAATGTACCAAAAATTATTCAATGATGAATGTTTTACTAAAAATGTTTTGACTGATACTAGCTTCAATTCTTTTCTCTATCGCGGTATAATCAGTTTTAATAAAGTTTTTACCCGTCATAACTTCGTATAACTCAATGTACCTTTCAGAAATAAGATGCAGCCATTCATCCGTCATTTCCGGAACCTGTTGTCCCGGTTTACCTTGAAAATTATTTTCTATTAACCATTGCCGTACAAACTCTTTGGAAAGCTGCCGTTGGGGTTCTCCCTTTTCCTGGCGTTCCGTGTATCCATCGGTATAGAAGTAACGCGAAGAATCCGGCGTATGTATTTCGTCAATCACATAAATAGTATCACCAGCTTTACCGAACTCGTATTTGGTGTCTACTAAAATCAGGCCATGTTCGGCGGCTAAGGCCGTACCCCGCGCAAATAAGGCACGCGTATAACGCTCTAATTCCAAATAGTCTTTTTCTGAAACAAGACCAGTGGCAATAATATTTTCGGGTGCTATATCTTCATCGTGTCCCTCGCTGGCTTTAGTAGTAGGGGTAATAATAGGCGTAGGTAGTTTATCATTTTCCCGCAGACCGTCGGGCAGTGCTTGTCCGCATATTTCCCGTTTGCCACTGCTGTATTCTCGCCAGGCGTGGCCCGCTAAATAACCTCTAATTACCATTTCAACTTTAAACGGTTCGCATTTAATCCCAATTGTTACGTTTGGATCTGGCTGTGCTAAGATCCAGTTGGGCACTAAATCGGTTGTGGCGGCTAATGAAAACGCGGCAATTTGATTTAAAACCTGACCTTTGTACGGAATAGCCCGGGGCAAAACAACATCAAAAGCCGAGATCCGGTCGGTAGCCACTACCGCCAGTTTATCTTCAAAATAATAAACGTCACGAACCTTGCCCCGGTAAAAATCAGTTTGATCCGGGAAAAAGAAATTGGTCTCTTTCAGAGCTTCCATGTAAATGAATAGGTAATTGAAGACAAAGTTAGAAAGATATTTGATCCCTCATAACAAAGTAAAAGCTTGATATGATTAATGGTATTAAATACCTACTTATATAAATAGAAATGGAATAAATACGATAATTCACTTTTTACAATCCGTATAAACAAAACTATACTTGTAAAAATAATTAACCTGTGTAAGGCCATACTATTAGTTCAGCTTGATGTACTTGACATAAGTAAACTTACGTTTGTACCTGGTTAATTGGATTTAAAGCCTGTTAAATTTTTTTTAATTGGTTAATTTATAACTGTACGTATCAGCACAAACTACACTTTAGATATCAAATTAAAATATAAAATATCTGTACAACTTTTTGCTTATAAAAAGTTACAGCGCATTATGTAGATATAATTTGTTGATTAAGTACAAAGCAAAAATGCAGCATAAATAGCTGCATTTTTGCTTTGTACTAATTTAAATACCCAATTAAGATTTCTTATCCAAGATAAACTGCTTTAACTTTACTGCGTAAATTATATTCCGAAGCCATTACTTCGCCGTACGCACCCGCGGTTCGAAGGGCAAAGTAATCGTGGCGATGGGTTTCCGGCAGCACCACATCTTTAGCAAAACAATCTGTCGATTCGCACACCGGGCCCACCACATCGTATTTTTGTTCCGGCAAATTGCTCGATAAGTTCTCTATTTTATGATAAGCCTGATACAACATAGGCCGTAATAATTCGGTCATGCCGGCATCCAGAATAGCAAAATTTGTGTTCAACCCTTTTTTTACATAAAGCACTTTGGTTATAAGCGTACCGCATTGCCCTACCAACGAACGACCTAATTCAAAATGTACCTGCTGCCCCGGTTGGGTTTTTAAATGCTGATTGAAGATGCCAAAATAGGTCTCAAAATCCGGAATTGAATTTTCATCGGGATGGTAATAATCTACTCCTAAACCGCCGCCCATATTTAAGTGCGGTAAAGCAATATTACGCGAGATAAACCATTCCTGAATTTCATTTACGCGTTCACAAAGTTGTTGGTAAACCGATATATTGGTTATTTGGGAGCCAATATGAAAATGAATACCGATTAAAAAAATATTATGGCTTTGCTGAACTTCTTTCATCACTGCTTCCAGTTCCCACATATTTATGCCGAACTTGTTTTCTTCCAGGCCGGTTGTAATGTGTTTGTGCGTGTTCGCATCTACGTTTGGGTTAATGCGGAGCGCAATGCGGGCAGTCCGGTTTTGCTTTTCGGCTAATTCATTTATAATAGAAATTTCCTGCAACGACTCACAGTTAAAACAAAATATATCGTTCTGCAACGCAAAATTTATTTCGGCATCCGATTTTCCAACGCCGGCAAAAACAACATTTTCTGCTTTAAAACCTTTTTTAAGCGCTCGTTTTATTTCGTTCCCACTCACACAGTCGGCACCAAAACCAAAAGCGTGCATTTGTTTTAAAATAGTTTTATTGCTGTTGGCTTTTAATGCGTAATGAATATGAAAATTATATTTGGCGGAAGCTGTTTGCGCGGCGGCTAAGGTCCGACGGAGCAAATCTAAATCGTACAAATAAAAAGGAGTGGGAACGGAAGCACATTCGGATAGGCGTTCTTTAAGCATACAACAGGACGAGTGAAGAATTAATTATGGATGAAAGAAAAATATATTATTAAAAAATGGAATAGGTAAAATCGTGTTTCTAGCCGCAAAACAATAGCTTTTAAACTATAAAATAGAAATAACCTTATTTTTCGGAGCAAAGGTAAGTATTATATAAATGAATTCACATAAAGCCCAGAGAAGAACTTAGTTTGCTTTTGGGGAGATTTCAAGTATAATTTGCAAATCTGATTGCTGATATTAAAAGCTTCAAAACTTATCAGATTTTCAGCTTATATAAGTTAATAAGAATATTTTATTAACTTTTAAGTACTTGATTTAAGCAAAACTGCGGCCGCATTCCCGCCGAACCCGGCTGCCGAAATTAATATCCGTTTTATTTTACCTGGTGATTTGTTCTGAAGTATAGTAGGGTAGGGCAGAGAAAGATAATGTTGTTCTTGTAAAATATGTAACGCGTATTCTATACTCAAGGCGGCCGAAGCACCCAATGTATGGCCAATCAAAAACTTATTTGTGGTGATAGGTGGTACCGCATTATCACCGAAAATAGTTTTAAGGGCATTATATTCGGCTGCATCTCCCGCAACCGTTCCGGGCGCGTGCATAATAATTAAGTCGATGGGTTCCGAAGAATTTGTCTGGTTTAGCGTTTGGGTTATAGCCGTTTGAAAATTTAAGCCGGCTGCCGAGATACCCGCTTTGCTTTTGATTTTTTCAAACCCAAAACCAATAGCTTCCAAAATAACTTTTCCCGGTTCCGGTTTACGCTTTACTTTTTCCAGGGCAAAAACCGCGGCTCCTTCTCCTAAAACAAAGGTATTCTGGCGTTCTTGGTTAAGTGGCCGGCAATAAAAAAGCTTTTCTTCGGGTGAGGAATAAATACCAATAGCTTTCATTTGAGCCACGGTAAAAGGGGTAAGGGGAGCTTCGGCACCACCCGCTAAAAATTTCTGAGCCATGTTTGCTTTCAACCAGGCAAAACCATTAGCAATGGCTTGCAGCGCCGTACTGCAGGTAACCGAGTGGCTCATGGTAGGTCCGGAAGTCTCCATATCATTAGCCACCCACGAGGATATATTGCCTAAAGTAGTTACGGGAGAAGCCGCCGGTGAAACCGTACCAGTTTGCATAAATTGGGTAAAATGTTGTTCAAATAAGCCGGTAGCGCCCCGCGAGGAACCTATGTTTACCGCAATATCCTGCTCGGTTGTCCAGTTAGCGGCAGTAACCGCTTGACGGGACGCATAAATGGCCATTAAAACCGATTTATCGAGGGCAGCGTAATTTTTGTTTTCCTGCGCTAATCGTAAAATAGCTTCTGCGGATACTTTGGGTAAGGCGGCTACCGGGGTCAGTTGCTGGTTAAGAATTTGCCGCGAAATGGCCGATTGACCTTTTAAATAGGCTTGTCTTATATTTTCGGGAGTATGTCCCAGCGGCGAAATAGATCCGTGCCCTTTTATAACTATGTATTCTTCGTTCGTCAAGATTTATTTATTCCGGATTAAATCAGCCATTTTAATTATAACAGCATATATTACTTCCAATTGAAATGCCGTAATGCAATAAGGCGGTAAAACGTAGATGATATTACCTAAAGGCCTTAATAAAACGTTATTTTGAAGCGCAAAATTATAAAGTAAATCCCGGATATTGCTAAAATAAGAAGTAGCCTCGGTTTTAAATTCGATAGCCAGGATGGTGCCGGTTTGCCGGATTTCTTTGCAGGATGGATGTGCTTGTATTTGACCACGGAAAGCCGCGTGTTGTTCCACTATGCGAGTAATATTCTCCTGAGTTTCGGGTTGTAATAATAGTTCTAGGCTGGCTACCCCGGCGGTACAGGCAATGGGGTTTGCCGTATAGGAGTGACCGTGAAAAAAAGTTTTGGTTTTATCTTCGCTTAAAAATGCATCGTAAATTGGTTCCGAGCAGGTGGTAACGCCCAAGGCCATGGTGCCACCGGTTAAACCTTTAGATAAGCAAAATAGATCGGGTTGGTGCTGCAGGTAATCGGTAGCAAATAGTTTACCCGTGCGGCCAAACCCGGTCATGACTTCATCTGCAATAGTAATAATACTGTTCACCCGGCAAATGGCTAGTAGCTTATCCAGTATTTCCGGCTCGTACATCACCATACCGGCAGTACCCAAAACTAGCGGTTCAAATATAAAAGCGGCTACATCTGCGCGCTGCGCCAAGGTTGTTAACTGGGTCAGACATTTTTCTTCCTGCCCCGGTACCGGCACATCAATAAATAATACTTCAAATAAATACTGATTAAAAGGTTGGGTAAAAGCACTACGACTACTGACCGACATGGCCCCAAACGTATCGCCGTGATAACTATCGCGAAAGGCTATAATTTTGTTTTTAGGCGTGCCTAAATTATGCCAATACTGAAAAGCCATTTTAAGTGCTACTTCCACCGCCGTAGAACCATTATCGGAATAAAAAATCCGTTTCTGATTTTCGGGCAATATATTTAGTAAACCCTCCGCTAATTCTACCGCGGGTTGGTGGGTAAATCCGGCAAAAATAACGTGTTCCAATTTTGTTAATTGTTCACTTATTTTTTGAGCAATATACGGATGACTATGTCCGTGCAGGTTTACCCACCATGACGAAACGGCATCGAGGTAAGAATTACCGGCATCATCATATAGCAAGGTGCCCTCTCCCTTTACAATAGCTAATGGTAAACCGGCGGTTTTCATTTGGGTATAAGGGTGCCAGATTACAGCAGCATCCCGTTCAGCTAAAGTCATACTAAACTATTTATTTAAAATAATTGGGAAGAAACCGAGGTTGCATATCTAGAAATAACCTGCCGGTTTATTTCTTTTTCTGGCTGCACGTTTAACAGTTTGGGCCAGCCGGTATAATTTAGAATATAGTCTTCGGTTTGCGGCGTGGTTTGCCCATTAAATATGATACCAGCAACTGGTATGTTCCGCACTTTCAACGCCTCCGCCGAAAGCAACGTATGGTTTATACTGCCCAGGTAATTAGCCGAAACCAGAATTACCGGCACTTCTAATTTTTGGATTAAGTGAATTACCAGCTGTTCCGAATTAAGCGGCACGAATAAACCCCCAGCGCCCTCAATAATCAAGTTATTTTTGGTTAATGGCAACTTAATTTGGTTTAGTTGTATTTCTATTCCGGCATTTGCAGCAGCAGCGTGGGGCGATAATGGTTCTGGTAATTGGTATGCTTCCGGGTGAAAGATGGTTTTCGGATTGGTAATCAGGTTTTTTATTTTGATGGTATCACTATTTTCCAGATCTCCGGCCTGAATAGGTTTCCAGTAATCGGCCTGTAATGCTTCCGTTAATATGGCCGATACCACCGTTTTACCCACATCCGTACCAATTCCCGTCACAAAATAGTATTTCTTACTCATGAGGTTAACCCAGAAACCAATTGGTTTATTTCGGCTTTGGTGTTATAAGCGTGCAAAATTACCCGCAATTGTTCTTTTCCTTCCGGCACGGTGGGACTAAATATGGGGCGTACATCAAAGCCATTCTCAATAAGCTGATCCGAAATTTTTTTTAAGGCAGCCGTGCTAAATCCCCGAATTGCTTTAATCGGACTCTCTCCCATATTAATTTGAATATTGGAAGCCTGAGCCACCAGCAACTCGCCTAAATCAGTAGCCAGTTCTTTTACTTTTTGCCTTTCGCCGGATAAAATTGGCAGCAAAGTATAAGCGCATTTTATGGCTAAAATGGTGTGCAAGGGCAGGGCCGTAGAATAAATAAAAGGCCGGCTGAAATTAACAAGAAAATTCTTTAATTCTTGTGATCCTACCACAATTGCGCCGTGACTGCCTAAAGCTTTGCCAAAAGTTAAAATACGGGCAAATACTTCGGTTTGTAAATTAAGTTCGTACACCAAACCTTCTCCCTGAACACCATAAATTCCGTTTGAATGAGCTTCATCAACCACCAGATAAGCGCCATTATCCTTACAAAAAAAGGCTAACTCTGGCAGTGGGGCAAAATCACCATCCATGGAATACAGCGCTTCGACCGCTACGTAAACTGTTCCGGTGGCCTGCTGCATTTTCTTTTTTAAGTCTTCTACCGCGTTATGTCGGAAAGAATAAGCTTTGGCAAAACTCAACCGGATACCATCTTTAATAGAAGCATGACTCGCCTCATCATACAAAATGGTATCTCCGCGTTGGGGAACAGCGGAAAAAAAACCAGTATTAGCCGCGTAACCAGAATTAAATAATAAAGCGGCTTCGCTTTGGTGAAAGAGGGCTAAACTATCTTCCAGTTCTTCGGTTAACAGGTTGTTGCCCGATAATAAGCGAGAACCCGTAGCACCCACCGGTAAATCCGGGTATCTTAATAACTCTTGCTCCAATGCCTCTTTCATTTTGGGCGAATGGGCTAGACCTAAATAATCGTTCGAACAAAAATCTACGGCAGCAGCATTGGTTTTCAACTGGCGTAATATACCCTCCTGATTTCTGGTTTGCAGCTTTTGCTGTAAATGAACCGGAAACTTCATGGCTTTAAGCAAGTACTTCGCCAGCTTCTTTAAAAGCTTTGCGCGGGGATAAACCTAAAAGCTGGAACATGAGTTGATCTTCGTTCACTCCAGGATTGGGAGTAGTTAATAATTTATCGCCGGAGAAAATAGAATTGGCGCCCGCCATAAAACATAAGGCTTGTTCGGGCAAACTCATTTCGGTACGGCCCGCCGATAAACGCACCATGGTTCGGGGCATAGTAATACGGGCGGTGGCAATCATGCGAATCATTTCCCAAACCGAAACCCGCGGTTGGTTTTCTAAAGGCGTTCCGGCTACCGGCACCAAAGCATTTACCGGTACCGATTCCGGATGTTCCGGTAACGTAGAAAGTACCTGAAGCATTTCAATCCGGTCCTGGTCGGTTTCGCCCAAACCAATAATGCCGCCGCTGCAAACCGATATACCGGCTTTGCGCACGTGTTCCAACGTATGCAGGCGATCTTCGTATTTTCGGGTAGTAATAATTTTTTCGTAATGATCGCCGGAGGTATCTAGGTTGTGATTATAGGCGTATAAACCGGCTTCTTTCAGTCGTTGCGCTTGGTATTCGTTCAGCATACCCAGGGTACAGCAAACTTCCAAACCAATTTCATTTACTTTGGTCACCATATTTAAAACCCGGTCAAAATCACGGTTATCCCGTACTTCGCGCCAGGCAGCGCCCATGCAGAAACGGGTGGAACCGGCTTCTTTTGCCTTCTGCGCGTTGGCCAGCACCGTTTCATCGTTTAGTAAAGCTTGTACTTTGATATTGGTATGGTAGCGGGCCGCTTGCGGACAATAAGCACAATCTTCGGGGCAGCCGCCCGTTTTTACAGATAATAAGGTGCAAACCTGCACTTCGCTGCCAGTATGGTATTGCCGATGAACCTTCGCCGCGGCAAAAACCAATTCCAGCAAAGGCATTTCGTAAATTTCTTTTATTTCGGCTAATGACCAATCGTTTCTTATAGCGGTGTTCAGACTTTCCTGGCTCATAAATTTCTTCTGTTTGGTTCACGAAAGTACACAAGAAATCTTTTCCCGCGAAAAATTTTTTACGCCTGCTTCCCTAATTTTCTACTGCCATAGAATCCTGATTAGTTATTTACTTGTTTCAGAAGAAGTTCCCGTAACTACCTGACCATTCCGGTACGAAACAGTTTTGTCTACTTTGCCATTCGTATGCAGGTATTTCCATACCCCGGATTGCTTTCCGTTGCGATAAAGGCCGGTAATTTCGGGTTTGCCATCTTCGTAATATTGCTGGTACGTACCGTTGCGCAAGCCATTTTTATACGTTGCTACCGACTTTACTTTTCCCGATGGATAGTAAGTAGTTTGTACGCCGGCAATTTTTCCATTTACATAAACTGCTTTTTCCTGCACCTGGCCATTTTCGTGGTAAACCAGCCGTTCGCCTTCCAGCTTATTATTTTTGTAAGTTTCCTTTAATTTTATTTTTTTATCCTGATCAAAATATTTTTTCCAATCTCCGGCTTTTACATTAAGTTTAAAGTATTGCTCCTCCTGCATATTGCCAGATGGATAAAAATTAATGATTTTGCGGGAAGCAGCATTATCAGAATAGGTAATTTCCTGTTTCAATTTACTCGTTTCGTAAAAAGATTGTGCTTTACCGTCTTTAATGCCATTATTATACGGCGTACTGCTCAGGACTTGACCATTTTCGTAATAGGTTTTAGAGATACCATCTATTTGGCTGGTTGTACTTTTACTCTCAAATTTTTCCCGTCCGGTTACAATGCTGGTACTGGCCCGGGCGGCTTCTTTTGGTTTTGCTAAAGCTACTGTCTTATAAGTTACTTCAGATTTTAATTTCCCGGATGGATAATAACTTTTAAAGGTGCCACTTTTCTTGCCGTTTACATTTACTGCTTCCGATTCTAATTGTCCGTTTTCGTAGTAGGTTTTAAAGGAGCCATCCAGCACGCCGTTTTTAAATTGTCCTTCGGTATGGAGTTTTCCGCTCGGAAAATAAGTAAAAGCCGGGCCATTTTGTTCTCCTCCCGCATAGGTGATAGCAGATTTAGGATTACCTGTTTGATAATATTCTTTCATTTGCCCATCCGGCGCACCTTTTACAAAGGCGGCTTCCATTTTGGGTTGACCGTTTTCGTAATACGTTTTAATGGCATTGCTTTGCTGATCATCAACATAAGTACCTGCCTGCAAAACTTTTCCGTTTTCGTAATAACTTTTAAACGGACCTTGTTTCAGGTTATTAACATAAGGTACTTCTAAACGCTTTTGGCCATTTTCGTAGAATTCAGTATAAAGACTATCGCGTTTGCCCTGGATAAATTTAGCAATAGCTTCTGTTTTCCCGCTTCGGTAAAAGCGCTGGTACTTACCATGGGGCAATGTATCGGGCACCATAATAGTATAGACTTCCTTAATGCGCGTATTTAAAGAATCGTGGTAAGTTACTATTTTGCGCAACTGGGCGGCAACGGGGAGCTGAAAAGAAAATAAAAATATAAGAATACCGGCTAGCCGGACGATTGAAATCATATTGCAAGTGGTTGATAATAAGATAGCCTTACCTTAATTAGATTAACGTAAGGCTGTCCGTAAAAAGCGTACCAGAATTAAGATTTATAATTTTTCCAGCACAATAGCCGAAGCACCACCGCCGCCGTTGCAAATACCTGCTACGCCAATTTTGCCGTTTTTCTTAGCCAGTACGCTGCATAAGGTGGTAACAATGCGTGCCCCGGAAGCTCCCAACGGATGCCCCAAAGACACGGCTCCTCCAAAAATATTCACCTTGTCATTTTGCAGCTCTAACTTCTGATTATTAGCCAGCGACACTACCGCAAAAGCCTCATTTATTTCGTAATAATCTACTTCATTAGCTTCTAAACCAGCGTTTTTTAAGGCTTTCGGAATAGCTAGCGTCGGCGAAGTAGTAAACCACTTCGGCTCTTGTTCCGCATCGGCAAAACCCCGGATTTTGGCAATGGGTTGCACTCCCAGAGCTTCTGCTTTTTCTTTACTCATTAACAAAACAGCCGCCGCACCATCGTTTAAAGTAGATGCATTGGCCGCCGTAATGGTACCTTCTTTATCGAATACTGGTTTTAAACCCGCAATTTTCTCAAAGTTTACTTTAGTATATTCTTCATCTGCTGTAACCATTAGCGGCTCTTTGCCCCGTTGTGGCACCGGCACCGGTATAATTTCATCTTTAAAATAGCCGGCCGCCGCTGCCGCCGCACTCCGCCGATACGATTCTATCGCAAAGGAATCCTGCATTTCGCGGGTAAAGCCCATTTCGCGGGCGGTATTTTCGGCCGCGTTGCCCATGTGGTAATCATTATACACATCCCACAAACCATCTTTCAGCAAACCATCTATCATTTGGCCGTGTCCTAATTTAACCCCAAAACGGGCTTTATCCAAATAAAAAGGCACATTGCTCATGCTCTCCATGCCGCCCGCCACCACTACTTCTTTATGGCCCAACATAATAGCCTGGGCACCAAACATAATGGCTTTGGTACCGGAGGCACAAACTTTATTTACCGTGGTACATTCTACTTCGTAACCTAAACCGGCAAATAGGGCGGCTTGGCGGGCGGGTGCCTGGCCTAAATTGGCTCCTAATACGTTACCCATAATTACTTCCTGCACTTCCGTAGGAGCCACGCCAGCTTTTTCCAAAGCACCTTTAATCGCGATGGCTCCTAATTGCGTGGCAGATAAACTAGCCAAACTACCTCCAAATGAGCCAATAGGCGTTCGGACGGCGGAGATAATGTATACTTCTTTAATAGTCATGATTGTATTTTGGTGGATTACAACAGCAAACAGCTATTTGTCTATAGTTCTTTGAACGAAAAAAATTAGGTTTAAATTCGACTTAGTATAAGAACAAAATAAACAACAATTTATAACATTCATTACCAATCTGGATATTGCTTCTTTTGCTTTTGATTTGATCTTTTAGGGACCTGCTGCAAATACTGTAACTCGGCTTGCTGCATGGCTTCCAACAACATTCTTGCTTTTTCCGGGGTTAAATTGCTGTCACGTAATCGGGTACGCAAGGTTTGCATTTCTTTATCCTGATCTTGGGAATTTTCAGATTCCGGCTTGTTTGTTTTAGAAGGATCATTTCCATTCTTATTTGCCACTCCCGCTACTTCAGAATCAGGTTCACCCGCCGGTGACTCGTCTCCTATACTATTCTCGTCAGGTCTCGGTTCATTCTGGTTTCGATTAGCGGCTCCCCGGTTCTGACCATTGCTCTCAAGTTTATTTTCCGAAGTATTATTTTCAGAATTTAGCGCGCCGTTGGTCATTCCGCTGTTGCCCGATAAAGAAGCTTGGGCAGCGTTTTGCTTATTATTTTCTTCTTTTGATTTTTCGTCTTTTCTTTTAGGCGCATCTTTTTTCTGATGTGAATTTAAAAGCGTATTAGTCTCCAGGTATTTTTGTATTAACTCGTAATTATAGCGGGCAATGTCGTTGAATGGATTTTGAATTAAGGCTTTTTTCAGTGTATAAAGCGCGCGCTTCGGATTATCCTGCTTAAAATAGATTAATCCCAACTGAGTAAAAGCCACCGATTGCCTATTTCGGTCCTTGCTTTTAACCAGTTGTAAATAGGTTTTTTTTGCTTTATTTATGTCTGTAGCAAGATATTGGGCATGAGCTAAATTTAAGCTTAGTTGTTCATCTTTAACACCCAACGAATCGGCCAGGTATTTATAAATAGAAATTGCTTTTTGGTAATGACCGGCTCTATAAAAGGTATTTGCTTCTTCCACCGAATTGTTGATTCGGGATGCTTTTTTTAAGCCATCGCCCAGCAAGCTTAAAATTAGAAGCAGTCCGAAAAAAAATTTCATATTTTTATAACTGTTACGGTTAACAGCACATCCAGCACAATCAGTACTAAGGCTAGGAGCAAAGTATATTTATATTTATTCGCCGTAATATCAATAGTTTTCACTTCGTAGCCTTCGGCTTCTACGTTATTAACTACCTTTTCCAGTAAAGTTAATTCATTAACTTGATTATTAAGGGTAAAATACTGCCCGCCAGTTTTGCTGGCTATTTCTTTTAGCGCCACTGCTTGTAATCGGCTGTTTACTCGCTCCCCATTCCGATCGCGCTTAAAACTTTTTCCCGCTGGTACTAAGCCGCCGTCCTCCGAGCCAGTGCCAACGGCAAACACCCGGATTTTATTTAAATTTAAGCGTTGTAATATCGGCCGGACATTATCCCCAAAGGCTTCACCATCGCTAAATAAAATAATAAGTTTGGTTTTATCAATTTTCTGATCGGTGCTGTTGGTTTGCGTGAATTTATCTAAAGCTAACTGCAAAGGAGCACGAAAATTGGCTCCTGCCTCCGGTACTTGATTTGTTTGTAGAAGTTGGGTATATAATTGTAAAGCATGCTGGTCGTAAGTAAGCGGACATTGTACAAAAGCTTCCGATGAAAAAACAATCAAACCAACCCGATCGGCATTTAAGTTCGGTAATGATTGTGCTATTTGGTATTTAACTTTTTCTAAACGCGAAGGAGCCAAATCTTTAGTGTTCATGGAATTGGTTAAGTCCACTAAGACAAATATATCTTTGCCGGTAGTCCGTATTTCTTTTTGCATAGCTCCGAAGGAAGGTCCTAAAATCGAAACTAATAAAAGCAAAAAATAGGTGGTTCGGATAGTGAATTTAATCCAAATATCGTGCGCCTGTTGTTTAAAGTAAAGGGCAAGTTTTTTAATGCGGTAAATATACCCAACGTAAAGCAACAGGAAGATTGATCCGAATATCATTTCCAGCCATGTTAGGGATTGGTACCAACTCATTTAATCTTTCCGGCTTTTTAATTTTAATTAAGAGCGCGCAAATATACTGAAGTATAATTTTAAATGCCCCAGCCGGCTATCTGCTAATAAACGGTTGAATTCGAAAAATTATTTTACCGGAATAAAAGAGGAGGGAAGCAGCTCAATTTCAGAAAACTAAATAAATCGGGTTCGAATTTCCTTAAAAAAAGAGGCTAAAATTAAATTCATCGTTTGGCTATTTCATATTTGTTATTGTATATTTGCGAACTCTTTAACCGGAAGAGCAGGAGAGGTGGGTGAGTGGCTTAAACCAGCAGTTTGCTAAACTGTCGTACGGGTCAAATCGTACCGGGGGTTCGAATCCCCCCCCCTCCGCCACAATATTTTAAATAAAGTTTTTTTCTTCGAAAAAAGCTCTTATGTTTGCACCGCGATTAACAGAAGCTGCTTTAAGGATTATGTTTATTGCGTTGTTCGGGGTGTAGCGTAGCCCGGTATCGCGCCACATTTGGGATGTGGAGGTCGTAGGTTCGAATCCTGCCACCCCGACAAATTGAATACGAATTAAGAATGACGAATTAAGATTTATCTCACGATATAGGTTCTTATTCCATTTTTTAATTCGTATTTTTTTTTACTGGTCCCGTAGCTCAGCTGGATAGAGCAACTGCCTTCTAAGCAGTAGGTCTTTGGTTCGAATCCAAACGGGATCACATCATTATCAACCACTTACAATTTTTATATTGTAAGTGGCTTATTTATTTTACACATATTTCGATCAAATTCTTCTTCTTCTTGCTTTAGATTTCTCTTTATTCCGCAAATTGATCTAATATTCCGCAAACTAGTATTATTAGACCCTCTTGTTAATTACAGGAATTTAATCGAAAGAATGAATGCTTTTCTGAATAGATAACTACGAGAAAAAACTTAAATATTCTTATTAATCATAACCTATTCAAGTTTTTATAACAACCATTCCTATCCTTATGCAGATTTATAGCTGTGTTATAGATAGTGTGTTAAATGGACATTGCAGATAAGTTCTATTCAATTAAAATTGGTTTATTTATTAAATTACTTATTTATTTTTATGCTTGAGGTAGAAGCTGCTACAAAGAAAATAGCTACATTTAATTTCTAAAAGCTTTTATAAAATTCATGTATTTATTTTCTTTTTTAGCGGTTTTTTTATTGTTAAGACGGTTGCGCAACTCTTTGTTAAACTCCAATTTAGTTATAAAATGGAATAACATTTTGACTACCGGCAAGTGAGTAGCCGTTGGCCTTTTCTTTTGTGTAGGCAGTTTGTTTGATGAAAATTTCGAAAACCTTATTGCCGTACTATTTTTAGGTGGTGTTTTGTATTTTATTTACCAGGAATCGGATTTTAGAGCGCAACGTGGACTGATTGAAGCAGGTTATCCTTTAGTAGCGGTTGGCCTGGTTTGTGGTTTAGCAGAAGTATTAATACCTAATTTCTATGAGTTATATAAAAACTACTTTAATTTAACGTGAGTTATTGGACCTTACCTTAGATAACTACAAATTGAGAGGTTTGCTCTACTCTTTGGCGAAAGGGTGAGATAGCAGGGAACTCATCAAAGAAGGTGTAAGCCAGCAAGGCCGACCAGA
>Ga0210040_10005129_pt1 | contig 16781 bp, 20 predicted proteins | sample CryGeyCG12114_NA_FD_185462 | JGI IMG/M metagenome (GOLD analysis project Ga0210040, IMG submission 185462) | Groundwater microbial communities from aquifer - Crystal Geyser CG19_WC_8/21/14_NA (SPAdes) (version 2) | ecosystem: Environmental > Aquatic > Deep subsurface > Groundwater | place: USA... | reverse complement strand
AATTTTGAAAAAAATCGGATCGTCGTTTTCATTCAATTTTAGGGTTTTCAGTTGAGAATCTCAGTATGTAGTACTATAGGAACCCAAATAATGGAACATAAATGTTTTGCATTATGAATAATGCGTTTGCGTTATCAAACATTTCTCAACAATGGGAAAAAAATAATTACATTCATTCATTCGCACATCAAATCATATTCATTAACAGTATTCAAATACCAGTAAAAAGCTGATCCATTCGAATGGAAAAACACCCCTTCCCTACAGATCAATCCAGGATTGAAAACCTGCCAAATGAGGTATATCAAAATCATGAATTCAACCAAAATTCCAGACGTAAAAAACAGCACACAGTAAAGCTTCAAATTCTAAAGCCTGTAAATTGGATTTTGTATTCTTCTTGCAGATAATAGAGCAAATTCTCCGACACCTCTCAACCAACAAGTCTCTCCTATCTTCTAAACTCGTCTGCTCCGAATGGAATTCAATAATCAACAAGCGAGTGGGAATGACAGCCCGAGTGGGACAAGGCTCAATCTACCGATATTACGATCTATTCCACGCCGACCAAGAATTCGAACTCATTAACCGAAGTGTTCCTCTACAGGACGTAAAACTTCCTCTCTTCTTTTACGAAACAGTGATTGGAGCACTTCACCAAGGATTTAAAAAACTATTCCATTGGGTGCCTATCGACACAATCTCGAAAGTAGCTATCAGTCATTGCGTCATAGGAAATGTAATGGGAAATGTACCACAAACAAAAACATTCAAATACCCTTTCGTTGTTAAATATTTGGAACTCTGTGGATACATTACCCTCCCATATTTTACAAGTCTGATGCATGCTTTGGTCAACTTGAATACACTTGTGATTCATCGGATCTTGTTTCAATACCTAAAATTCACGCCAGAGCATCTGCCACTATTTAAGAAGTTGAAAAACCTTTCCATTGTTACTTTAATGTCCCGTGATGGAGTGATTACATTTAACCCGAAAACCGTGTACTACCGAGATGATAAATCGGCAATTGAGAATATGTGCGCTTTTTTGAACCTGGCTATTTTGCCCCATCTGTCGACTTTCAGAATAAGTCTGTCTCAAACACCAATGAAACCACCATTGTTCCAGGCGACCCATCAAAGTGTGGCGCAATTTTTGAAAAGGCATAAATCAGTATTGAAATCTTTTTCAATTTCGTCAAGTCTCCGAAAAACTCACATAAGTTGGCGGAATAGGGCTTATAATGAAGGGAATAATATTAATTATGGTGACGTATCATCGGTATTCTCTGAATTGGGTTCCAATGTGGACTTCAATTTGGACAGCGTTGCAATTAAGCTGAATTCATTTTCATTTGGAATGGAGGATAATTTGGGATTACATGAGCAAATTCACCGGGTGAATCGGTTTTGGTCCGAGTTTTGTTTGCGGAATCAAAGTCAACATCTCCAAGTTTTGCATCTGAGTGCGATTTTCAAGAAATCTTTGTTGGAGCAAATTTTCCGAATGCATGGACAATCGTTGAGGGAAGTTGTTCTGGGAAATATCATTTACGAAGATATTCCAGATGGTTCTGTTATTCAGTTGTGTCCGAATTTGATACACTTGTCCATGACATGCAATGTTGAAGGATTGAGACCACAAATGGAGCAACCGACTTTGAAGAATAGCACGGATTTACCGATCACGTTGAAAATGTTTAACATTGTTGGAATTCTGATACCGAGGGAAGAAATTGATGCCATCTTCACAACTTTGGTCAACCTAACTGGTATCAAGTTGCACAATGTTGTGTCCAGCTCTGACTGTGATATGGGAATGACGATTAAACAATATAGGAATTATTTTCTTTTGGATCGTAAACTTACGCTTAGTGGGCACAAGTATGATCCTGAAAACTTGTATCGGGTTTTTAATGCACAAGACGAAAAGTGGCTTAATTCATCGAAAGACTCTAGTCATCCTGATAAAGAAGCATTCAGAATTTTTCTGAAACGATCTATGCAAGCTTTGAAGAACGGAATGAATTGCACAGAATGAGTTCATAGTGTCAACTTGACACTATATAGAAATAGATTCTACTATACACACATTCACAATTTACACGTTCGTCCAATATGGCTGTTAATTTAAGCTTTCGACTTTCAGATTTTGCTCATTTTTTCATGTTATTTAGTTATTTGATTGCGCGTTTCACCGTTTTCATTATGCTCGATAGCTGCAGAAATATTATTTTCATTTTCGTTGAATACTTTTTTTGTGTGGATAGTTCAATAGCTATTTGTGTCCATATGATTAATAAAATTGAAGTGTATGATACTGTAACTGTCTGTTTTTATTTAAAACACCCCTGGTTTAAATGATTCCGCGAAAAAGTTTGTCGATTTTAAGTTGGATTAGGTTAATACAATCCAGTAAAATATTTAATGTGTGTAAAAAAACTATACAAAAGTTCTAATTTGGTTTGCAGTTTCTAAGAGACTTGGCACAGAATGCTTAAAATCTGAAGGATTGCAATTTGCAAAGCCAAGAAATCGTTTATTACGAAGCCAGCATTGGCTGAGTCATGACATTCGTAGTAGCGGAGAACGTCCAATGCTCTGCATGTTAAAGCCAAAATCACCTGACACGGCAGGTTTGGAATTGATTTTAATAAACTCTGTTAAACACGTGCGAATTTATGCGCAGTTTTCAGACAAGCACCAGTGCAGCCTGCCGATTTTCTACGATATTTTTATAGGGTATCGGATTTTTAAATTGTAAAATATTTTCATGTGACAGATTTACTTAATTTTATTCATTATTGTTGGCGCGATCTGAAGTATAGTGACTTGACTGCTAAACACTGTAATATTACACTATAACTTGGCTTCGTCAATACATCCTTTTGCTGAGGTTTATTATTTGTATCTAGTTTACTAGATGACAAGATTGTCGGTCTTGCCAATCTCGTTAATTGTATCACAAGTTTGGCAGCCTCTTCAAACTATTTAGAGCCAACCCTTATATGATTCATCATCTCTGTTCTCACTAGATTAAACTAGATTTGTTGGAAAAAAATCGTGTCCACTGCCATCTAATTTACATAGTGTCATCTGAACAAATGAACTTTACAAACTGGGGACTGCATTGACATGCAGTAACGACATGTCATATCTTCCTGATCATCTGTCACTCAAGCAATTACCACAGTTTTCATAATTATCTCATAAGGCAACAATTCACACTGACAATCAATTGTTCCTTCTGATTTCAAATTTTCCATTGCTTTACGCAGAGTTCAAGTACAAAATTAATATATTCTTCGCAGTACTTACATCGTAAAGATTATAATTTAGATTTGCAGTCAATTAACAAACAAGTACAAAGCACAACAAAACGTGGACTGGATGTATTACAAACTGAAAGCATTAGCTCGTGCACAGAATATAGCGGGTGTAGATAAATAGATGTACATGCATTCTTAAACAAAACAAATACAACTGAGCAAGGACACCATTTTTTACACTTCCATGCAGCAAAAAATTAGTAATTAAATATTTGTTTTGTGCACAAATTGGCCCCAGTTGGTGCCATTGGTTGGTGCCAAAATATATTAGATTTTGAAGTTGTCGAAAGTTCATTAGAATAAAGTTATGATTTTGCTTGTTTATGTAGTGTTGCATTTGCGATAGATAATCTCTAGCAAACTGATGATATTTACAAGTTAGTTTATGCATTGGGTATAGTTAAATGTTTTAGAAATTAAATGGGAATGCTTTGAGCATCAACTTTCGGTGTTTTGTTTGTTTGACAAATGTAGAATTTACTGAAATGTAACTCTAGTTACGGGTTCAATAAATAAAAGGTTTAAGAACTTTTTGGAATAAGAAATAAGAAATAGGGTTTCGAAATAGACGTCATATTGTCAACGTCAAGTAAACTGCTCTGTTGGCAAATTAACGATAGAAGCCTTCATGCACCATATACTAATAAGAATATTAAAAAGTTGAAAATCTATCTATCTCTATATTTGATATGGTTACCTCTCTTTGCGAAACTCGTCTATTTTTTATCACTGCAATATCTTGGTCCTATATAGTCTCTATTTGAATGTTTAAATAAGTGGATTCTACAGAAGCTATTGCGAAATTGAAAATAGTTTCTGTCCAAATATTTTAACTCCCTTATTTTCACAATAATATTTGCACTCATTGGCGCGCATTACATAAATTTAACGGTATCAAAATCAATGTTTTTAAGGGATCAGATTATCCTATCCTATCTGACCATACTAGTTATAAAAATTGAAAACAAAAACTAAAATAGAATCATTCACAATCTTTGGATCCATGCTGAGCAGACCATTTGTTTTATTACTGATTGATTTTGCAAAGAACGTAAACAATGAAGGGTGTGTTTGCGCTTTTTTAATGCGCTGAAATTTTGTAAAGCTTTCTGAAATACCCAATTGTATCGTATTGATGATATCGTATGATTGTATTGTAATTGTATCGTATCGAAACCAAAAAAGCCAAACCCTTAAAAACATGCTCCAAAAATTAGTCCAAATAACATGTAATGAGCATCAAAAATGACATAAAACTAACAGCTATAAAATTGCATTTAAAATAGAACACAAGGATGGACGATGTTGAGAATAAATGAAAACATTTTAGTGCCTCATATAAACCTACTAACTATACAATAGCATATTGGTAAATAACTAACTAACAAGTGTCATCTCATCTTTAGAACGCTATATAAAATGGATGCCAAAAGATGCTGTGATATAACTAATCAGCCGTGCCTCATTTATTCACCAAACAATCTCATCCCTTTTCAGCTAGTAATCTTCATTTCACTTTTCCACTATATGGACAAGCTTGAATGTCACAAAGTTGCACACATGAACATTAGGTGACTTACCTTCTGTGTGTTACGATAATGACATATCAATAAGAGTAATATTAAGGTTACTTCATTCATTAACGTATGCATACTGCTGCTGACACATAGCCAGAGAATTTAGCCAAATTGTGGAGAAACATATGGCACCTAGCTGACCATTTAATAACATTTAGTGAATGCATATTTTTGTCATCCAAGCTTTTGTTCCACATTGTACACAGTTTGTTGCAGTACATCCCCCAAGAAAATATTACGAAGGAATACGAAGATGCACTACTAAAAAAATGAAGTTCAGGTTAGAAATCGAGTACAAATCTAGATTCCCTCCTTCAAGTACGACAACGATTCTGCATACATTTGGTCCCGTGTATAAAAAGGGATGAAAATCACCAAACAGCACATCACAATCATTTAGCATCTTTAATTGCTCACTTTGAACTCTGTTCTCCAATCCAAAAACAATCAACATGAAATCCTTCATGGTAAGAAACTCGAAAACGAGTCAATTTACAAAATAAATATATTGAAATATGAGTTTATACAAAAAAATTAAAATCACTAGATTTTTGCCGCCGTCGTGGCTATGGCCTCCGCTGGATACCCAGACAGCCAGCCATCAAGCCAATATGGTGCTCCACAACAAAGACAACAACAACAACAGCAATCCCAAGTTTACCGTCACGTGTAAGTTAACCAACAAATCACAGAAATAAAACAATTAAATACGAAAAAAATCCTCACCGAATACTAATTTGTATTCATGCTTTAGGTACGTGCACTCTGCCCCAGAAGAGCCCGTTGACAGACAAGCCAGAGTCATCCGAGTTCCCGGAAACCAAGACAAACACGTAAACATCATTTTCGTCAAGACCGCTGCCAATGACTTCCAACAACAAACCGAAGTCATCCTCCCAGAACAAGGACAACAAAAGACTTTGGTCTACGTCCTCAGCAAGAAGGGAGAATCTACCTCTGATGTCAAGATCCGTGGACCAGCTCCAACTCAACCCACCCGCCCAGAGGTCTACTTCATCCGTTACAAGAATGAACAACAACAACAGCAACAGCAACAAATCCCAGCTGAGGTCCCAGCTGCTCTCCCTGTCCGTTCTCCAAGCAATGCTTATGGTGCTCCTTTCTAATCTGACACTGGTTTCCCCTCATATTTATTCCTGATGCAGTGATTATTTACGAGATCCCGTTCACCTGGATTTTTCTTTCATTTTCCTCCATCCATCCCTGCCTAACTACCTGCATACTTTTGTCTTCCGATTCTAACCAACTTCTGTTTCAACTCTTATAATGAGCACTTCACTGTAGTTTTGGAACCTCGGCCATGCTCTGAATATTGATGCAACCGTAATGAGCTGTGATAATACTTTTCGAATTGTGTTTTCAACATAGGCCTGAAATCTAGTCTCTGTTCCACGATTACTTCAAATAGAGTCTAGTTTGACTCCCAATTCTCAGTCTACTCTTTTTTCCATCTTAAGTGTTCTTGTTCAAAAGAAATAAAAGCTATTTATTGATGCTGATTCCAATTGTATAGTGGTGAATGTTTTTTCGGCTTGTGGATCATATTTTGTGAATAATGTTGATTACATGCGCATACTTTAGAGTTATGTATATTTAGTTTTGGTTGTAGAAAATACAAATTATTTTCACATTTTTGGATCTATAACGCTTGCATGAATATGTGGAGCACCTGGCTTGACTTCCCATAAGTATTTTTTCATGTGGGTTCATAGTTCATAATGGCAACAATATAGCAAGACATTCCTTCTGGCGCTTTTGGCTATGGATTTAGTTAACGAAGAAGATACATAGTTTGTAGTTTTTTGAAGGACAAAATATTTAAGAAGGATGTCAAGCTTGTTCACTCTTTTAAAGATTTATGGGCACAACAAGTTTTCATGCGAACTATACTATTCACACAAGAAATTATGCAATGTTGGAGTTCGTTTTCATCCCAAACCTGATGTGTATGATGGAGCACATTGTTGATGATGCCTTGTTTTTATGGTATAGTTGATTATGTGCGAACTTTGTTTTGTTTGTGGTTTCGTTTTCTTTGGGATTGCATGTACTTTGTGCTTACATTTGTTGAGCGTGCGTGCAGGCATACTACAGCTATGATATAATGTAATTGAATAATTTATGTGACCTGCTGCAAGGATTGAGCGGTGACATGACATGATACGTAGTTTTCGGTTTCAAGGTATCTACACAGATTTCCCCAAGTTTTCATGCATTTGCATGCAAAGACTGAATATTGTCGATTTTTAAACGGGAGATGTAGCTCTATAGTACTTAAATGATATTTATTCCAATCCAAACTTTACAAGAATAATAAAATCAAGTCTTTGGATTAAATGACACGAATTTTAATGCTGTAATATTATTAGCTCTAGAAGTGAATTGAGTAAGGTCTCTTGATTGGATTTTACTATAATTTCATAAAGAATTTGCTATGTTCCAAGAAATAATTTGATAATCGCCCTCATTAAAATCACAGCAACAGTCATCTATTGTTCAATGATGCTTCAATTCATTGACAAAAATCAGGGGTGTTTAGCTTGTTACCTTAAATTTGCTAATGAGTGAAGGAAGACGACACTACCAATTATTGAATAAAAACCACAAACTAGTATGCCATAATAATTTTCATTGTCAGCCGGAAGCACTCTTCCAACTTACCATGAATGTGAAATCAGCAAGTATAAAATGGAAGGACTATAGATTGCAACAATATCATGGAAAACAAAATCAATTAATGGACAATGGTGAGTCAGTCAAGTACAGATAATCGTACGCATCCATTCTAGCTGTGTATTATAAAAGAAAAATATATGGACCTGCTGTATAATGTGGTGGTACAAATGGCGCAAAAACTTTATCCCTTTAGTTGTCACTGTAACATAATTTATAGCTCGCTCATCTCCATTTGGAAGAATGAGAATATATTCTATCATTTTATCGGAGCTGATGACCTTAATTAGTCAACAATTAATTAATTTTCTCACTTACTTCACTGTACAAAATAAGAAATAATAGAATTTCATGAAAGCATCATAAAATCCAAATAAGTCGGCATTTTGTTGTGCTCAACCTACACAAAAAATCACAATAATCCATTCATAATAAACTCCAGAAATGGCCTTTAATGTATCTTTTCGTCTTGTGAAATCTCCCACATGACTTTGAGCAATTATTATATTGACTACACTTTTACAACTAACTATGCACATACATTACTAACTAACTATAACATGCTGCATTTAAAGATAAAGTGACCAGTTAATGTAGCTTTGACTTGCGTTGTAGACTCCTATTGCGTATTCATACAAAGCATATAGCATTGATCCACTTGTACTTTACTGGGTGCAATTAGTGAGATGCACCCTTTTTTCTTCACTTGAATATTATAATTTCTAATCGTAATCGGAGCAGCGATGATAATGTTGATTAGTATAACATTATATAGATTTATCACATTTCTTCCTTAGGCTCATGTACTCATCTTGACATTCAATGAGAGCCAGTCAGTAGATCGTATCATGTAATTTCTTACTCTACATTTTGCTTACCTTATGTAATACACTCTAAATAAAAGTAGTTAGTTAGTTAGTTACAAGGTAAAAACTTTATAGTAGCTCATGTAGTATTGTGAATTTGTTGTTATTTATTAGTATGAAGATCCTTCACTTTTATACCCATTACAATGTAATGTATCATCATGATGATCCTAATTCAAGGCATAAAAAGTGCAAAATGATCTATAGGATCACTCAAGTGACAGCAGGTATTTAAAGCTTCTCGTTCCCGTTCTCACCTCAACAGTCTTTTGTTGCCTACTTTTCTGTGCAGTGTGTTGTTTTTTGTTTCAGAAAATCTTCGCAATCATGCAATCTGTGGTAAGTAAAAATGAGCACATTCTTCACAAAAGTACAAAAAACTGTGACTTCAGCTTGTCTGCACTTAATTTTTTTCAAAGATTATCTTCACCTTGACCGCTTTGGTCGCTACCACGTTAGCTGGAAGCAACACTTACGGTCCACCCGCCATTCAAGAAGAGCAGCAGCAATTTAGAGCTCCACAAGTTTTCCGTCATGTGTAAATACAAACTACAAAAGAAAAAGAAAAAAGACTGCAAACCACAATCTCATTCATCATTTTTCCTTTTTGTACAGATATGTCCATTCTGCCCCAGAAGAGCCCGTTGACCGTCAATCTAGAATCATCCGAGTTCCCGGAAACCAAGACAAACACGTAAACATCATCTTCGTAAAAACTCCAACCAACGACTTCCAACAACAAACTGAAGTCATCCTCCCCGAACAAGGGGAACAAAAGACCTTGGTCTACGTTCTCAGCAAGAAAGGAGAATCCACTTCTGATGTCAAGATCCGTGGACCAGCTCCAACTCAGCCTTCCAAACCAGAGGTCTACTTCATCCGTTACAAAAATGGTGAGCAAACTCAACAAGGCGGCTACCCATCTGCTCCAGCTCCTCAACCAATCCGAACTTCTCAACCCAGCAACTCTTATGGAGCTCCTTTCTAAACCCAACAAACGCTGGTTGCAATTTTAATATATTTTGTTGGCAATAATATACTGTCATCTACTCGTGCTCCCAACTACTGAGAAAAGAGGATTTTGAAAATACATTTTTGATCACCAGCCTGTTCGTATGCTATTAGTTAGTAGTAACTTTATTGTGATTGTGCCATATTTATTCCTTTTTCAGCCTGTTTGTTCTTTTCTAAATATTCTATAATAGAATTTGCTGTTCTTTTCATTTATTTTGAACTTTGTTGCTCTATTATTTATTTTCTAATGACTTGTTGAATAAATTGATTTGAATACAATAAAATTAAAATTATTATCATTGCCGTCCACAATTCCTTCATGTTTCGGTCTTAAGGATCTTCCGAAATATTTATGCTTGCATAGAATTATAATGCTATACATTAGTTTGTTGAATAAAATTATACCGTGTATTTGCTCATAGTAAAAAACTGAAAAAAATTAAATACAGTTTGGACTAGTAAGCTATCGCATATTGTATAATATATTATATATTCAATTTTAAATATGGAATTGGTCTCGATCATGCATTCAAGTTTACGCTTACGCACAACAAAGAGGATGGCTTGCACTTTGCAACACTGCGGAATATGAAGCGATATTGAACATAGAAAAGAAAATACGTGTTGGAGGGCAGGATAAACCAAAAGTTGTTTTGAACGAGTTTACTTCTTTTAGTTGACGATTTGTGAATAAAACAATGGTTGAGTAGAGTTAGGATTTGGAAGCAGTGAGATTTTGAGTGAAGGTGCGATTGTTTTTATTTAATACAGGATTTGTTTGTTTTATTTTTAGTTTGTTTTTATCGTTGCACACTTTGAAATTTGGAATCACTTTTATTCTGCGTTCGTAAGCAAAGAAAAGAGGACTTCGTGCATTGTTAATATTTTGTTACATTGTTTCACGGTACTCAACGATCGAAGTTAGTTTGGAAGCCCAAAGATAGGTAAATGAGTACGATGCCTTTCTAGAATTTTCTGAGAAACTTTTTTACCAAGCTCATATAATTTAAATCGGGTGGGTTTTTCAGTGCAAATTTGCCAGATGGAGACAGACAATGAAAGATGAGTCGAAAATTAGAAAATGGTTTTGGGGAAGAAACAGACACGAACAAAGAGAAGGTTATCGAAAAATTTCGATATCAGTTCTCCGACGGACAGTCCACAATGATAGATTTGGACTCGATTCAGAAAGATACAGACTACTGTCTGTTTGTCAAGAATTTCAAGCTTCTTCTTTTACTTCGATATGCTAAATCGGTAAGGTTTAGTTTGTACACTCTTTTCTGTTATCTGTTTCACAATTTATTACTTGATTGCCCTTCATCTCATATGGTGTTGGCTAATGTGGAAAAATTTTTGTCTTAGGGGATTCCTGTTTCTGAAATTCCTTATCAGTATTGTCAAATGTTCAAACAAGAGCCTTGTATCCTCACTTCGAAGAGGTTCCCAACTATCTCATGGAAGCTACTTCAAGATCTGTTGAAAAACTCTCAGGATTTTGTTTTCCGTCTACCCGATACAAAATCTAAATGCGAGATTAATCGGGGCTCCAAACTGTATCTGAAAACTTTACATCTTTCTCAGCAGCATGCAAACGAAGTAGGCAGCCAAGTAACATTTGTTCAGAACCTTAGACTTTCGGATGATGCTGCCAGTTCGGAAAAACTACACAACCATGTAAATCATGCATGTGCTGAAAATAATAGCCACACTCCAAGTCATTCGGCCAACCATCTTGACAAGAATGTGAGAAAAGTAAAGCCTGGCAAGACAGACAAGGGTATGTAATTTTAATATATATATATAATGACGTAGATTTATTCATAAGCTAATCTATCGAAGGATTTATCTAAATTGTATTAATTTCTTCATTTAGCGAAAATGCTGGGTACTTTTCCTGCCGCTAATAATGGATTATCGCTTGTGTCGTTGGACAAAACATTCAATATCTCAATACCGGATGTCAAGAAAACGGAAATGGATGTTATTACATCAACATCACCAGTCAAGAAATCAGAATCCCATGAAGTTACTTCTAATATTGCTCCTCAGAGTTTTTCTGAAAAACCTGTCGATATCGACACCATGTCATTTAATGATTCTGTGAACAATAATCAGACTAGTTCAAATAACTCAAAAAGTGAAAATGGAATAAGTGTTGATGAAGATGTTAGTGGCAACTACCTTGTTGTAGCGAATGGTGGGTGCGAAATCAGTCAACAACAGTTTTACCCTTGTAGCAGCACTGAAGTGAAATATGAAGAAGGACTGTCACAAAACGACATGGTGGTAGTTGATGAATGGCCGAGTAGAAGGAAACATCGTGTAGCGGTCTCAAATGGTACGATATTCCATTTTCATTTTGTAATTGGTCGTTTTTAGGGCGGAAAACCAAGGCTACGCCCTATATGCATCGTGACCGAAATCCGATGGCCAACGTTTTTGGTCGCAATTTTGAAGCTTCGACTATCAAATTTTGCACACATGTATAGTTCATTTCAAAGTAAAAAAAATTGCCCCATGTTATTCGGCTATCCCCGATAAATGGTCGATTTATACAAAGTAAACCACTAAATCTGTAAAATGTTGAGGCAACAATAATTCATTGCTCATTTTTTCAGTTAAAAAAAATTATTTGAAAAAATTTTTGTTTACATTTTCTTGACAACGAAACAACCATAATGCCAAATAACTTACCGAAAAAATGAACTATAATAACACTTTAATTTGAATTAAGTTTGAAGTTTGTATTTACGACCGGCAAAATTAGGGACTCTGACATATTGGCTGTGTAAGTACAGTAAAAAATTACCCATTATGCCCTTGTTTCTGTGATGGACTTCAAGTGGTCAGCTTGACGAAATGCAGTATTTGGGGGTATGTTCAAAACGCCACCACCATCGCCTCAAAAATAAAATAAATTGAAGAATTCCTCCACATAAGAGGGGTTTTGAACATCTCCCCAAATACGGTAAGCCGTCCAAACTGGAAAAATTAATGAAGTCAAACTTAACTTTTACTTCAAACTTATGTAGAATTTACTTGTACTTGTACTAAGGTTTCCGCCCTATAGTAGCTGCGTGCAAGTTTTGTTTGATATATTGAGATGTGCTAATAATGGTCCTATACGCTTATGGTCCATTGTTTTTCGTTTTGTAGTAGACAAGATATTAGAAGAGCCGGAGACTGAAGAAATAACTATTCCAGAGATCAAAATAGACATCTCAGCTGGTCTGAAGAATTTGGCTATGACACCGTCAAAGTCTAACTTAAAGCGACGATATGATTCGGATGTGTTGTCTGGTAGTAATTCTTCAAAACGAATCAAAATAGTTGATACAAAGAAGAAGAAAATTTCCACTATGGTCAATGAAGAAGGTGAAGAAGTACGAGTAATTGAGGAAGAGGATGATGAAGATGAAATGGTCGATCCATATGATTTTTATGATGCGCAGATGACTAAGGTAGAAGTTCTTTAGAAGCGATTTTATAATTACTTATTTTTGGATTGCCTCGTTTTGTATGAAATGAATACTCATGTTTTAAATTTCATATTATTCACAGGAAAAAATTGCTGGAGAGGAAGTGTTTTGGATCTCTCCTTCTGTTATCGATCTCGATGTATCTGATATTACGGTAGAATACGTCAAAACGAATATGAAAGCTATTACTATTAACCCAAAGAAAAAGAATCAGCTCCAAGTCGAGATTGGATTTGAATTTGTTGACAAAAATACTGTAGAGAACGTTTTACTTTGCAAGGTATGACCAGAATTTTTTGAAGTCGTTAAAGTTTAAAATAATTCATAATCGAACTCGATTTTATGGTGTTTACTTTTAGGAATTGATTAGTTCTTTGGGTGGAGCCCGTTATGAAACTTTTGTGAGAAAATTGATCACTTCGAATGAATCGCAATCTTCTGTTTTCGCCTTTCCGGAAAATGCGACAAAGTTAGCTAACCTTGATGCACTGAGTGATTTCAAATTAATAGGTCATTTATGTGATACAGTTACAAGTGATGAGAATAATTCACCCGCACCGTCTTCTAAGTTTTATTACATTGACATTTGGGAACGTTCCAAAGGGTTTCGAGAGTGAGTTTAAGTTTTTTACCATTTTAACTTTGCATTATTAATAGTCTAAAATCTTTGACTCTATAATCGGGCTTACTGTGTATAGGTATATAGAATGGAAAATCAAGCAAGACGAAAATCTCTCTACAAATTTGGTGGGGATTGGACTTCAAATACCTTACCAGGAAAAAATAAATGAAGTGGTGGATGTTTTAGGTAAATATTTACCTATTACCTATTACCAGCGTATTCAAAACATAAGTATTGTACAATTACTTTACTTCACGTCTGTTTATCATGATTTTACTCAGATATTGCAGTAGACTTGAAAAATTCCGACCTGAATGATAGTGATCCCGATAATGTGTCTGAAGACTTCATTGAGTACAAACGTATGTTTAGCCCATTCATTAACATGTAAGGTTTGTGTAGGAATATCCATTTCGTGCAATGAAGTGACTTATAATTTTCTCACCAGCAATAGACAAAGCCGATTCAGCAGGGATGAATATTTTGAACCTGGAAGAGATAAATAATTTTTCTGCATTTGTGCAGCACCAAACTGAAGGGAAAGGGGTCCATCTACTAGTCGTTGATACGGTATTATTTTTTTGCCCTATTAAATCACATGATAGCGATTTCTATTCATTTTCAAATTACTTAATTGTCACAGGAAGATGTATTTCGGATTTATGAAAGCGTTCGTGAAACTAGATACCGGTTTAAATTCTACTCATATTGTATGCTTGCGTTGGCCAATTTACGAGAAGGTATTATTAATAAAATGCTTAAATGCACATATTTATTCTTGTATTTTATGATTTGAAAATTAAAGGTCAATTTTAAAACTCCTGTTTCCCGATCTATCTTTTAGGTGGCAACTTTGTGTGCAAAATATACGACAGTTTGACACCATTCACAGTTGGCCTAATTTGGATTTTGCATAGGAGCTTTCAAAGCATTGCTATTCACATTCCCAAAGCATGCGCAGAAGGAACGGTTGATCGGTACATAATTTGTAAAGGAAAGTTAGATGGGTCTGAAACTTCGGCGCTTCTCACACATTTAACAGAATGTTTTGAACTTGCTGTAAATGGAACGCAGCAACGAAAAATTTTCCGTCGAAGTTCGCGTCGCAAACTTTTAGATGTTCGAAATGAAGTAGCTGACATTGTGCCGCCACAGGCTATTAGAAGCTATTCGGAATTTTTCGAATTTATTCGCTTTATGAACATAAGGTGAAAAATAGTTGTATTAAAAATTGGCTTCATTGGATTTTTGCTGGTTGTGAAGCATTGATTTTGAAATTTTACTTTATTTATTCTTTTCTTGCAGGGATGAAAATATTATAATGAACAGAGTAAAGGAAATGTGTGAACTTATTAGTAGTGAAGAAACAAACCCTATAGCAGTTCGACGGAAATTGAGAGAATTTGCTGAAAATCGCAAAGAAAGTCTTGCACGCTGGAAAATTCCACCTGAAGGAAAATTGAATGAAGATGCAAGTGAATCCAACTCGACATCATCGTTGAAAAAATTAGTTCTACCAGTCACTGCTGAATGTGGAACTTATTATGAAATATTTTAGCAATCAAATCAATATTACGTGTGCTTCTCGTTTTCTACGCTTTTGAGATCGTATCGAAGGATTATGGACTAAAAGTATACTTTCTATATGGTATTTATGGTTTGAAGTTATTCCCTTATTGCGTGTTATAATGGCTATAATTTCATGGAAGAAAAATACAATGATTATTGATTTGTGGTACGTCCACTGGCATGGAGCTAGTCTCTGGCCTCGTTTTATACTAACTGTTTGTTTCAGAGGTTTACCGGTCTTATTATTATTTTCTGAATCTGCATTAGTTTATGATTACACGTTTATTCGAAATTGCTCTTAAAGTTTAAAAGGAACTGTTGATTAGGTTTACTAATGGTAATGCGCTTTCACTGCTGTGTTTAATGCTACGGTGAAAAATTGAAATCGAGTCCTTTGAATATCTGATACTACAAATCTCACTGAACTATTCAAATGTCGTGTTGTGTTTAAGTTACTTACTGCCGCCCGTGTATAGTGTATTGTACAACAAATTGTTCTCTTCACAGTAGATTTTATTATTATATGTTGTCGGTTATATGAATAAATAAAATACTATGATTTCAAAATACACTGCCCTGATGCTCTCACGGAAAGCTTGTACTTAAAGCCAAACTATGAGTGCTCGGAGATCTTGAATCCATACTAATCACCTCTGTGTCTGCTTTATCCCAATCGAAACCTTCCCGTGGAAATTCCTCAGCAATCCTAACAGTAATCCCATTTCTAAACTGTTCTCCATGCAGTTGATAAAAATGCTCTTCGTAAGTTATTCCAGGGGTGTCCACACTTCTACACCAGCCTACAATATGGCCCCAATCCATGCTCACAGTGGAGCAAACTATGAACGCCAAAGTATTTAGTTTCGGCAACTGCAGCAAAGCCTTGAAAACAGGCAATGTGATTTTTTCTTCTTGTGCTTCATGGAAAGCAGCAATTCTTCCCAAATGGGAAAATTTTATTGACCGTAAGTTGCTTAATCTGTTGGGTATTGACACTATCTCGTGTTTAGCTAATGGTCCAAAAACATGCAGCTCCATTAGTTGCGCTGGGAGACTATTCAGATTTACTTTGTGACTATGAGAGATTTCCAGAGAGAGACTTTTTAGAACTGTACATGTTTCGAAAACGTTGCAGTCCCAGATTTGACCAAAACTGAGTCCTCCTATACTGAATTTTTCGAGTGAGGAGGCATTTCTGACTATGGTGTCACGGACATCCTCCCACCGGCTTACATTGCACTAAAAGTAGATAGGTAAATTATTAATTCATTTGTGGTTTTTGTGTACACCCGGAAGAATGTGCTCACTCGTTTGTAACATTTAGAAAGCCGAAGACAAACTTTATCAGAGTATAGTGTGAATATCAGTACTTCACCATTCTGCTTGAATTCAAAGCTGTATGCAAGATTAGCAAAAGCAAGCTTATTGAAAGTATTAGATAAGATTGTACTGCTGTGAATAGTGTGAATGAGAACTTGCATTAATGTTGCCACTATCAGCAGTTACGTTAGGAAACAGATATTAAGATATTTCTATTCCAAGTACTTTGGTTACTATTTAAATGATTGAATTAACCCAACTCACTGATCCCACATTAAGGGAGGTCATATGATTCTGTAAAGCTA
>Ga0210040_10005128_pt1 | contig 16783 bp, 14 predicted proteins | sample CryGeyCG12114_NA_FD_185462 | JGI IMG/M metagenome (GOLD analysis project Ga0210040, IMG submission 185462) | Groundwater microbial communities from aquifer - Crystal Geyser CG19_WC_8/21/14_NA (SPAdes) (version 2) | ecosystem: Environmental > Aquatic > Deep subsurface > Groundwater | place: USA... | reverse complement strand
AATTTAATCAGAATACCGGTACGGTAGGCCGGTTAATGAATGACGATTCGCTGTATGCCAATATGAATGCTACTTCCGAAAGCCTGAATGCCCTCCTCCAGGATTTTAAAGCTAACCCAAAACGTTATGTGCATTTTTCTTTAATTGGCGGGGGCACGAAAATAGATAAAGCAGAAAACGTTAAAACTGCTACCAAGGTAAAGAATGCCGCTAATGTGGAACAATCCGGTACGGTTGAGGAAGTAGAGCAGAAATAAATATTTTATTTGTAATATACTTGCTTAGGTTAAAACAGAAAATCCGCCCGAAAAGCGGATTTTCTGTTTTAAGGTGCTGGCTGGATTTTATTTGGTGTTTAAACTGCTGCAACAAAGACGTTAACACACCGGACATTTCCTTCTATTCCGGTTAGAATCTTAATCATCCATCTCCAGTAATAAATTAGCCACTAAGGCGGTCCAGCCAGTTTGGTGAGAGGCTCCTAGCCCCTGGCCGGTATCGCCCTGGAAAAACTCGTAAAACAGATGATGTTCTTTAAAGTTTATATCGTTATAAAAGGGAGCATGATCGGAATGATACTGGTATTTACCAGCTTCATTTTTGGTGAAAATCTTTAACAGCCTTTTGGTAAGCTCCTGGGCAATTTGCTTTAAATTTAGCTTATTACCCGAACCGGTAGGGAATTCGTAAACGTACGTATCACCATAATACCGGTAATATTTGCGAATAGCCTGAATAATCAGGTAATTTAGCGGTAACCAGATAGGGCCGCGCCAGTTAGAGTTACCGCCAAACATAGGCGAAGAGCTTTCGCCGGGTTCATATTGGATATCGTGTTTGTAGCCTTTGTATTCAAAAATATACGGATGTTCCAGGTGATACTTGGATAAAGAGCGAATACCATAATCCGATAGAAATTCGTTTTCATCCAGCAATCTTTTTAAAACATGTTCTAGCCGGAAACCCCGCATAATGGAAAACAGGTGGTTGCCATCCTGGTTTCTATTTTCTATGTCCGAAATAGACTGGGCCAAGTCGGGGCGTGTGCTGATAATATTACGGGCCCGGCGTTGAAACCCTTGCATCTGATCAAACATATTGCTGTTAATCACCTCCACGGCTAACAGCGGAATAATGCCCACGAGCGACCGGAGCCGCAGGCGGTGGCTTTGGCCGTTGTCTAATTGTACGGCATCATAATAAAAATTATCTTCATCGTCCCATAAGGAAATATTTTTTCCCCCGATGTTGTGCATGGCCCAGCCAATATTTACGAAGTGGCGGAAAAACTTGGCTGCCGATTCTTCATAAGCCGGATCGTATTTGGCCAGTTCCATGGACATGCGCAGCATATTAAGCGAGAACATGGCCATCCAACTGGTAGCATCGGCTTGCTGTAGGTTTTTAATGCCGGGCGGCATGTGGTTGCGGTCGAATACACCAATATTATCTAACCCCAAAAAGCCGCCGGCAAATATATCGGTTCCGTTTACGTCTTTCTGATTAACCCACCAGGTAAAGTTCATCAGGAGTTTCTGGAAAGCCCTTTGCAGAAAATCCAAGTCGGCTACACCGGTTTTCATTTTGTCGGTTTCAAAAACCTGCCAAACCCCCCAGGCATGCACCGGCGGATTAACGTCGCTGAAATTCCATTCGTAAGCCGGTATTTGCCCGTTGGGGTGCATATAAGATTCCTGCAGCATTAACAATAACTGCTGCTTCGCAAAACTGGGATCTACATGCACAAAGGTGGTGGTATGAAAAGCCAAATCCCAGGCCGCATACCACGGATATTCCCATTTGTCGGGCATGGAAATAATATTGCGGTTGGTCAGGTGTTTCCACTCCAGGTTTCGTTGGTACGTGCGTAGCGGCGGCTTTTCCTGGTATTCGCCGTTCAGCCATTTATAAACATCCAGGTAATAAAACTGTTTTGTCCAGAGCAATCCGCCAAAAGCGCTGCGAATCAATTTCTTATTTTCCGGCGAAAGATTTTCCGGAATAACAAATTCTTTGTAGTACGTAAACGTTTCGGCCTGGCGCTGCACAAATTCATCATCAAAATCAGCCCAAGGATCGTCGGTTGGTTTTTTCCTGAGGCGTACCCGGAATATTTTGCATTTACCGGCGGCAATTTCTTCTTGCAGCCAGACCGCTGCCTTAGTACCTTTCTTTTTGGGGTTAACCGTGTTTTTTTGGTTAATAATAAAATCATTAATACCATCTTTCACAAACGGTACTGCATTGGGAGACTGGTAAAGGCGTTCGTTGTTGGTTTCGTTTTCGCAAAATAATTGCACGCCGCCTTCATGGTACAAGTAATAGGTGCCGTTGCGTTTAGATTTGCTTTGAATGCAATTATCCGATACGGCTCCCATACTGGGCCGCCGGTACAGGGAGTTATGCTTCCAGTAATTGCGGAACCAAAGATGCGGTAGCACATGAATGGCGGCGGTTTCGGGACCCCGGTTATAAACCGTTATCTTCATCAGGATGTCGTTGATATCGGCTTTGGCGTATTCAATATAAATATCAAAATACCGGCTTTCCCTAAAGGCCTGGGTGTCTAGGATTTCAAATTCCGCCTGAAAACGGTCGCGGTAGTTTTTATATACCAGCTCATCGTAAGGAAAAACCTGTTGGGGATATTTGTAAAGGTATTTGCAATACGAATGCGTGGGCGAGGATTCCAGGTGATAATAAAGTTCTTTTACATCTTCGCCGTGATTGCCCTGGGCGTTCGTGAGGCCAAAAAGCCGTTCTTTCAGAATCGGGTCGTGCCCGTTCCAGAAAGCCGGGGCTAAACATAAAATTTGCTTGCCATCGCAAAAGCCGGCTATTCCTTCTTCGCCCCAGCGGTACGAAACACTACGGGCCAAATCATGGGATACATAATTCCAGGCATCGCCATTAACGCTATAATCTTCTCTAACGGTGCCCCATTGGCGCTCGGCCAGATAAGGCCCCCATATTTTCCAATTCCGATTATTGGGAGATAATGATAAACGTTCAAACTCCTTCAGCTTCATGCTTTCCGAACATCAAATTTCTGGAAAGTTAAATATTTTTTTTCTTTGAATATTATAAAAGGCGCTTGCGCTCTAAAATAATTTTAAAATACTGAAAATATTGTTACTAAATATTTAAAACATGTAGGTTAATATTAAAAAAACAATATTTTTAATTTTGCCGGGAAAAGGCTACCGTAATTATTTTTAATGCTGATTTCAATATCTGGCAGGTGTAATTATATTAATAAAGAGGGCAGAATAGCTTGCTTTAAGGGCGTAGCTAGCAGTAAAAAATAGTTACTTTATCTGTTTTAGAAACAGAAAACAACAAGAGAAAGCAATAATTTTAAACGGTTAACCTGCCGCTTAAAGGTAATAAGCCGCCATTTAAAGCAATTTATCTGCAGGAAAACGAAAGGGGTGGGTTTAAGCCAACTAATTTTACGTACTTTATAAAAATGAAACGCTTTATCGTAAAAACGCTGCTGGTAATGTGTAGCCTGGTGCAGGTGAATGCCTGGGCGCAGACCACGGCCGATAAACTGGCGGCAGCCTTTAAGGTTTTTACCCAGGATGCGCAATTGCGCAGCGGCCTGGCGTCTTTGTATGTAGTGGATGCCAAAACCGGCCAGGTAATTTTTGATAAAAACGGGTTAACCGGGCTGGCACCTGCTTCTACCATGAAAATAATTACCAGTGTAAGCGCTTATGAACTGCTGGGGAAGAATTTTAATTACCAAACCAAGTTTGCTTACCATAAAAGTGCGGATAGGGCATCGATTTTAATTTTACCGTGTGGCGATCCTACCCTGGGTAGCTGGCGCTGGCCCGGTACAAAAGAAGATATCGTACTAAAAGACTTAAGCCAGGCCATCCAGAAATTGGGGGTATCAACTGTTAGCGAAATAACGCTGGATAATGCAGGCTGGAACGAAGAAGCTATTCCGGACGGCTGGATCTGGCAAGACATTGGCAATTATTACGGGGCCGGAGCGGGAAAATTTAACTGGCGGGAAAACCAGTACGATGTAATCTTAAAATCGGGAAATACAATTGGCAGTCCGGTAAGCATTGTGAAAACCGTACCAGCGCAAACCGGCTATGCTTTGCAATCGGAGCTAAGAACCGCGGCGGCGGGTACCGGCGATAATGCGTATATTTATTTTCCGATGCAGGCGGCAATGGGCGTTATCCGGGGCACTATTCCGGTAAACGAAACTAATTTTAAAATTTCGGGCGCCATGCCGGCACCGGACCAGCAGTTTATAAATACCCTGGAGAATACTTTAATTAAAATGGGCCTGCAGGTCGCTAAAGAGGTAACAACCGGAAAAAAAGAGCCGGACGTAAAATATACCGTATTTCACACCATTACGTCGCCGCCACTGGACAGCATTATTTACTGGTTTAACAAAAAAAGTATAAATTTATACGGAGAGGCTTTGGTAAAAACCATGGCGCATAAAAACAAAGGCCTAGGCGCTACCGACGAAGGGGTGGAACTAATCCGGAAATTCTGGCAGGGAAAAGGCATACCAACATCAGAGTTAAATATAGTAGATGGTTCCGGACTTTCGCCGCTGAACCGCATAACCACGCACGCGCAGGTAAGTATTTTGCAACACGCTAAAAAGCAAACCTGGTTTAACGGCTTTTATACGGCCTTGCCCCTGTATAACGGTATGAAAATGAAAAGCGGTACCATAAGGGGGGTAAAAGGGTTTTGCGGTTACCACCGGGCAAAAGACGGCAAAGAATATATTTTCTCTTTACTGGTTAATAATTATAATGGGTCGGCTTCGGGTTTGGTACAAAAAATGTACAAAGTGCTGGATGTAATGAAATAATATAAAGTAAGCGGAAAAGGGCCTGGGCAATACCCGGCTGGGCCTAATCGTTTCGCGTATATACTATTATATTATTAGGAGTTGTAAAAAAGAAAAACAAACATGGGAATATTAATTATATCTTTAGTAGCGGCCTTTCTGGGTTATGTATATGGTTATTACATCAACCCGAACCAGCGTTTGCGTAAAGCTCTGAAAGAAGTTCGGGAAAAGTGCCAGATGGCGCTGGAAGAAGGCAATAAAGGCGTATACAAAACTATTGTGAGCAATCATAACGAATCTTCGGAGCTGGTTGTAGAAGTTAAAGAATTGGCGGTTACCCAAAACGGACAGGTAAAGGTGCAGTATCTCAGCGCCTTTTATAAAAATCCGGAGTTTAGAACCCGCAAAGGCGATGCGCTTTTAAAAGAAGTGCACGGTTTGTTAGGCGATTACCTGCCTTTAAACGAAATTGAATGGTATGAAACCACCGAACGGCACGAAAACATTAAAAAATACCTGAATTCCATTACCCTAAACCATCATCGTCTACTTTAAAAAGAAATAAAATGGAAGATACCGCTATTTCAGTTGCCGAAAACAAAGAGTTGATCCAGCAAAAAGCGCTGGCGCTCTCCAAAAGCATTGATCCGACCAAACCCGAGTCGTTGAGCAATTTTGGGGTGGAAACCCAGCGTAAATTGGGTAATTATTCCAATGAACTGCTCACGAAAGTAAAGGTGAAAGATTCGGGTGATGCCGGGGCCGCTATCAATGAGCTGCTCACCCAGATAAACATGGTAAAGATCGACGAATCGGAAAAGCCCGGTTTTTTTTCCCGGTTGCCTTTTGTAAAGAAATTTGCCGATAAGTCAAAACAAATTGCCAGCCAGTACAATACCATTTCCGAGAACGTAGACGATGTGGTGCTAAAACTGGAAAAAACCCGGCAGAGCGTGTTGAAAGACTCTACCAGCCTGGAAGTAATGTTTAAGCAAGCAGTGGAGTATATTCATGAAGTACGGGCGGTAATTGCGGCCGGCACCATGAAAATTGAAGAGATTGAAACTGAAACCATTCCTAAGCTGCAGGCCGAAGTAGAGGTAAGCGGCCAAGATGAACTGGCGGTGCAGCGGCTCAGCGATATGATTGCCTTTAAAGAGCGGTTAGAAAAGAAAGTGCACGATTTCCGGCTTTCCCATACCATTGCTACCCAATCCATGCCGCAAATCCGGATGATCCAGACCACGAACGAGGTGCTGGCGCAAAAAATACAAAACTCTATTGTAACGGTTATTCCGGTATGGCGGCAGCAGGTGGCCATTGCGCTGGGCCTGGAAAAGCAGCGCAAAGCCCTGGAAATTCAGAAAAAAGTAACCGACACCACGAACGAAATGCTGCTGAAAAATGCCCAGCTGCTTAAAACCAACGTGGCGGTAGCGGCCCAGGAAAACGAGCGCGGTATAGTAGACGTGGAAACGCTGAAAAAAGTAAACCGCGATATGGTGGAAACCCTGGACGCCGTGATAAAAATATCGGAAGAAGGCAGCCGCAAACGGGCCGAAGCAGTAAAAGAACTGGCCGTGGTGCAGGAAGAATTAAATAGTAAAATTATCGGCACCTTTAGTAAATCAAAACAAATTGAAATAGAATAATGGCGGGTGAGGATGAGTTGAAAGCGATAAACCAGCATAGCGTCCTGACGGCCGAACAGGATGCTATTCTGGATATGTATTTAAAAAGTCTGGATACTTTTTGGGAAGAAATAAAGAATTCCGAAAAAGTGCAGGTGGAAATAGAGACGCAGCACCTGAAAAGAATACTCACTAAATGATAAATTTTTTGCGTTCCCTGTTTGGTTTTGGCGAATCTGCGGATAACAGAACTATTGTGGGGAATAACAACAAGGTAGATGTAAAAGATGTAGCGTATATCCGGAATTCGAATACGAGACTGACCTTGCTTTATAACTTAAGTAACCGCTACAAGAATACGCCGCCGGCAGCTAAAATACAGGCCGTTTACGAAAAAACGAAGGCTATCCACACTTACCTGGTGGCCCGGAAAAGGGTGCATGAATTAGAACTGTTTCACGTGCAGCACACCGACCATTTTATTAATACGTTTACCGTTATTATGGATGTATACCAAAGCCATCATAAAGGCGTAAACCCACCGGTGCCGCCTACCCCTATGGCAGATATATTACCCGAAAAGGTGATAACAGAAAAGATTAGCCGCCCAGCACCTATAGACAACAGGCGTCCGCTCCCGCCACCGACCAGCAACTCCCAGCCAATGGGTTATGCCGCAACTGCCGGCAACAAAATAGGCAGATTAGCGGTGCCTGATATTTGGATTAATCCCGCGGCCAGGATTCTTTATGAGAAGCAGCAGACTCCTAACGGGCCGGTTACCAAAGAAATAAGTTTTATCTCGACCAGGCAAGAACAGGAAAATTTTTTGTTATTTGTTTCGGCGCGTTTGGGCATCCGCGATATTTCTTATGTGGGCAATGCCATGGTGCAGATACCTGGTTACGGTACGGTGCCCACCGGAATAGTGCCGGTTCTGTACTGGAATGGTTTTACCTATGCCCTTAATTTAAAAGATAATTGCCTTTTCCCGGTTAGAGTAAACCGGTAAGGCACAATAATAAACAGCAGGTTACTTACACAGCAAGAAAAAGGAAAGATTATGAATATTTACGATTATGATTGGTGGGAAGTACTTTTTTTTATTTTGATGTTAGAACTTTCCGGTGGCCTGATGGCTTATTTTCTGATGAAAATACAGAGTGGTAAATATGTAAAAGGAGGGTGGCGCCGAAGAGTTTTGTCTCCCCGGTCGGTACGCCCCCGGCCAAAACTCTGAGCAAAAGCCAAAGTATTGACCTCATCCCTAACGCATCTCTTGGAAGGAGAGGGGGTAAAGTCTGGGCAAGTAATCTGTTTAAAAGGCCATAAACCTGAAATTATATATATGTGCCGGCTAAATTAGCTGTAGAAATGATGAATTAATTTAATGTTTTCATCATCAGGATACTATATAAATGCTATTGCCTCCTGCTCAAGGCGATATAAACGCTATTTGTGCGTTATACAATAGTTATAGCTAAGTTAATATATAAATGAAGAATAGATCAATAATCATAGTTGCAATCCTTTTCTTCCTGCTCCTTAATACTTCATTGCTATGGGAGAAATTGCCAGGGTTCTGGGACATGGGAATCACGGCTGTACTGATTATTGGTTTTTTGAGTTTGATGGTAATACTGTTGGTTCAGATTGTTCTAATTATAATTGACAGGTTTAAGAACAAAAAGAAAAACATAAGTACCGCCATTCTTGCATCAGTGATTTTTTTGTCTATTCTCTTTCCATATGGAATAGTTGACTCTGCAACATTTGAAGAACCTAACGTAATTTATGCGCAGTATGAAGGAGTAGCGAATTGCACCGAAACTTTGAAAATCAAAAAAAGTGGTCGATTTAAACATACTTCAATTTGCTTCGGAGTTGATGAATATGCAGGTACTTACAAAATAAATGGAGACACATTAAAATTACAATATGAAGGTAAGGCCCCATTGCAATCTAAGTTGGCTTATGGTATAATTAAACTTGATAGTATAATTTCAGAAAAGGATAAAGGAACTATAATGTATCATAAGGATATAAGTGATGATAAGCCTATACCTTTCACAATAGCGCAATACGAGTTGTAAAAAAACATACCCATAACCACACCTATACGGCAGCTTCGCCACCGCATAGCCAAGAACGTTACCAACAATTTAAATCAATAAAATGAGTGCATTCTCAAACAAGAAGAAAATGAGAGGATGGAACAGGCAAATCAAAAAAATAGATAGCTGGTTTGAGCACTACAAAATGCCAAATATCGAACTTATTGAGTCTTGGCAAGATGAATATGTAAAGATTTGGATTGCCCCTTGGTGCCGACTAGTAAAGAGGAACCCACCGTTGTGATACTTCAAGAAAATACTTGATAAGATTAGCTTAATGTACTCTATACGGGAAAGTGAATTTAAAAGACACCTGTACCATCCGATTTGCAAATATGGATTTTCGAGAAAAATTTCATCCGTTCAGAGTTAGTTGTGCAAAAGTGGAGAATAAAGGAGATATTAGGGACAACTTCTTTGAGAGATGCAAAGATGTAAGAGACATTCCTGCCGAAAAATTTAAAGGTGTGAATTTTGATCCTAATCTCTTTGACTAGATACTCTATTACGAAGCAATCCATTACTTTGAAAACTATGATGACCTTTCAGATACCGAAATTGCGAATTTATTGAAAGATGACTATAAGGAGGAAAAGGTAGCAGAAGGAACAGTAGATGAACAAAGGAAATTCTGGAAACCTGGTGACTATGTGTGGGTTGGCAGAAAGAAATAAGAAAAACAGTTCGTAATAAGGTGCATAAGTCATGCTACGGCCTTGCACGCCTCATACACGCGGCCCATTACCCCTCATTTTAAAAACAAAAACGGCAGGTATGAAAATTCAGTATCTTTGAGTAAAGAAAAGACAATGGCTGAATTTACAGAAAGATATATAAATCCATTCACCGATTATGGTTTCAAGAAGCTGTTCGGGGAGGAACCCAATAAAGACTTGCTACTGGACTTCTTGAATGTCCTATTAAAAGAAGAGCAGGGGGAAATTAGAGATTTAACATACCTGAAAAGCGAGCATCTGGGAACGAGCGAACTGGACAGAAAAGCAATCTTTGATTTATACTGCGAAAATGAAAAAGGAGAGAAGTTTATTGTAGAACTACAAAAAACAAAGCAGAACTTCTTTAAAGACCGAACAGTTTACTACTCCACCTTTCCTATTAGAGAGCAGGCCAAGCGGGCTGACTGGAACTATGAACTGAAGGCTGTTTACACCATAGCCATCCTGGACTTCGTGTTTGACGAGGACAAGAATGAGCGTAATAAGTTCAGGTATGACATTAAGTTAACAGACACCGAAACAAAAGAAGTATTCTACGACAAGCTCACCTTCATTTATCTGGAGATGCCCAAGTTCAACAAAACGGTCGACGATTTAGAGACCAGGTTCGACAAATGGCTATACGTACTCCGCAACCTCAACAGGCTGGACAGAGTGCCGGACAAGCTGCGGGAGCGGGTTTTCGAGAAGCTCTTCGCGATAGCCGAAATAGCCAAGTTCACCCCTGACCAAGTTCGCTCCTATGAAGACAGCTTAAAGTATTACCGTGACCTGAAGAACTCTCTGGATACGGCAAAGGAAGAAGGAAGACTAGAAGGAAAAGAAGAAGGAAGACTAGAAGGAATCGGGGAAGTTGCCGAAAACATGTTAAAGAAGGGAATACCAACTGAGATAATTGCAGAGACTACGGGATTGACTGACCAGCAGATAGAAAGGTTAAAAAAGAAAAACAAAGGGTAACACTGTATATACAAAAGCCTTGCTCCGCTGCGGCCTTTGCATATACTAAACGTTAGCTATCACCATAATTTTATAATAAACACCTCCTGTATTGGGGGTTATGAACTAAATGATTTCCGCTTACCCTTTTATTTCCTTTATTATTAAACCTGGGACAAACAAGGTTTGTATTTAACATACAAGTAAAGTCCATCTCCTTTAGGAGAGGGATTTAGGATGAGGTCTAACACGAAGTTTAAGTATTTGGTTAAGAACTACAAGAAAGCATAGAGCAACCTGCTTTTTGCCGGGCCCAATCCGGCCTTTTGCCAAAAAACTCATCAACTTTGTCAGAATAAGGATCTTTGATAGCGGCCTGCAGTTTTAAAAACAAGCTGTTTTCGCCTCGGGTTAATTCTTCTATGGCCTGGTGCAGCAGGTAATTTCTTAGAATAAAACGCGGGTTAGTCTTACGCATGCGTTCGTATGTGGCTTCGGGTGTACCGGTATTGGTTTTCAGGCGTGCCTGGTAAGCTTTTATCCAACCCACAAAGGTCGCGCTTCTGTCCGGGTCGGGCTCCTGGTAAAACGAATCTTCAAAATAATTTAAGATGGCCGAGTCATCTTTCATATCCGTCGGAAATTTCATAAGTAGCTGATAGAAAATGGTCATATCGGGCCGGAGTGTAGAAAGCGTTTTTTCTAAATCGGTTATAAGCGCAATATCTTCTGCTCTTACTTCATCCAGTCCTATTTTATTTCCCAGCATGGTATAATATTTACCCAGGTAAATATCTTCGTAAGTTTCCAGTATAGCTACTAATTCGTGGGTGTCGGGCAATAAGGGCGCCAGGGCGCCAGCCAGGCAACCCAGGTTCCAGTACCCGATAGAAGGCTGCTGGCCAAAAGCATAACGGCGGCCCGGCAAATCGGTAGTATTGGGCGTAAACCGCAAATCATAAGCATCCAGGAAAGAATAAGGGCCATAATCAATGGCAAGGCCCAGGATAGACATGTTATCGGTATTCATTACGCCGTGCACAAAACCTATTCGCATCCACTCTACCATTAAACCGGCGGTGCGTTCTACTATTTCTTTAAACCAGGCCAGTATTTTAGTATCGCCTTCGCCCGGAAGGTGCGGGTAAAACCGTTGCATGGTCCAGTCGGTGAGTTGGCGCAGGTTATCCAGTTCCTGGCGGGCCGCTAGCATTTCAAAGTTGCCGAAACGTAAAAAGCTGGGCGCCGCCCGCATTACAATAGCACCGGGTTCAAACTCCGGGTTACCGTTATAAAACATATCGCGCATTACCTGGTCGCCGGTAGAAACCAAGCTTAAAGCCCGCGTGGTGGGTACGCCCAGGTAATGCATGGCTTCGCTCATCAGGTATTCCCGCACCGAAGACCGCAATACGGCCCGGCCATCGGCCCGGCGCGAATAAGGCGTACGGCCGGCACCTTTTAGCTGTAGTTCCCAGGTTTGCCCGGTTGCGGTTTCCAGTTCGCCCAGCGTAATGGCCCGGCCATCGCCTAACTGCCCGGCCCAGTTGCCAAACTGATGCCCGGCATAACAAGCGGCGTACGGTTGCATAGTAGGCGCAACAAAGTTTCCGCCCAGTATATTAATATCGTTCTGATTTGTGGGCTTTTCCAGGCCCAGTCCCCGGGCCAGTTCTTCTGACCAGGCCAGCAGCACCGGGTTGCCGACGGGAGTAGGATTAGCTTTACTATACAGCACACCGGGCGTTTGGCGGGGTGTCGGGTCACCGCTGTTATCTCCGGCAAATGTGCTTACAAAGTCATTTTTATATATTTTTGAGCTTAAATTTTGCATCAATTTGGGTTAAATAAATTTAAAGTTTGGCTGAGACAGGTTTATCTTACCAGCTTATCTGCTAACAGGAATTTGCCCGGAATAGTTAAAAATTGCGCCATATTCTTAAAAGTTAATTCCATAATTGCGCCGTTTTTATCCTCCCGCAGAGTCGGAGTGCTGTTGTTTTCTACCATAGTTTTAAAACCAGGGCTGACTTTTAGATAGAAAAATAGCAGGGTATCTTTTCTGATGGAGTTGGCCGGCGGGTAGGAGAGAAGCGCTTGTTATTTGTTGGCGTAGTTTCTCCTTTAATTGTTAAAAATACATCTGTTAAATCCACGACAAAGCTTGCAGGTTTACCCACTAAAATCTGTAACCAACGGTTTCTTTTAAGAAAAACGCAAAAATGAAGATTGAAGCAGGCTTACGCGGGGCATTCGTCGATACAAAAGAGCTATCCGTCGAGACATTGGCCTGTTATTGCTTTCGGATAGAGTAGCTGTTATTTCTGGCATTTGCTTTGAAATACAGAAGTCAACCAAGGCAGTTAGCCTTAACAAGAAAAGAAATCCGAAACCATTTAAATTTTAAAAAGATGAAAAAGTTAGTAGCCATGTTTGCATTAAGTTTATCCATAGTTGGAACTTCTTATGCGCAAAATGCTCCTCAAAGAGAAAGAAGTGAAACCCAGGACAGCCGTTATGGCCAGGAGCACAAAGAAAGAAATAACAAAGACAATTTCGGCCGGGACGATGACCGCCAAAACAAACTTACTGCCGAGCAGCGTGCTACCCAGCGCACAGAAAGGCTAAGCCAGCAATTAGACCTGAGCAGCAAGCAGAAAAAGAAATTACAGGAACTTAACCTGAAACAAGCCCGCCAAATGGAAAGCCTGGCCAGCCGCAACAATTCGGGTCAGTGGAATAACAATCAGCGCCGGGAAATGCAACAACTGCGGTCTAGTTGGGAAAAAGAGTTTAAAAGTATTGTAAGCAAAAAGCAATACGCTAAATACGAAGAAGACCGCAAGCAGATGCAAGCCCAACGGGCTAACCGTTCCAACAGACAAGGTGAAAATAACACCCGCTTCCGGAGATCCGCTAACAGCTAATTGTTAATTTGTTTTTAAATAAAAAAGCAAGCCAAACGGCTTGCTTTTTTGTGTTTATCGGTTAAAAGTAAGTCAGCGGAGTAATTAAAACCCGCAGGTTTTTCCAGGAATATTTGCAGCAGTGTTATTGAATGGGGGCGCAGTTCCGGAAATTAAATATGAATCGTTAAAATGTCTTTTAGGCGGGTAGTGTAACAAGGCGATACATACTCCTTTATCGGGTGCCAATCCTTACTTTCTTTAGTGCCTTGTTGGGCTATCGTAACTGCATTCTTGCCTAACTTACGGGTAATTTCGTCTATAGCGGCCATTAAATTATTATGTTTCAGGTGGTCGGTTGTATCTAATAAGTTGAGCTGTACATTGCTTTCCGGCATTAACTCCGTTACAATTACCCCGGCTTTTTTATACAAGTAACCTTCTTTGTAAATCTCATTTAATGCCTTGGTAGCATATTTTACCAGTTCTAAATCGCTGTTAGAAGCCGTAGGTAAAATTATTTCCTTGCTATTAAAATACTGTAAGGTATCAGCATATTTATTGGTCTTGACAAATACCTTTAGTACTTTGGCGCAGCTTTTCTGCTTGCGCAGTTTCTTTGCGCAACTGCTTGCATAAATGGCGATTGCTTCCTGTAAGGCGCCTAGATTAGTAACAGATTTGCCAAAACTACGGGAAGTGCAGATACCTTTCTTATCCGGTTGCATCAACTCTATATCCAAACAGGATATCCCTCGCAGTTCCTGTACTGTCCGGCGCATTACTACTGTACCATGCTTCTGAATCCAGGCATCCTGGGCATTTTTTAAATCATGTGCCGTGTAAATTCCAGAAGCCCGAAAAAACTTGGCGTATTGTCGGCCTACGCCCCAAACATCTTCTATTGCGGTTCTTTTTAAAGCGGCATCTATGTGTCTTTCATCTGTTAGTACCAATACGCCCCCCGCTTTTTCTGATTTTTTGGCTAAGCGATTAGCTATTTTGGCTAAAGTCTTGGTATAAGATATCCCCACCGAGACCGGTATGCCGGTATTTTTCCTTACAGTATTTCTTAAATTTTCTGCATATATCTTTAAGTTTAAGAAAAAATACTTAGTCAGGTCAAGGAAACTTTCATCGATGCTGTAAATTTCTATCTGTGGGGTAAATTGGCGTAAGGTCTCCGTTACCCGGAAAGAAAGGTCTCCGTACAATTCATAATTACTGGAAAAGATATGTACGCCTTCTTTTTTAAGTAAATCATGTACCAGAAACAGGGGAGCACCCATTTTAATGCCGAGGGCTTTGGCTTCGTCAGAGCGGGAAATTATGCACCCATCGTTGTTACTTAACACCACAACCGGCTTTTTTCCCAAATCCGGCCGGAATAACCTTTCGCAACTAACATAAAAGTTATTGCAATCTACTAAGGCAAACAAGGGTTTCATATATCTTTCGGATTATACATCACAGTTATCACCACTCCCCAAACCCGGAAATCCATTTCGGGCGTTACGGCAATAGGCCTATACTTGCAGTTTTCTGGTTTTAACCAAACTTCTTTTCCCTCCAGTATCAGTCTTTTTACCGTGAAATCGCCATCTAAACAGCACACCACAATATCATTATGTTTAGCTGCTAAAGCTTTGTCTACCGCCAATATTGCTTTCTGAGGGATATGGGCATCAATCATCGAATCGCCGTTTACCTGCACAAAAAAGGTAGAAACCGGGTTAGGCGCTATTATTTCATTAATGTTAATGCTGAATTCTAAATAGTTATCGGCGGGGCTGGGAAAGCCGGCCGAAATCCGGGAAGCATAAAAAGGTAAACAAGTGCTTTGGGTTAAATCTATATTTATAAATTCTATAATATCGTTTTCATCTAATCGGTTACCTGCGGTTAGCCTCATGTTTTTACGTGTATTTGCTAAATATATTAGCAATTTACGTGTTTTATAATATAGTTAGTTATTTTTTTGCTATATTTTTTATGAATAAGTTTTTTTTGCTAAAAATATTGTATTTTATATTAGTAAAAAGAATAAGCTGGAGATTTTAGCAGGAAAGGATAAATTTAAGATATGTAATTACACGCAAACATTAATAAGTACAATGACAACATTGATGAATGAATGAATGAATGAATGAATGAATGAGTAAAATAATTTTTTGATTGTTAGCTTTTTACAAGCTTATTTAACTTAAACTAATTTTGTCCACTTACTTATTTGCGTGGGGCCTTTACTAAAAGCATAAATATATAAAGCCCTGATCTTAATGACACGGAATTATCCACTATCATCAAAATCAGGGTTTTTATAAAAACAATATAAATCGGGAAAGCTATAAAAGTTAAAATTCCCCGCTGCCGATTATTATTTAGCCGTCAGGTTTTCCAGTAACAGGTAGCGCTCCCGGGTTTTATCAGTTTCTGCGCGGGTATTAACGTCTATGTGCATTACTGGGGCGGCACTACCGGATTTAAGGGCGGGCCAGGTAGGCAAGCCTTTGCCGTTCGGATTACCGGTTTTTATAAAGTTGGCGAAATAGTTTTGCATTACTTTCGAAACTTTGTAGTCGTCGGGCGTCCAGGCGTAAACTTTGTTTGTGGCCAGGTTACCCATGGCGTATTCAATCTCAGCCGAATGAACAGCACCCCGGGCAGGCGGCGCTTTTTTAACAGCCGGATCGGCATTGCGAATTACGCCACCGGCTAAACCCGGCGTGGCATTTCCCATTTCGGGGGTCATTTCGGGGCGCGGACGGGAATACATATAGCGGTACACGGGTTTACCGCCGGTGCGGCTGTGTACATCTATCCATTTCCAGGTGCTGTAGCCAATAAAACGGTCGCTGGCCAGGGCCGTAGCAGCTTCTATAATTTCATCTTCGGTAGTTCCGGCATATAACTTTAATACTTCATTGGCGCGGTCACCGTAAAGTTTTTGTACAGCCTGGGTATAATTTTCCGGCGTTGCTTGTTCCTGGCCCAGAATGGCCCGGTAACCCGATTCTTCAGAATTCCAGCCGGCCAGCAACGGTACGTGGGCCTGTTCGCCGGCGGTAAAAATATCGGCCGGCGATTTCGGGAAAAAATAACCATCAACCACCACCGGGAAACGGGGAATACCGGGTTTGCCGGCGGCCTCTAATAATTGCTGCGCGGGTAAAGCCCGTAAATCTGCCAAAGAATTAGCTCCAATGCTGTTGGCAAAACTTTCTCCTGTTTGCTCGGCCTGGGCCAGAGAACTGGTAGGTTGCAACGACAACAACGAGCCGCTCTCGCCAATGGCGCCAGCGATCAGGTTTTTAGATAAAGGAGAGGCCATTTGGGCGCTAACCGAATACGAACCAGCGGATTCGCCCGCAATAGTTACTTTGTTCGGGTCGCCGCCAAAAGCCGCAATGTTTTGCTTTACCCAACGCAAAGCCGCGCTCTGGTCCAGCAGGCCGTAGTTGCCGGAGGCTTTATTAGGTGACTCTTTGGTTAATTCCGGGTGCGCCATAAAACCAAAAACACCCAGCCGGTAATTTACAGTAATGGTTACAATACCCTGCTGGGCCATGCTTTCGCCGTCGTAACGTGGTTCGGAGCCATCGCCGGCAATAAAGCC
>Ga0210040_10005127_pt1 | contig 16784 bp, 4 predicted proteins | sample CryGeyCG12114_NA_FD_185462 | JGI IMG/M metagenome (GOLD analysis project Ga0210040, IMG submission 185462) | Groundwater microbial communities from aquifer - Crystal Geyser CG19_WC_8/21/14_NA (SPAdes) (version 2) | ecosystem: Environmental > Aquatic > Deep subsurface > Groundwater | place: USA... | reverse complement strand
CCTAGAAAGGTAAGTCTTTTAGGGGATTAATATTACTTATTAGGGATAGTGCGTAGGTTAGCATCTTTTTCTAAAATCCTCCTAACGTATCGTTCTTAATCTTTAGTAGTAGCTAGTACCTTAGTATAAGTTCCTTGCATAAGCTATCTTCGTAGAACGTTATAGCATTATACTTAATAGGCTTAGTGTAATCTTCACTGTACCTATTAATCTATTGTTTAATGCCCTAGCTAAAGTAACGGCTTATATATCCTTTACGTGTAGACTACTACTTAGGAAGCAGCAGCTAATCACTATTCTAGTCTATTAGCTTCTTAATATCGTAGTCTAGATCGCCGTTACTATTTAACCTAAAGCTAATACTACTATTGCTAGAGCTATCGCTAGGTAACGCTCTTATCTTAGAATTCTTTAGCTAAATAGTCTTCCTAGCTAGCGCTTTAGTTACACGTAGCTATTATAGGTTGCCTCCTTTTAGTGCTAGTAGAGGTAGTTCTAGCTTTAGTGGGTCTTATGCTATAGTCTAGCCGCCTCCTTTAGTCTTACTAGTGTTTTATAGAGACTTAGCCTTCGCGACTTCTTAACCTAGACTCTTCTTAGAGTCTAGCTCACGCAGTATAGTAAGGATAGATACTAGCAGAGTTAAAGGTTAATTTAGGCAGTCGCTACTAGCTGTTAGTTTCTATATATTATCTTATAGGAGTTATAAGTATAAAGAAGAGTACTTACAGCGTTAAGTAAAGTTTAACGCTTAGATCTAGCTTAGACGGCTCTAGTGCAATAGAGGACCTATTAGTTACTAACGATTTAACCTTTTATTAGGCTATAGCAGCAGTATTAGTAGTAGTAGCTTTCCTACAGAGATAAGGGGGTACGCTCTAAACTAGTGCACTTATTATGCCTTAGACGTTTCTTTTCTACCTCTATTATTATTTTCTACGTATCTTCTTTTACATTAGCGTTTTCGCGTTATTATTAGGTATAGAGTCTAGGAGTAAAGCTTTAGTTAATATTAGTATTACTAATATGCAAAGTAGGCTAGCTGCTACCTTACTACGTTAGCGTTATAGGCTTATAATAGGAGTAGGAACTTCAGCCTATTTTATAGACTAATTATTACTACTACCTATTATTAGAGTAGTAGGCGGACCCTTAGTACTCTTAAGTTTAAATTATTTCTAGTAGACAGCTTTACCTTTAGCTTTACGCTTACTCGTTTTCTATAGTCTATTAGTTGCAAAGCTTATAAATAGAAGAGTATAAAAAGGGAATAGGAACTATAGGTATACGGATAAAGCAGCTAGGCTAGGGTTCGTACCACTCTTAGATAGAGTGTCCTCTAGAGGTTAATCTCTAATCTCTTAGTATACGGCTATAGGAAAAGCGCTAACTCTATATTGTAAACCTATACGAACCTAGCGTTTAGTTATACTAACCCTCGTCTTTACTACTATTACTAATAGTGTTCTAGCTATTATCTATAGCCTTATCGCAGTTAGGGAAGCAGAAGAAGCTTAAGCTGCTAGTATTTACTATTAACTATACGAATACCCTATAGCAGTAGATCTTAACGTTAGTAATAGAGCGTATAGCCTCCTTAAAGTAAGCCTTAGTAAGCTTAGAGACAGCGTCTTTAACGTTCTCCTCTATCTTAACGTTATCGCTAGTAGCCTTATAGGCCTTATAGCGCTTAATACTAAGCGAGATAGATAGCTTAATAGCTAGCTTAACAGCGTATTAGGTAATAAAGCCTAGATTAGCACTAAAGAATCCGTACGTGTTTTACGTAATATACTTAACGTTAATATTAGGTGCGATAGGCGTCTTATAAGATGCTAGTACGTAACGCTAGATTAGGTAGAGAGATATAAATAAGAGTATTAAGACGTCTAGGACAGTATAGGGCGTTATTAAGCTGTTTAAGTTAGTTAGTTGCGCTAATAATAAAGACGTTCTTCTTAGAGGTTATACTATCTATCTTAGTAAGAAGCTAGTTAATAACACAGTTAGGAAGCACTACCTACGTTACTTACTACGCGACGTAGTAATTAAGTCCAGCTTATTAAAGAAGATAACGCAGAGTGTAATAGCGTAAGCCTTATTAAAGATATCGTAGATATTACTCTTAGACTTACTAAACTATATAGAGAGCAGTTTAGGGCCCTTAATAGAGATAAAGTTAGCTGCGCACTTATTAGCAACAGCTTTAGCTAAGAGCGTCTTACCTATACTAGGAGGTCTATAGAAGAGTATACTACGCGATAGTAATATGCTAAACTTAAGGAACTTATTAGAATAGTTAATAGGGTATTATACACTCTTAATAAGCTCACGCTTAACATCCTCTAGACTACTAATATCCTTCTATTAAACGTTAGGAACCTTAATAATAGTAACTTCGTAGAGAGCTAATAGGTTAGAGACACTATAGGCGAAGCAGAAGTTCTCTATAGTAACACTAAGCGAGTTAAGAATCTCAGCGTTAATAGTATCTTTATCTAGATTAATTAGATCTATCTTCTTATAAATCTACTATATAGCAGCCTCTAAGTAGAGAGATACTAGATCTAAACTAACGTAACCGTATATCTTAGTAGTAATAGTCTGTAGATTAACGTCGTTACTAAGCTTTATATCCTTAGTATAGATCTATATAATCTTAAGGCAGCTAGTAGGGTCTAGGATGCTAATATTAACTTCGCAATCAAAGCAGCTAAAACGATAGAGAGTAGGATTAATAGAGTTTAGGTAGTTAGTAGCAGCTATAACAATAACGTTAGAGCGCGCCTTTATACCGTCTATAAAGGTAAGTAATTATAAGACAACACAGCGCTTAACCTTACTACTAGTCTTATTATGCTTAGGAGCAATTAAGTTAATCTTATTAATAAAGATAATTACTAGTAAGTTCTTCTCAGCCTCTTTAAATACCTTTCGCAGATTTAACTTAGACTCTCTAGCTATTTTAGATATAATCTTAGGACTGTTTACTAGGAAAAGGAAGGCGCTAGTCTTATTAGCAATAGTATAAGCTATTAACATCTTACTAGTACTTAGAGGGCCGTATAGGAGGACACTTTATAAGGCCTTAATATTAATTAATTTATAGAGCTAAGGATGCTTCCGCTTATATAACTCTTACGAGCTAACTACTTCTTAAAAGGTAGTAGTTAATTATTATTCTAGTCTCTTCGCTTCATCACGTTAGAGTCCGCTCTTTATCTAGCAATAGCTACTTTACTTAATACTTAATCTACTATTAAATAAGCTATTTCTAGTAGCGCCTTACTACTATAAGCTAAGAACTTTACTTATTCGCAAACTCTATAAGAGGTTTTTATAGAACGTTAAACTAATAATTTTATTATCGCTACATCGTAGTCTAAATTACCGTTATCCTTTAACTAGAAGCTGAAACCTTTAGTACTAGTACTGTTACTCAATTACGCTCTTGTTTTAGAGTTCTTTAGCTAGATAGTCTCTTAGCTAGCGCTTTAGTCACGCGTAGTTATTGTATTCCTTTATTACTAGTAGAGGTGTTTTAGGCTTTAGTGTGTCCTATACTGTAGTCTAGCTACTCCCTTTAGTTAGTTACTAATAATAAATAAGTGTAGTTATAGGTATATAAATGTATGCGGTTACTAGTATAGTGAGTGTGTGCAGTTACTTATATAGTATATATATACAGTTACTTCTACAGTATATATGTGCGGTTATTTATATAGTATATATGTGCACTTACTTAGAACAGTCTCGCAGTAGTATATAACGCCGCCACCCTATAGATTACTAGTATACTCCTAAATATTAACTGTTGCGCGTAGAGAATGTAGTATATCTACTATAACTATACGATTCTAGTTAAGCAGTTAAGGTATAGCTTCCTAGAAGCTGTACCTTATTACGTACGTAAGGCTGTTAAACTCTATCCTTTATTCTACTCTCTAATTAGTGCTTATATTAGTTTAATATAGTAGGTTATAAAGTAAAGTATAATTAATATTGCTTAATACGCTAGGTATATATATCCTAAAGGTAGGGCAGTATAGCTATAGTAGATCTAGTTAGTCTATAGCCCTATAAGTAGTTAACTGTTAAACACTCGCTATCCGTATAAATAACGCGCCTATACGCTCTCATATAAGCATAACCTTAAACCTCGTACTTATACCTACGCCTACTACTAAATCTCTACTAAACGACCTAGAATAGTAACGTGCGTAACAACTAGCTACGAGTCTTAATACTACTATAATAATAAAACATCTACACTAGCTATATACCTATACAGTCTATTAGCTAGAATAACTATATACGCCGTAACACTAGGGGCTCTATTAATAGTATAGTATCTATAGAGATAGGAGACTTCTTAGAAGGTAGCTAGAGTAAGTAGGCTAAACCTACTACGCGGTCGCGCATAAAGAAAGATACTGCTAACGTTAAATAAGCTGTAGGTAATAAGCGTAAGAATAACGATAGCCCTAAAGGCAGTAGGAAGAAGAGAATCGCTGCCCCGTCTATAGACGACGACATAATAGACTAAGACTCTATAGAATACCTACCTTTAACTCTACTATCTTAGGCAATAAATATAGACCTTACTAACGCTACAATAGAGTAAGGTAGAATAATGCATAGTACGTCTAGCTCTTTACACGCGACTATTAGACAGCTAACGCGCAGCGTAGTTAACCTAGTCTTACCTAAGCAGTAGATAATAGACCTAATTAATGCTATAGAGTTATCTATGTAGTGTATGCACACGCCGTTAGAGTGCGCTATAGCCGCTAACGAAGGTTTATCTACTATCTGCCCTTTTTTACCTACTCGCAGTCTTAACAGTAGAGTTGCTAACGTTTCTCTTTTCTCTTTATTTAGCACCGTTTTTTTCTAGCCTACCTACCTACTAAAACGCCTTCGTACCTACCCTACTTAAACACTCTATAGTAATAATAAAGTTTATAGATACTATAGAGGAGGAGGTTAAGTAGTACCTTACGTTAGAGAGGCGTCTAGAGGAGAGGCTTTATGCTCTTTAGCTCCTACCTACGCCTAGCACTATAACTATAGAAGAGTTTTACGTAATAGTCGTAAGCGAATACTACTACAATCCTACTACTACTACCTATATTGTCTATAACAGAAGCTGCGATTTAGACAATAAGTAAAGTATAAGAGTAATTTAGGGTAAGAGGAAAAAAGGAGTAGACTTATACTTTTAAGGCTAGCTAGTATTTAGATAATATAGTAGACGTTTTGGAGTAAAGAAGGTAATATCTAGATAGTAACAGGCTAGGATATCTTTTTAAAGTCTACGCTAGGATGCTTACTTACTAGGTAGGGTAAGAAGCATATCGTAGCCTTAGTAAACTTTACTAAGACTACCCTCTTAACTTCTTAATCTATCCTATAACATTATTAATCTTATTATTTTAACCTACTACATCTGCACCTTATATCCTATTACTACCGTTTCTACGCGTAACTACGTACGTCCTGTCTAATTAGTATTTATAATTCTTTCTAGCAGCTAGTTAATACAACGTACTAATACTAGCTTATTTTACTACGTTTCACCTAGGTAGCTGCTTCTACCTATTCTATATCTAACTCTATATTACGCTAAACCTCCTCTTATAGCTCCTTTATCTCTCTTATTAGATATTTATTCTTATACTAATCTTAACTATAGCCTAAGAATAGCTCTCTAATAAAGGTAGTCTAGCCGTAATATAGCATAACGAGTTTAGTAGCTAACACTTCCTATAGAAAGTCTAAGAGTAGATTCTGCGCGTACTCTAACTTTAGCTTAGGGGTAGTAGCTATATTAAGTACGTTATAGCTATTAATTACACCTATATTACCCTAATCCACCTACAGCTTATAATACTTAGCCTAAGATAACGTACCTATCGCGATAAAGTTCCTTAGTACTAACTACTATAGTAGATATATACTAACTATAACTACTATAAATCTTAGAGCATCTCAGCTCTCTCTAGTTAGCCTTCGCAACTGTATAATAATTCTACCTACAGGACCTAGTTCTAAGGACGTATATAGGAGGATCGTGTTTACGCTCTAAAACGCCTAGAGTGCGTTAGCAGCAATATTAGTAGGGCACCTAAGTAGAGTAGATAGCGGCAATCCTTAGAGATCGTTATAGTCTATATTATATCTATTATCTATAAATAGGTTAATTTCCTCATCCTGTATAAGCAGGTACTTAAGCACTCTTATCCTAATACCCCTATCTAGTTGCTAGAACAGACGCATAAATATACTCTAATTAGTATTACTCTAGCTAGACTGTTAGATAGTGTATATTATTACTAAGCTTAGTGTAATAGTAGCTAGTGTAGAGAGCTTAAACCCTTTAGCGCTATTAGTAATTCGCACTAAAGCTGCGTCCAACGTAGTTAGATAGATATTAGTATACGCGGTAAAGTTAGATTAGTAGAGGACGTAGCTAGGTCCTATTTAGCTATAAGTAGAGATTAGGAGGCTAGTAGATACGCTTAGAGATAGTGCCTAGGACGCTATAGCTTATAGATATACTACGTCGTATAACTACGTTTAGTACGTTACACCCTATTATTAATAAGTAGAGGCGCGCGTAGAGTTTTATTATTCCGTAACTAGTAGTACTAGGGCAATACTAGCGCCTACTTAAAGAGTATACGCATAGTTTATTACAACTATATAACGCAAAGAGTATAGATAAATAAGCATAATATATATTATATTACGCTTTAGTATAGAAGCTAGTTTATGCCTTTCCTTTACTGTAGCTGCTTCTGCTATCTATCTAACGTCCTTAACCCTTACTTTATCTAAATACCTTTCCTTACTTACCTATTACCTATATTTAAGTTATTAGGACTATACTAATACTACTTAGTTCTCCTAAGAGGGGTTAGCAAACTAATCTTAGATCTTAGTAATAACACAAATTAGCGTATTCTCTTAGCCCTTAATAGGTATACATAAGCTATTAACCTTAGAGACTAGATTCTTAGGCAGTTAAAGAGGCGCCTACTTCTTATTCATAGTAAGCTAGTTAGACTTAGTCTAGTTATAGATTACATCCCTTATCTAGTATAGGTTAAGTATAGAGAGGAACTTAAGATACTTACGCTTAAACGTAAAGATAGTAGCTTAAATGCGAGATAGTCTAAGGTAGTAGATCCTACTAATATTAGCTAGCTTAAGAGCGAAAGATTAATACTGCTAAACTTACTTCTTATATAGATTAGCGTTGATTAGGAAGAGCATAGGCAGAAGTTCCTTATTAATAATCTAGTATAACTTATATACTATTATATACGCTTAGATATTCTCTACTATTATATTAGATATTATAGTATAGAATATTATCGTAGCTTTATATACGTTATTTATCTAGAAGGTGTCTAGTAGACCGTGCGCCGTATTAAGTATCGTCTACTAGTCCTAGGTAGCTAAGAGTACTACTCTATCTTTAAACGCACGCCCCTAAAAGGCGAGGCTAACAGCCTATACTAGTGCCTTAATGCTAAGAGTATCCTTATTATCTCTAAGAGAGTTCACCGTAACTAAATAGACTATTAGCTCTTCTTAGACAGTGCGTAAGGCGTTAAAGTAAAAGACTGCCCTAATATTAGCGCGTCTATAATTAATACTAGCTTAGTCTTTAAACGCGAGTATATTTTAGATAAAGTAGGTAATCTACGTAGCACTAACATCCCTATAGGCCTTAAATAGGAGATTAACAGCTTTAATAGCTATATTATTACTCTAGTAGTTCTTAACTACTCTACTAATTACCTTACCTAGCTTAACCTTAGGATACTTCTACTTTAAGAGAGTATATAAGAGGTTACGCTTCTTTATAGTATAAGACGTAATATTATAGTAGAAGTTAAGGCCTATATATACAGCAGAGAGCCTTAATTCTAGGCTAGTTAGTATATTTATAGTAGGTTAGTTATCGTCTACTATAAACTTATTTATTAAGACTATACTAGTAAGGTAGAAGCTAGTACTATCTGCCTTAAGGCACTTAGCGAGAGTTATAGTAATATCTATAGCACTAACCTAGCTATATTAGTATTACTCTATAAGTAGCCGCTAGAAAGCCTATTATATAGAAGGTACTAGGTGCTTTACTACTTAGACTTTAGGCGCTAGCGCTAGCTCTACGCAGCTACTGTATATACAGTAGAGTGCCTTAGTAGTTTAGTATATAGCGAATGTAGTAGTTAGCGTTAGGACGCTCTAAGGGCTATGCTAAGTTTTAAGCGCGTCTATAAAGTTTCTAAACTATAGGTAGTAAAGGTTAGTATACTACTTAATTTATAGTCGCTAGAGCTTATACCTACTAAAGAAGATAAGAGGTCTAAGGTAGTACCTTATCGTAGATTATAATAGGCTTCTTATAGATCTTATTATTATAGAAGATAAGTATAGTGCTAATAACGTTAGGGTTAGAGATAGGGCTGCTATTTTATAGCGTACGTAGTATAGCTATAGTAAGAGTAGTATATATAGTTATAGGTTTACTAGCTATATAAAGCTGTATATATATAGGAAGAGTAGAGAGTATAGTAGAGGGAGGATTTTAGTTAAGAGTTATCGAAGTTTAGGTAGGGTAATTTGTTTTTAGGTCTAGCTTCTAGGAACCTATATCTTTATACGTAACTAGTGTTAGCTAGGGAACTAGTGCGTATTAAACCTTAATAAAAGTCTATAGAAATCTTACAACGCATAGGTATAGACGAATAAGTATAATATATGTTGTATTACGCTTTAGTATAGAAGCTAGTTTATACCTTTCCTTTACTATAGCTGCTTCCACTATCTATCTAACGTCCTTAACCTTTACTTTATCTAAATACCTTTCCTTACTAGCCTATTACCTATATTTAAGTTATTAGGACTATACTAATACTACTTAGTTCTCCTAAGAGGGGTTAGCAAGCTAATCTTAGATCTTAGTAATAACGCGAATTAGCGTATTCTCTTAGCCTTTAATAGGTATATACGAGCCGTTAACCTTAGAGACTAGATTCTTAGGTAGTTAAAGAGGCGCCTACTTCTTATTCGTAGTAAGCTAGTTAGACTTAGTCTAGTTATAGATCGTATCCCTTATCTAGTATAGGTTAGGTATAGAGAGGAACTTAGGATACTTATACTTAAACGCGAAGATAGCAGCTTAAATACAAGATAGTCTAAGGTAGTAGATCCTACTAATGTTAGCTAGCTTAAGAGCGAAAGATTAATGCTGCTAAACTTACTTCTTATATAGATTAGCGTTAATTAGGAAGAGTATAGGTAGAAGTTCCTTATTAATAATCTAGTATAACTTATATACTATTATATGCGCTTAGATGTTCTCTACTATTATATTAGACGTCGTAGTATAGAACATCGTCACAGCCTTATATGCGTTATTTATCTAAAAGGTATCTAGTAGACTATACGCTATATTAAGCATTATCTACTAGTCCTAGGCGGCTAAGAGTACTACTCTATCTTTAAATATACGCCCCTAGAAGGCAAGGCTAATAGCTTATACTAGTACCTTAATACTAAGAGTATCCTTATTATCTCTAAAGGAGTTCACCGTAACTAAATAGACTATTAGCTCTTCTTAGACAGCGCGTAAGGCGTTAAAGTAAAGGACTACCCTAATGTTAGCGCGTCTATAATTAATACTAGCTTAGTCTTTAAACGTAAGTACGTTTTAGATAAAGTAGGTAATCTACGCAGTGCTAACATCCCTATAGGCCTTAAATAGGAGATTAATAGCTTTAATAGCTATATTATCGCTCTAGAAGCTCTTAACTACTCTACTAATTACCTTACTTAGCTTAACCTTAAGATACTTCTACTTTAAGAGAGTATATAAGAGGTTACGCTTCTTTATAGTATAAGACGTAATATCGTAGTAGAAGTTAAGGCCTATATATACAGCAGAGAGCCTTAATTCTAGGCTAGTTAGCATATCTATAGTAGATTAGTTATCGTCTACTATAAACTTATTTATTAAGACTGTACTAGTAAGGTAGAAGCTAGTACTATCTACCTTAAGGCACTTAGTAAGAGTCGTAGTAATGTCTATAGCACTAATCTAGCTATATTAGTATTACTCTATAAGCAGCCGCTAGAAAGCCTATTATATAGAAGGTGCTAGGTGCTTTACTACCTAGACTTTAGGCGCTAGCGCTAGCTCTACGCAGCCGCTATATATATAGTAGAGTACCTTAGTAGTCTAGTATATAGCGAATGTAGTAGTTAGCGTTAGGACGCTCTAAAGGCTATGCTAAGTTTTAAGCGCGTCTATAAAGTTTCTAAACTATAAGTAGTAAGGGTTAGTATACTACTAATTTGCAGTCGCTAGAGCTTATACTTACTAAAGAAGATAAGGGGTCTAAGGTAGTACCTTATTATAGATTATAATAGGCTTCTCGTAGATCTTGTTATTATAGAAGATAAGTATAGTGCTAATAACGTTAGGGTTAAGAATAGGGCTACTATTTTGTAGCGTGCGTAGTATAGCTATAGTAAGAGTAGTATATATAGTTATAGGTTTACTAGCTATATAAGGCTATATATATATAGGAAGAGTAGAGAGTATAGTAGAGGGAGGATTTTAGTTAAGAGTTATTAAAGTTTAGGTAGGGTAATTTATTTTAAGGTCTAGCTTCTAGGAACCTATACCTTTACACGTAACTAGTGTTAGCTAGGGAACTAGTATACATTAAACCTTAATAGAAGTCTATAGAAATCTTACTACGCGCAGGTATCAACGCTTATATAACTACGTCTTAATAGCAGCTCTCTCTAAGACGACATTTAATATTTACAATATATATACTGCATCGCGATTATCCTAGAGCTATAGCTGCATAATATACTAGCCCTCCTCCCCTTAATAACCTTATATTAATAGAGGACGAAGATACTAAGTTAGATAATAACTTTAAGCCTAGTGTAGGATCTAAAAGCGACAGCGACCTTAAGTTAGGCACTAATTTAGAAGGCGAGGATACCTACACTACTAAGTCTAGTTTAGTAGAGGAAAGAGTCGTATATAACCTAAATTCTTTTAGTTAGAGAGTATACTAATAGGTTTAAGACTACGCTAACGCGTACGCTAAGGGACATTTATCTACTACTAGAGGACGAGGTATAGTAAGTATTACAGTATACGATAAAATTCGCGCGTATAGCGGCGGCTCACCTAGGCCTAGCAATTAATAATAATAGTAAGCTACTTAGCGGCGATGCTCTAGTAGTTATAGAAATAAATTTTAACTATCTCTAGACAAAAACGTAGAGAGTAAAGACTTTAAAAGTAGGTAATAAATAGTCTAGTAGAACTTCGTATAGGACGCGTTAGCACTACCTACTTTTACTAACGAATCCCCTAGGCTCTACTAATTTAGTATACTATTATCCCTATACTATAATGTAGGGGAACTAAAACAATACTAAACTATCTTCTGTAATATAGTATAAAGATACTTAGATTTATAAGCTATTAAGGGGGGTAGCGTAATCTAGGAATACCTAATCGCGCAGACAGTAAAACTTCTTTTCGCTATTTTCAATTAGTTAACGATTAGGACAGCCTATAGTGTCGTATAGGAGTTCAACAGCAATATCCTTAGGAACTAGAATTAAGCGTAAAAGCTACTTAATACAGCTAAGGCTAAGCTAGTGCCCTTACTCTAGGACATAATAAACATATATACGTTTACTATACTAATTAATAATCTACTAAAGGCTGTATAGGTAGTTATGTAAGTCTATATAGCGTTTCGTACTATTAAGCTTTACGTCTAGCTAACCCTAGCCTACAAACGAGGAGAGCCTACTATATAGAGAGTAATTAACTAGGAAGGCTACGTATAATTAAAGAATAAGTTTTAACTATACGCTACCGCCTTCTAGTCTGCTATCTACTACTTCTATTATACTTAAGCTAGTATTAATATCAAAAGGACACTAGAGGATAAATAGAAGAAGTTAAAGATTAAAGCGCTAAAGGATACCCTAATCTACCTCGCTATTGCAAAGGTTAGGTAGAGCTAGACAGTCTTTATAGAAGTAAGCGGTCTTATAAACTAGTAAGTTTATACTAATATATATTATATTTCCTACTAATGTCTCTTAGCACTAAGAAGTTATAGCTAAGGTAGTAGTGTATTATCCTCTAGATCTTTACCTAGATTATAGCAGGCCTACTCTAGCTTATCTAAGGTGTTAGCGAAGTCTTAGTTAAGTACATTAGGACTAGAATAAGGTTTAAGAACTCTAATCCTATAATACTTATACAGCTTAAGTACTTAGAGGATATAAGGTCTACCTTTATAAAGGCTAGATACAACTTAGAGACGCCTTAAGAACTCTAGCCTAGTAGCCTACCTTACCTCTACTTATTATGTCCTAATCTATAGTTAGATAACTACATTAACATTAACTTTGCACTAGACATTATAAGTAGCCTAAAGAGTAGTAAGGACGAAGTTAAGTAAGATAGAGTTTTAGCTAAAGGTTAGCGTTTACTAGCTAAGAAATAACGCAAGGAGCTAATAAAGTCTCTACGTAAAGAAGTAACTCTAATTATATTATCTAGGAGTATTATTACTCATTCTATTACGAAGAGTACGCGATTAGGGTCCTTAGTCTTAAACGCGTTATCTATAGGTAATATAGATTACGCATTAGCTCTAAAGATAAAGGCTACTATAAGGCGTTCCCTAATTAAGAAGGCAGCTTTAGAAACGCTATTAATAACTACTAATACGTAGTCTTTTACGAAGTACACTACATTAAGGACTAGCCCTTATAAAAAGATAAATAATAGCTAGATTAACACTATATACGCTTATAGCTAGAATTATTCTCTTATCGTATCTTTATATCTTATATATAATTAACTAAGTCTTAACCTCTCTTTATTATATACCCTATATTAGACTATTAGCTATAATATTAGGTAATTCTAAGGGTCTCTACTTTTTTTAGAACAAAGAGGTAATATGCTATCTACATTACTATTACACTACAGTTACGCCTACGCAATTCTTAGACGTTATATATTATGTAACTGTACTTTTCATTTACATCTACTATATTAAACGCTATAATAAGCACTTACTACTTAGCGTTAGATAGTTAAGTTTTATAAAGCGAAAAGGTAGGAGATAAGGATATAAGTAAGAGTAAAGCGGAAGTAGTTAAGTTAGGAGATAGTGCCTAGTAATATAGAGAGTAGGAAGATAGAGAGAGAGAGTAGAGAGATATGTCCTAAGGGCTACACAACCGCAGTATACTCTTAAGGTTCCTACTTACTAGCGAGGAACTACTAATTAGCTTCTCTCTTTCTCTTAGCAGAGAATCTATATATACTTTACCTTCTTAAGTTTCGTACTACTATACACTTATATATCTAGGCTAGCTATACTCACTAGCCTATTAATAGATTCTATATCTAGGCTATGCATCTTATTAATATAGTTATTAGCTATCTCCTAAAGAGCGTTATAGGACATAGTAAGTACGTCTAGGTTACTTTTATTCGCCTTCGCCTTTCTATCTTTCTTAAATATATACACAACTATATATATAGTCTAGCTAAGTATATTAGGCTAAGAAGTAAGATAGATATACTTAGGCGTAAAGTTAAGTAGCTTCTAGAGAGTAATCTCTGCAATCATGTAGCTCTTAGTTTATAGTAGTAAGGATGTAATAAGAAGATCTCTACACACCTTAGAGGCATTAATCCTCGCGTAATAAGTATAGAATAGCACAGCGAATTCTTTATCGTCCGTCTAGTGCACGTTATACGTAATTACTTCGCCTAGCACCTACTACAACTTATAAAGGAGGCTATAATAGATTAGATCTCCCTTATTCATTATAATTACGTAGTTACACTCTTTAGAAAGGAGATTAAGCGTTATATCTAATCTAAAAGTAATAGATATAAGGGACTATTTTTTAAGATAGTTAAGGCTATTAGTATAGAGCTCTAGGCCTTTAAGTATAGCACTCTTCCTAAAATAAGATTAGTGTATAGTCTAGTAAGAATAGAGATGCGACTTTACTTATAATCTGTATAGCCCTTTTATAGAAACTCGCTAGCTACTAGTAGGTTCTTCTTAACTATCTCCTTAAACTTTATAACAGCTACTTCTAGCGTAAAGGTACTACCTATTATAATTATAGTTAATTTTACACTATCCTCTTTATTAACTAGTCCCTAGATATACTTACAGCTCTATATAATCTAGGTATTAAGTAACGTTATATTACCTTAGTGCGCCCTAAGCTAAGTCTAGCTAACGTTAACACTACTATACGCACAGTTTACTATTGCCTTATCTTTACTTACTATAATAACCTACTCTATAAGACTAAACTAGTTAAATGCCTTTAGCTCGTTAAAACTAGTAATAAGTTTAGATACCTTAGAAGCTGTCCTACTAGTATAAGAGCTTAAAGCGAGATACTTAAAGGCCTACTTAGATAGAGTTTAGCGTCGCTTTATTAGTATAAGGTCCTATTATAACGCTGTTAGCTTATATCCACTCTATCTAGTATACTGCAACTCTTACACACGTAGTGCTACCTTTATTAAAGACAGCATAAAACTTACTACTAATCGCAGCCTTATTAACGACCGCGCTAGGTATTCTAATAGCACCTATTATTGCTATTTCCAACTCTAGCATGTTAGAGACGTATACTAAGTAATTACTAGCCCTTATCCTTTATATTAAATTATAACCTACTTAGTATAGAGTAGTTAACGTAGGATTCTTACTTATTAGCTTAAGGCTAGAAGAGAGTACTAAGGCGAGCGTTAGATGTATAAAGGCTGATGTTTGCTTTACTTCTACTACCTACTCTATAAGGATGCTCTTGCACGATATTTTAAACCTCTCTATAATCTTGTTAAAGAAGGCTAAGAATAAGTTATTAACCCCTACTTTAAGCTTATAGGCCTCCTACATACGTAGAGTATTATAAAGGACTTCTTTTAGCAGCTAGAAGACCGCGATATCTATATTAGTACGCTCGTATATGTATTAGTCTACTAACACCTCTATAATACTATTATAGACCTAGACAGTAAAGATAGGTAGATTATTTAGCTTCTAGTATATAGCTCTATTACTTACTTTACCGCCCTAAAGCTTTACTAATACCTTAGGCGTATCTAACCTAATATTAATACATATAATGATCTTATATTTAGTCAAGCTTCTAATGCTGTTATTAGAGAGAATATAACGCTTCTCTAGATTAGCATTCTCTCTACACTCTAGGCACACTACTAGCTAGTTGCGTAAGTTATATAATATTACTAAGCGTATAGTAAAGGGCTGCTACTCCTACGCCTCTATGCATTATATATAAAATACTTTATCGCACTAGTAGTAGTATAGATAGTTAATAGCGTAGAGTAGTATAGTATACTTCCCACACTTATAATTCTACAATTACAATACGCTATCCTTAGCGATAGAGGAGTAAGTAAAGCGCAGCGGTAAGCCTAATATCGTCTTCTCTACTACGCCTAACGCTGTAGTAAAGTAGTATAATAAGCGATTTAGATAGACAGCGTACTCTTCTACTATAAGTAGATCCATGCGTATCGTAGAGAAACCTCTACTAAGATTATATATGCGCTGTAGATCGTAGGTATACTCCCCTAGAGTGACCTAGTCTACTAGCTAGTTAATTAGATTTACGCCCTTAGTAGGCCTTATTTAAGCAGCCTTATTATTAGCTAACAGCTTTATAATACTATATCCTACCTCCTCGTCTAATCCTACTATCTTATCATCCTTTTTAGAAAGGCTACCTAAAAGAAGTTAGTAGTAATATAGTAGGTTAAGTAGCTCTAGCGAGAGTTTAGCTATCGCCTCCTATAATAATAGGCTAGGGAAGTCTATAGACAGTAGATTCTTAAAGCGCTTACTACTTATTGTTAGTCTAGTAACTACTTAGTGTTTTCGTACACCTATCTTATTATAAACTACTATAGCAGCGCTAGTAATATACTATTCTCTTAGACGACGCGTTAAGCGAGTTGCATAAGCTAAGCGATAACGCGACACGAAAAAGATATAAAAGCAGTATCTATGCGAAGTATAAGCCTATAGCACTAATACTAACAATAGTTATACTACTAATAATAAAATAATAACTATAATGTGTAATAATTATCTTAGTACTGTAGGAGTCCTAGACCTTAGAATATCTATTAGTAATAATAATAAAGCAGAAGCAGCAGGTTATAGGGTAAGCCGTAAGCGTCACAATAGATTCGCGCTTATTCTAGGCTAATACGTTATAATAGCTATTTACTAGGCAGCGGCCTAGGAGTAGAAGAGTTCCTACTACTATTCGTTACGGCCAGTACGCGTCTTAATCTTAATACCCTCTCTACCTAGGACACTAGAACGCGCACTCCTAGTAGCAGCTACAGACCTCTACGTAACGAGGTGTAACTTCCTAGAACCTACACCTTAACAGCTTAGGCGCTAGCGTTTAGTACAGCTCTTAATACTCTTATAGTAGTCGCAGTAGTACTTATATAGGGCTGTTAGTATTAGTATAAATTAGCATCTACATAGCATCTACACTCTAATGTTAATAGACACTATTAAATATTAACGTACTAGTGGAGTTAGAAACTGTTTCTATATACAGCTAGCTATTAGCTAGCTAGAAGTAGTACACTAGAGAGTTACTATTACTATATCCTTTATCTCTTTATTGCT